>ENA-OPAA01002227-OPAA01002227.1-human-gut-metagenome-genome-assembly--contig:-NODE-2227-length-10028-cov-3.300912_pt1 | contig 10028 bp, 7 predicted proteins | sample MGYA00241049_ERZ501414 | MGnify/ENA primary metagenome ERZ501414 (study PRJEB25962, sample SAMEA2042520) | human gut metagenome | biome: human gut; feature: human-associated habitat; material: faeces... | reverse complement strand
ACTCATAGTTGCGAAGGCCGTCTCCCCTTCTCGCGCTCTTCCCCTCCTGGCCACGCCACTGTGATGCGTTGTGGAATGTGTAAGTGTATCGGCTCAGTCCTGTATTCTGCTGTATCGGCAGTGACAGACTGAGCCGATTATTGATTCGGCCATGTATTCTGCTACACTGGCAGTAGCAGGCTGAGCCGATTATTGCTTCGGCCATGTATTCTGCTGCACTGGCAGTGACAGGCTGAGCCGATTGTTGCTTCGGCACTGTTTATTGCTTCTGGCTGAATGGGAAAGTGGACTGCGTAGCGGGCTTGTTCTCTGGATTGTGGTGTATCGCTGTTATTCAGGAACAGGCTTCGCCAATATATTTACGTCAGCATAAATCGGCTCAACCTTCCACAGCCAACGTAGTAGAATCCATCGCCCCTCCAATATCTTCACATATTTCTACAGCCTACAATAGCTGCGTGCCCGGAAAGGGGGAGCGCGAGGGGGAAAAGCGGGCTTCGCAACTTTGAGTGCTTTCCCCCTCGTACCTGCCCATGCCAAAATGGTCCCCCTGAAAGGGAAAGTACCTGCGTCTCATGCATCCCCCGGAAAGGGCATCACCTGCGTTTCAAGCATCCCCCCCGGAAAGGGCATCACCTGCGTCTCAAGCATCCCCCCGGAAAGGGCATCACCTGCGTCTCAAGCATCCCCCCGGAAAGGGAAAACATCCTCCGGAAGGCGATCAGGCTTCGGTTTCATCATGGAACTGCGGGATCGGAGTTACCGGAGGATAAGGATCCTCTGGAGGTTCATCAAACTCTCCGGAAATATTCCGATAGAAAACTGCCATACAGGTTTCTATATAAGGCACCAACCAGATCAGTGCCAGATACAATGTAAATATAGAAAAAATGATCCACGGAACAAAACTTAAGAGCATTTTCATATATTCCCAGTAATGTCCCTTCATAAGCTTTGCACTGGCTTTCAGTGCCTGCACTCCTTTTATGTCCGAATTATCGGACAGGATGTAATAGCTCATGGTGAACGGCATAGCTGCCAGCAGGTTCAGCGCGAACCCGAGAAGTGTGAGCAGCATGTAAGTTACTGCCCAGTTCATCTGCTCCTCCGTTGTATTTCCCATATTGCTTGTAAAAGAAAACCACGCCAGTGGAAGTGATGTCACCAGATTGATCAATGCCAGCACAAAGGATGCCACGATCACATGATCCGGCTGATGGCTGAAAAAGTACAGAAGGTCTCCGAAAGAGTAGGCTTCCCTTCTGGAAATATTCAGATAGATCCGGTAAAGTCCTGCGGAAAAAATACAGATCACCAGAGAAAGGACAAAGCTGAATACCTCTCCTCCAATGATCGCATACAGGGAATCTCCCGGAAAAAGTGCTGTGGAAATATAGCTTGAAACTGCGCTCATCGCCGCAACCGCAATACTCCCGATCACAGGGACCGTAAAATTACCGGCCAGAGTTTCCCCTGCCAGCTTCTTACAGCCCTTCAGATTTTTTCTCATAATTCTGTATCCCTTCGTTATAGAAGGCGGAGACTCATCCAAGCCTCCGCCCCGTCATTTTTTACTTCAGATATATCATATTCTCATATTTCACATCTGTTTAGTCTGCAAGATTAAACGCATCATGTACCGCATTCATGGCACGTACGCCATCTTTCTCGTTAATGAGAACCGTCACACGGATCTCAGATGTTGCGATCATATTGATGTTCACACCCTCATTGTAAAGGCTTTCGAACATTTTTGCAGCAACACCCGGATTGCTCATCATACCTGCTCCTACAATAGAAAGCTTGGCAATGTTTTTCTCCGCATGAAGCTCAGAATAGGCGATGCGTGCCTGGTTAGCTTCCAGAACACCCATTGCATCGTCCAGATCATTTTTATCAACAGTAAAGGAAATGTCCTTGGTTCCGGCACGGCCGATAGACTGAAGGATCATATCCACATTGATATTTTTCTTAGCCAGGGTATCAAAAAGCTTAAATGCCACTCCTGGTGAATCTTTAAGTCCGATCACAGCAATACGTACTGCATCTGTATCCAGAGCAACACCGCTGATCAGCATTCTCTCCACTGTTACTTCCTCCTTTACCACAGTTCCTTCGCTGTTGTTGAGACTGGAACGTACCACCAGCGGCACGCCGTATTTCTTTGCCATCTCCACAGAACGGTTATGAAGCACTCCCGCACCCAGAGTTGCCAGATCCAGCATTTCATCGTAAGTGATCTCCTTAAGCTTGCGGGCATTCGGAACCTTACGCGGGTCAGCGGTATAAACACCGTCCACATCGGTATAGATCTCACAGGCATCTGCATGAAGCGCTGCCGCAAGAGCTACGGCTGTGGTATCAGAACCGCCACGTCCAAGTGTGGTATAGTCATTATATTTATCAATACCCTGGAAGCCTGTGACCACAACGATCCTGCGGTTATCCAGCTCTCTGCGGATACGTGCCGCCTCGATCTTTTTCAGGCGTGCGCTGCCATGTGCACTTGTTGTGTGCATAGCTACCTGAAAAGCGTTCAGAGAAACAGCCGGTACTCCCAGACTGTCCATAGCCATGGACATCAGTGCCACTGACATCTGCTCTCCGATGGTAAAAAGCATATCCATCTCACGTTTCGGAGGTTTGTCATTAATATCCTTTGCCATGGTGATCAGCTCATCGGTATACTTACCCATTGCAGAAAGCACGACCACCACGTCGTTTCCTTTTTTGTAATCTTCGATACATCTTCTGGCAACATTAAAGATACGCTCTTTGTTTGCCACAGAAGTACCGCCGAATTTTTTTACAATCAACATGTTCTTTTCTTCCCTTCGGCATCAATCCTTTACACGGATCATTGCCAGTACTTTTCCGGTGAGCTTGCTGATCTTCTCATAATATTCAGCCTGCTTCATCACCGGTGTGATAAATCCGAATTCGTCCGGAAGGTCATCCGGCTCGATGGTCTGTACATCACCAAAAGCTTTTTCCACTTCATCCATAGTAGTATCAGACACACGTACGAAGAAACGTCCCTCAACTTCATCCATATCCATAAGCTTCAGGGCATAGCTGCTCCAGTTTGTCATGATATTTCTGTGGAGATGCTTTGCTTCATCCACAACATCTGCAACTACTGCACTTGCAGTCGGAAGCTTACCTGCTCCGCTTCCGTAGAACATAGCATCTCCAAGAACATTTCCGTGCACAAATACTGCATTAAACACATCATTTACACTGTAAAGCGGGCTACTCTGGCCTACCAGGAACGGCGCTACCATTGCATAGAAAGAATCTCCGATCCTGCGGCTTGTGGCAAGAAGCTTGATGGTCATGCCAAGCTCTTTTGCATATTCCATATCTGCCGGTGTGATCTTTGTGATTCCTTCTGTATAAATATCCTCGTAATTCAGGAATTTTCCGTATGCAAGTGAAGAAAGGATGGCGATCTTACGGCATGCGTCAGCACCTCCTACGTCTGCAGTCGGATCTGCCTCTGCATAGCCCTTTGCCTGAGCTTCCTTCAGAACCGTATCAAAATCACAGTTCTCTGTGCTCATCTTGTAAAGCATGTAGTTGGTGGTTCCGTTAAGGATTCCTGTGATCTCATCGATCTCATCTGCTGTCAGTGAAGAATTCAGTGCACGAATGATCGGGATACCGCCGCCGCAGCTTGCCTCAAAAAGGAAATTGATATTTTTTTCTTTTGCGATCTCCATGAGCTCGGAACCATGCTTGGCTACCAGAGCCTTATTGGATGTGCTTACGCTCTTTCCTGCCTGAAGCGCTCTTTTTACAAAGGTATAAGCCGGCTCGATCCCGCCCATAACCTCAACAACAATATCTACCTCCGGATCGTTTACGATCACTTCATAATCATGAACCAGCACTTTCTCAACCGGATCTCCCGGAAAATCTCTTAAATCAAGAACGTACTTGATGTTAATCTCATCTCCAGCTCTCTTGTTAATACTCTCATGATTGGTGTTGATGACTTCAACAACTCCGCTTCCTACTGTACCGTAGCCTAATACTGCTATGTTTATCATATGCTTACTCCCTGCCTAAAATTTTCAAATAGTGTATACCGTCTCTCTGCTCAATATTCTCCACCATAGCCTCTGCGTCGCCTTCTCCCGGAAGGATGTCAACGCTCAGCGTCAGCGTTGCGACTCCGTTAATGGGAATACTCTGATGTATGGTCAGGATATTACCGTGAAAACGGGCAATCGTCTGCAGCACCATTGATAAAAGCCCCGGCTCATCGTCCATCTGAATGATAAAGGTGATGGTCTTTCCCTTGGTCTCCTCGTGGAAAGGAAAAATATCGTCCTTATATTTGTAAAAAGAACTGCGGCTGATCCCGGTCCTTTCAGCAGCTTCCTGAACAGTAGCCACCCGTTTGGATTCCAGCAGTCTCTTGGCCTCAACCACCTTGAGAAGTACCTCCGGCACTGCCCGTTCTCTTACTACATAGTATTTTTTCTTTTCAACCTGTTTCTGCATAGCAACCTCTCTAACTGCTGTTCGCATTGCGGCCAGCAGCCTCCTGTCCGTTTCATAAAGACAACTGTTTTTGTACAAGAGATATATTATCATAATAAAAGAAACTCCACAAGCGCTTTTTTGCCTGCGGAGTCCTTTTCTCTGTCTTTATGGGGTTCCGTGACAGTAATGTTATTCTTTCTTTTTCGCCAGCGCGATCCATTTCAGGTATGCATTGATAAAAATGTCAATACCACCGTCCAGAACTGCGTCAACATTACCGGTTTCTTCATTGGTTCTATGGTCTTTTACCATGGTGTATGGCTGCAGGACATAGGAACGGATCTGGTTTCCCCAGCCGATATCTGTCACTTCGCCTCGAATGCCGGAAAGCTTCTCCTCGGCTTCCTGCTGTTTCAGCAGATACAGCTTGGCCTTCAGCATCTGCATGGCCTTGTCCTTGTTCATGTGCTGAGAACGTTCATTCTGGCACTGTACCACGATTCCTGTCGGGAAATGGGTGATACGGATCGCAGAGGATGTCTTGTTGATATGCTGTCCACCGGCACCACTGCTTCGGTAGGTATCGATACGGATATCATCGTCATTGATCTCTACGTCCAGATCCTTCTTGATATCCGGCATAACATCGCAGGATACAAATGAAGTCTGTCTCTTTCCTGCTGCATTAAACGGAGAAATACGTACAAGACGGTGAACACCCTTCTCGGATTTCAGATAACCGTAGGCGTTCTCTCCGTTCACCTGGAAGGTTACGGATTTCACACCGGCCTCATCACCGTCAAGGTAATCCAGGACCTCCAGCGCAAAGCCCTTCTTCTCCGCCCATCTGCTGTACATACGATAAAGCATTCCGCACCAGTCGCAAGCCTCTGTTCCGCCGGCTCCTGCGTTCAGCTTGATGATGGCGTTCTCTCCGTCGTACTCTCCGGAAAGGAGTGTCTTCACACGGATGCTGTCAAAGCTTGCCTGGAACTCGTCCAGCATTTCCTGGATCTCAGGGACGATCTCAGGATCATTCTCCTCATATCCCATCTCGATCATGGTTTCCATATCTTCCATCTGTGTTTCCAGATTATGGTATGTCTCAATATCGTCCTTGAGACTCTTTAACTGTTTCATCTTCATCTGGGATGCTTCCGCATTATCCCAGAAATCAGGCGCTTCCATCTCGCGCTCTAATTCTTCGACCTTCTGCTCTTTGTTAGCGAGGTCAAAGTGAATCCCTCACTTCCACTAATGGCTCTGTGTATGTTGCAAGAATACTCTTGAACTGATCTAACTCAACCACAGCTTCACCTTCTTTCTATATATTGATACAGGATTTCCTGCCTGTCTTATACAATACCATATGGGCATGGAAATTACAACGAAAACGTGGTCAGGGCGTAAATATCCTCTCTCCTGTGCTTCAGAAGCGGCAGCTGCTCCCGGACTTTTTTTACCTCGTCCAGATCCAGTTCCACAACCTTCACAGCCGGCTTCTCTTCCATCTCCATGAGGACTTTTCCCCAGGGGTCTGCGGCAATGGAGTGGCCCCAGGAATGATACCCGGCGTTCAGGTCTCTGGCGGGAGCAGCTCCGATGGTGTATACCTGGTTATCCACGGCTCTCTGGCGGAACATCAGCTCCCAGTGAAGGGGCCCTGTTGTCATGTTAAAAGCAGCCGGCACGATGATTACCTGGGCGCCTTCGTCCACCATCAGCCTGGCAAGCTCCGGAAAACGGAAGTCGTAACAGATGCAAAGGCCCATCTTTCCAAATTCTGTATCAAAAACCGTCACCTGGTCTCCCGGTGTCAGGGTATCGGATTCTTTAAAATACTGACCGCCTTTTACATCAATGTCAAAAAGATGCATCTTCCGGTGCTTACCGATCTGATGACCATTTCTGTCAAAGACATAGGAAGTGTTATAAATATTGCCGGCTTCATCTCTCTCCGGCATACTTCCTGCTACGAGATAAATTCCGTGTTCTGCCGCCAGTCGGGAACATTTTTCCCAGGTATATCCCCTCTCTGGTTCCGCATATTCCGGGAAGTATTTGTTCTCGTAGGGGCAACAGAACATTTCGGGCAGGACTGCCAGATCGATCCCCTGAAGCTCCGGGCTGGCAAGAAGTTCTGCTGCCTGGGTGATATTGCGAAATTTATCAGTATATACATGTGTCTGAAGAATTGCAGTTTTTATAATTGCCATATTATCATGTTCCTTCTCTTACAGCGAAAATTAAGTATCTGCTCTATTGACGCAGGATGACTTTCTCATATGCAGGGCGGGAGAATGAAGCGTAGCGGTGGCTACGGCGATTGACGACAACGCAGCATATAAAAAATCAGACAAGTCTATATGACTATTATTTAATATTCGCTGTACTCTGTTCCTATGTAACAGAAATCCCAGAAAAAATAGCCCCACCACATCATCCGGGTGAGACTATTTTTATCTTCCTTCTCAGATCTTGGCAGCCTTACGTCCGCAGCACTGTTTGTATTTCTTGCCGCTTCCGCATGGGCACGGATCATTCGGGTATACTTTATCTTCTTTTCGCTGAACCGGTTTCTTCGGGCCTGCGCTGTCATCTTTGTTTGTGCCGGTTACCTTAGCAACCTGCTCACGCTCGATCTTCTGCTCCACATGAACATGATACAGCATACGTACAGTGTCTTCCTGAATGGAGCTGATCATGCTGTTAAACATCTCGAATGCGTTCATCTTGTACTCAACAACCGGATCTCTCTGGCCGTATGCCATCAGACCGATACCCTGACGGAGCATTTCCATATCATCGATGTGATCCATCCATTTGCTGTCGATGCATTTCAGAAGGACAACTCGCTCAAGCTCACGAAGCTGTTCCGGTTCCGGGAACTCAGCCTCCTTCGCTTCATAAAGCTTCACAGCCTCTTCCTTCACAATATGCTTGATCTCGTCTTTCTTATGGCCTTTTACCTTCTCTGCGGTCAGCGGGTGGATCGGGATGATCGGAGTGATCGCAGTGTTGAACTCATTAAGATCCCACTCAGAAGAATCCATGTCATCGGAAAAGCACATGTCTGTCATGCTGTCTACGATATCTGTGATCATCTTATAGATGGCATCACGCATATTCTCACCGTCAAGTACCTGGCGGCGCTCCTCATAGATGATCTCTCTCTGCTCATTGTTAACCTGGTCATAGTCGAGAAGATTTTTACGGATACCGAAGTTGTTGAACTCGATCTTCTCCTGGGCTTTCTCGATGGCATTGGAAAGCATCTTGTGCTCGATCTGCTCATTCTCCTCAACACCAAGGGATGTGAACACCTTCATCAGTCTCTCGGAACCGAACAGACGCATCAGGTCATCCTCAAGGGAAATGTAGAAACGGGATTCACCCGGATCTCCCTGTCGTCCGGAACGTCCACGGAGCTGGTTATCGATACGTCTTGACTCATGACGCTCGGTACCGATGATCTTCAGACCGCCGGCCTCTCTTGCCACATCGTCAAGCTTGATATCGGTACCACGGCCTGCCATGTTGGTTGCGATCGTAACAGCCCCATGCTGTCCTGCCTGTGCAACGATCTCAGCCTCCAGTTCATGGAACTTGGCATTCAGTACATTATGTTTTACGCCGCGTTTACTGAGCATCTTACTGAGGAGCTCGGAAGTTTCGATCGTGATCGTACCAACCAGAACCGGCTGTTCTTTTTCATGCGCTTCACAGATCGCATCAATAACTGCGTTAAATTTCTCTTTCTTTGATTTGTAAACGGCATCCTCCAGGTCAATTCTCTGTACCGGAACATTCGTCGGAATCTCAATAACGTCCATTCCGTAAATATCACGGAACTCCTGTTCCTCTGTGAGGGCTGTACCTGTCATACCGGATTTCTTCTCATATTTATTAAACAAATTCTGGAATGTAATGGTAGCCAGAGTCTTGCTTTCTCTCTTGACCTTTACATGCTCTTTTGCTTCGATTGCCTGATGAAGTCCGTCAGAATAACGGCGTCCCGGCATGATACGTCCGGTAAATTCATCAACGATCAGGACCTCATCATCTTTTACTACATAATCCTGGTCACGGAACATCAGATTATGTGCACGCAGTGCCAGAATGATGTTGTGCTGGATCTCCAGGTTCTCCGGGTCAGCAAGGTTCTCAATATGGAAGAACTTCTCAACCTTCTTCACACCCTCTTCGGTCAGGTTGATATTCTTTTCTTTTTCATTGACAATGAAGTCTCCGGTCTCTTCGATCTCTTCTCCCATAATGGCGTTCATCTTAGAGAATTCCCCGCTTGCTTCACCTCTCTCCAGCTGTCTTGCCAGAACATCACATGCTTCGTAAAGTCTGGTTGACTTTCCACTCTGTCCGGAAATGATAAGCGGTGTTCTCGCTTCATCGATCAGAACTGAGTCAACCTCATCGATAAGTGCATATTTCATACCGCGCTGTACCAGCTGTTCTTTGTAGATAACCATGTTATCACGGAGGTAATCGAAACCAAGTTCATTATTCGTCACATAAGTGATATCGCAATTATACGCTGCACGTCGTTCATCATTATCCATCTGGTTCAGAACAACTCCAACAGTCAGTCCCAGGAATTCATGAACCTTTCCCATCCACTCAGCATCACGCTTTGCCAGATAGTCGTTGACTGTTACAATATGCACCCCTTCTCCGGTCAGTGCATTTAAGTATGCCGGCAGTGTAGATACAAGTGTTTTACCTTCACCGGTCTTCATCTCGGCAATACGGCCCTGATGCAGGATGATACCCCCGATCATCTGTACACGGTAGTGGCGCATTCCAAGTACACGGACAGCTGCCTCTCTTACAACAGCAAACGCTTCCGGAAGAAGATCGTCCAGTGTCTCTCCTTTTGCAAGCCTCTCCTTGAATTCTTTCGTCTTTTCTTTCAATTCCTCATCGGAGAGCTTCTGCATCTCCGGCTCCAGCGCATCAATATGATCCACGATCGGGTAGATTCGCTTCAATTCATGTTCGCTGTGCGTTCCAAATATCTTTTCAATAATTCCCATTTTATTAAGCTCCTTATATTCCTTGCTTATCACTTCTGTCTGAAGTGTTTTGCTTTTTTCCGCTATAGATAGACAGTATCCATTGTAGCACCATTTCTTTTATTCTTCAATCAGTTTATTTCACCGGTTCTATCAGCTCGGCATACGGAATCTTACCGCCAAAAAGATCCAGTGCACTGCCGATCGTATAGTCCAGCTTTTCCCCGCTGATCCGTGCAAACTCCCGCAGATCCTCCATGCTTCCAATTCCACCGGCATAGGTGATCGGAAGTCCGTTCCACGCCGCAAGCATCCTGACCAGTTCCTCCTCTGTACCAGATGCTTTTCCTTCTACATCAACCCCGTGAACCAGAAATTCATCACACCATCCGGACAGCTCTTCCAGGACCTCCGGTATCAGTCTGAGCTCAGTAAATGTCTGCCATCTGTTGGTTACAATATAATAACTGTTCTCGCGCCTCCGGCAGCTGAGATCCAGTACCAGAT
>ENA-OPAA01002224-OPAA01002224.1-human-gut-metagenome-genome-assembly--contig:-NODE-2224-length-10035-cov-2.731463_pt1 | contig 10035 bp, 8 predicted proteins | sample MGYA00241049_ERZ501414 | MGnify/ENA primary metagenome ERZ501414 (study PRJEB25962, sample SAMEA2042520) | human gut metagenome | biome: human gut; feature: human-associated habitat; material: faeces... | reverse complement strand
AACATATAATTTTTCATTTCCTGATTTGTTTCATAATAAATGTAATATCCTCGCTGTTTTTTAAGGGAATAATTTTCAAATTGATAAAATGCATCCTCATTTTCAAGGGCATCAATCATATATAACACTTTATTTTCTCCGCTAAAGTTATCCATGTGAATTCGTATAATTTTGTCATTTAAATCAACAGAAAACCCCATTCTTGACAAAAACCATCCACAAATCTCCAGCTCCGGAAAAAAGGAATCTCTTATTCTATAAATCTCTCCCCAGTTTTCCTCTGAAAAAATCGTCTCATCTAAATCCAGTTCGAAATTCTGGCATGCCGCTGCTCCACTTATGAACATACACTTTCCTATCGTAGTTTTATACATTTTCCCAAATAAAATAGCACCTCTTGCATAAAGATTTTCTGGCTGCGCCAATTTATTTAAATATGTATACACATAATCTTCCACATAAATTTTCTTTGCTCCCGGCTCTCCAATCTGCCTGTAATTTCTAGGAAGATTTCTTGATACTTCTCCTTTTTCATTTCCTTTTTTCTTTCCCGTTTCCTGTCTTTCCTCTGCCATAAATCTCCCACCTTCCCTGTTCTATTTCTAACTCCGCTCTTTGCCCTATGCTTAAAGCTGCAGTTTCCTGATTTATTTTATATTTTCTTTTCAGGCTGTCTCAATCATAGCATTTCCCAATTCTTGTCTATGGCAGTTCTTGTCATATGCTTTCGCATTTTTCTTTCATTTTTCAAGTAAATGTTCTATGTAAAATAAAATATTGTTTAAACTTCTTTCTCTTTGTCTACTTCTAAAATATAGAGAACAATTAGAAGGCAGGAATTCTATAAAGGAATACAAAAAGATGATGTATATAAATACAAATATTTTGCTCCATAAAGATCATAAAATAGGAAAAATATGTACTCTCGGAATCTTTTTGTGCTTGATTTTGTGAGAAATTTTTTGTCAATTGTGCCCAAATTTTTTGAGGCGTACGCGGTGCGTACGTTGATGAAATCTGGGTGCGGCTGGCGGAAAATCAGCCACAAAAGCAAGTGCAAGAAAGACTCTGAGAACAAAGAGAGGATTTTAACATGAATTTCAACATAAAAAAAGAAAAGCGCTATCAGTATTTTGCCCCTGACAACGCTTCTACTATACCTTTTTCCATTGCACTTAATAACCATATTACTTATTTAAATAAAAAATTCGAAGATCTTGTTCTACTTTGCATCGGCACAGACAAAATAACTGGTGACTGCCTCGGCCCTCTTGTTGGCTCAAAATTAAAACAACGGAAATTTCCTTATCCTTTGTATGGAACTTTAGAAAAACCTCTCCATGCCGGCAATCTGACCGAACAGCTCCCTGAAATTTCTTTAGTCCATCCCGATGCTTGTACCCTTGCCATTGATGCCGCTGTTGGAACCAAGAATCATATTGGTCTTGTTTCCCTGTCCCGCCAGCCCCTTTCCCCAGGGAAAGGAGTTGCACGGCCTTTGTGCCCTGTAGGCGATATTTCTATTACTGGAATTATAAATGAGGCTTCTGTTTCAAGTGAAATTCTGCTTCCATATACGAGCCTTTATCTGGTGGATAAATTAGCCGAATACATCTGCAAAGGGATACTGAATAGTGATTTGCCGCAGGCAAGGTAGACGCCTACAGCAAATTCTATTTATTCTCTGCTTCGAATTTCTTCATGAATTCTACTAATTTTTCAACACCTTCGATTGGCATTGCATTATAAATAGATGCACGCATACCACCAACTGTTCTGTGTCCTTTAAGGTTTACAAAACCGTTTGCTTCTGCTTCTGCTACAAATTTAGCGTCTAATTCTTTATCGCCTGTTACGAAAGGTACATTCATGAGGGAACGGTCTTCTTTTACTACAGTTCCTTTGAACATTTCGCTTTCGTCTAAGAAATCATAAAGAATTTTTGCTTTCTTTTCGTTGTATTCTTTCATTGCCTGAAGTCCACCCTGTTTTTTCAGCCATTTGAATACTTTACCACAAATGTAAATGCCGTAGCATGGTGGTGTGTTGTAGAGGGAATCTTTGTCTGCCTGTGTCTTGTATTTAAGCATGGTAGGCGTTCCTTCCATTACGTCATCGCGGATTAAGTCTTCGCGGATGATTACGATTACAACACCAGCTGGTCCTACATTTTTCTGTACTCCACCGTAGATTACGCCATATTTTTCTACATCATGTGGTTCGGACAAGAAACAGGAGGATACGTCAGCAACTAATGTTTTACCCTTTGTGTTAGGTAACTTTTTATATTTTGTTCCGTAAATTGTGTTGTTCTCACAAATGTAAACATAATCTGCGTCTTCATCAATTGGAAGATCGGAGCAGTCTGGAATGTAAGAGAATGTTTTATCTTCGGAAGATGCAATCTTTACTGCTTTTCCGTAACGGCTTGCTTCCTGATATGCCTTCTTAGCCCACTGACCTGTAACGATGTAATCTGCAACACCATTTTTCATAAGGTTCATAGGAATTGCTGAGAACTGCTGTGAAGCTCCGCCCTGTAAAAATAAAACTTTATAGTTGTCAGGAATGTTCATGAGATCTCTTAAGTCCTGTTCTGCTTCTTTGATAATGTCATCAAATACTTTGGAACGGTGGCTCATCTCCATAACGGACATTCCGCTTCCCTTGTAATCTAACATCTCATCTGCTGCCTCTTTTAATACTTCCTCCGGTAATACAGCCGGTCCTGCAGAAAAATTATACACTCTGCTCATCTTAAACTTCCTCCTCTGATTTATGATTGTTGTTTTTTTGCTAAATCCTCACCGGTAAATGAAGAACTGATTGCCTCTCCCGGTGCAACCATCGGCCACACCTTGTCATCACAATTAATGATACAATCGATCAAAACCGGTATTTTTGATTCAAGTGCTTCCTTAAAAGCCTCTTTGAACTCTTCCTGGCTGGTCACGCGATATCCTTTCGCCCCCATTGCCTCTGCTAATTTTACAAAATCCACACCGTCATCAAGGACAGTTGCGGAATAACGTTTTTCATAGAACAGATCCTGCCACTGGCGTACCATTCCAAGTACATGATTGTTGACGATCACTTCGATCAGCGGCAGTTTTTCGCGCGCCGCGGTTGCGATCTCATTCATGTTCATACGGAAACAGCCGTCACCTGCAATGTTTATCACCTGTTTATCCGGGTTGCCGATCTGTGCGCCGATTGCAGCACCAAGTCCGTAACCCATCGTTCCAAGTCCGCCGGATGACAAAAAGGTACGTGGATTTTTGTATTTGTAATACTGTGCCGCCCACATCTGATGCTGTCCGACTTCCGTCACGATGACTGCATCTCCCTTTGTCGCACGATAGATCTCCTCCATCAGATATGGGCCACTGAGTCCCTCTTTCGGATAAGTGAGCGGATATTTTTCTTTCAGATCCATGATCTCTTTCATCCACTCCAGATGGTTCTGTGCCTCTAACTTTTCATTGACACGGATCAGAATCTCTTTTAAGTCCCCGATCACACTGGCGTCCACCTGAATATTTTTATTGATTTCTGCCGCATCCACATCAAACTGCAATATCTTTGCCTGTGATGCAAACTTCTTTGCATTTCCAAGAACACGGTCTGAAAAGCGGACACCGACTGCGATCAGAAGATCACACTCGCTGACGCCAAGGTTGGATGTTTTTGTTCCATGCATGCCGAGCATTCCGGTATAGCGATCGTCTGTTCCATCATATGCACCTTTTCCCATCAGTGTATCACAAACCGGAGCATTTACTTTTTCTACAAATTTCTTTAATTCTTCTGATGCGCCGGAGATCACTGCACCACCGCCGACAAAGATATATGGTTTCTTTGCCGCTTTGATCATGGAAACTGCGATATCAACATCTTCCTCACTGATTGTATCTGTAATCCTTGCGATCGGTTTTGGTTTCACCGAAGTATATTCCGTCTTTGCCGCTGTGATATCTTTCGGGATATCCACTAAAACCGGACCCGGACGTCCTGTCTGTGCGATCTTAAATGCACGTCTGATCGTATCAGCAAGTTTTGTTACATCCTTTACAATAAAGTTATGCTTTGTGATCGGCATTGTGATTCCCGCAATATCGATTTCCTGAAAACTGTCTTTTCCAAGAAGCGGTACGGTAACGTTGCAGGTAATTGCAACGACCGGAACCGAGTCCATATAAGCGGTTGCGATTCCAGTTACAAGGTTCGTTGCACCCGGGCCTGACGTTGCAAAGCACACACCGACTTTTCCAGTACTTCGCGCATATCCGTCCGCTGCATGGGATGCTCCCTGCTCATGTGATGTCAGCACATGCCGGATTTCTCCCTGATGTTTATATAATTCATCATATACATTTAAAATGGCACCGCCCGGATAACCAAAAACTGTATCAACACCCTGTTCTTTCAGGCATTCGATCACGATCTGGGCACCTGTTAACTGCATATTATTCCTCCATTCCACTGCCATTCTCATCTGTTTTTAATTTCTACATCATCAGATGCGTCTTTTACAACATATGACTTTTCGAATGACAACTTTTGTATTTCTTTTTTATTTCTGTTCTTCCGGCAATGCTAAAATAGCACCTCTGTTGCCGGAAGTTACTAACGATGCATAGCGTTTCAGATAACCTGTCGTTACCTTTGGCTCTCTCGGCTGCCATTTTGCTTTTCTTGCTGCCATTTCTTCGTCTGAAACTGCAATCTCTAATTTCATCTCCGGAATATTGATACGGATGATATCGCCCTCTTCCACAAGTGCGATTGGTCCGCCGACTGCTGCCTCCGGTGAAACATGTCCGATGGAAGCCCCACGGCTCGCGCCGGAAAAACGTCCGTCTGTGATGAGTGCCACGGAGGAACCTAATCCCATTCCTGCAATTGCGGAGGTTGGATTTAACATTTCTCTCATGCCCGGTCCGCCTTTTGGTCCCTCGTAACGGATCACGACAACGTCACCTGCCACGATCTTTCCACCTTTGATCGCAGCAATCGCATCTTCCTCACAGTCAAACACTCTTGCCGGACCTTCATGCACCATCATCTCATCTACCACTGCAGAACGTTTTACAACGCCTCCATCTGGAGCAAGATTTCCTTTTAATACTGCAAGACCACCTGTCTTACTGTATGGATTGTCAACCGGACGAATTACCTCCGGGTTCTTATTCACTGCATTTTTAATATTTTCTCCGACTGTTTTTCCGGTAACGGTCATACAGTCTGTGTTGAGCAGTCCAATGTCTGCTAACTCTTTCATAACGGCATAGACACCGCCTGCCTCATTTAAGTCCTCCATATAAGTCGGTCCTGCCGGTGCAAGATGACAGAGGTTCGGTGTTTTTTCGCTGATCGGGTTAGCAAAAGATATATCAAAATCAAAACCTACTTCGTGGGCAATCGCAGGAAGATGTAACATACTGTTTGTAGAACATCCCAATGCCATATCTACGGTCAGGGCATTTAAGATTGCCTCTTTTGTCATAATATCTCTTGGTCGGATATTCTTATTGTACATATCCATGACTGCCATTCCTGCATGTTTTGCAAGTTTGATACGCTCTGAATAAACTGCAGGGATGGTTCCATTTCCGCCTAATCCCATACCGAGTGCTTCTGTCAGACAGTTCATCGAGTTTGCGGTGTACATTCCTGAACAGGAACCGCAGGTTGGACAAACTTTCTCTTCATACTCTTTTACTTCCTCCTCCGTCATCGTTCCTGCTGCGTAGGAACCGACTGCCTCAAACATAGAGGACAGGCTTCTCTTTTTGCCGTGTACATGACCTGCAAGCATTGGTCCACCGGATACGAATACAGTCGGAACATTGATTCTTGCTGCTGCCATCAAAAGTCCCGGAACGTTTTTATCACAGTTTGGAACCATGACAAGTGCATCGAACTGATGTGCGAGTGCCATACACTCGGTGGAATCTGCGATCAGATCTCTTGTGACAAGAGAATATTTCATCCCGATATGTCCCATTGCAATTCCATCGCACACTGCGATCGCCGGGAATACAACCGGCACACCGCCTGCCTCTGCAACGCCTAATTTCACTGCATTTACAATTTTATCCAGATTCATATGGCCCGGTACGATCTCGTTGTAGGAGCTTACGATACCTACCATTGGTTTTTTCATTTCTTCTTCTGTAAAGCCCAGTGCGTTGAAAAGACTTCTGTGTGGAGCCTGCTGCATCCCTGATTTTACATTATCACTCTTCATATTCTATCATTCCTTTCCCTCACCTGAAGTTATCATTCAGCCCGGATATTCCTCCTCAGGTGATACCATTCCATCTTTCTGTATTAAATACGCTCACAGATCAGATCGCCCATCTGTGATGTGCCAACCTGTGTTACATATGCTTTCTTTGCATCTTCCTGCGGCATAATGTCGATCGTGCGGTAACCGTCTTTTAACACCTGTTTGACAGCTGATTCTATCGCATCTGCCTCTTTATCAAGATCAAACGTATAGCGAAGCATCATCGCTGCGCTTAAAATCGTTGCGATCGGATTGGCAATTCCTTTTCCTGCAATGTCCGGTGCTGAACCGCCGCTTGGCTCATACAGACCAAATCTGGTGTCATTCAGGCTTGCGGAGGATAACATTCCAATAGAGCCGGTCACCATACTTGCCTCATCAGATAAAATATCACCAAACATATTCTCCGTCAAAATGACATCAAACTGTTTTGGATCTTTGACAAGCTGCATCGCACAGTTGTCTACGAGCATATGTTCACAGGTGACTTCCGGATAATCTTTTGCGACTTCTTCCACTACTTTTCTCCATAATCTGGAGGAATCTAAAACATTTGCCTTATCTACGCTTGTCACTTTTTTTCTGCGCTTCATGGCGATATCAAATCCGCGCTTTGCGATTCTTCTGATCTCGTTTTCATTGTAAGCAAGTGTATCGGTTGCAGTTATCACACCATCAACCATCTCCGTCTTTCTCGCCCCAAAGTAAAGACCTCCGGTCAGTTCGCGCATGATCATCATATCAAATCCATCTCCGATAATATCGTCACGGAGCGGACAAGCTTCTTTCAATTCTTCATATAAATAAGCAGGTCTTAAATTTGCAAATAAATTCAAAGACTTTCTCAATTTTAACAGTCCTGCTTCCGGTCTTAATTCCGGAGCCAGTTTGTACCATGGGGAAGTCTGTGTGTTTCCACCGATCGATCCCATCAGAACTGCATCCGATGCCTTTGCAGCTGCAATTGCCTCATCGGTAAGCGGCACGCCTGTCGCATCGATCGAACATCCTCCCATCAGAATATCCTGATACGTAAACGAATGTCCGTATTTCTCCCCTGCTTTATCTAAAACTTTTTTCGCCTCTGCCACGATCTCCGGTCCGATTCCATCGCCTGAGATCACACCAATATGACACTCCATATCCAATCCCTCTTTTCTTTCAATTCACAGCCTGTCTGTGCACCTCTGTGAATCCGTATCTTTTTCACTTTAGCACAGTAATTGCCGACAGTATTTATAAAGACTATAATATAGTATCTTTGGAAACATTTCAACTATCATTGCTATTTTTCTTTTTCATAATAGTCATAACTGTTACCTATAGAAAATACAGCTTATCATTCCTCACATACATAATGATAAACACTTTCGTATAATTCTGTGCGCACGCTCTGAAACTCATCCTCTGAAAGCGGTTCCGGTGCTGACATGATCCGCAGGGGGATTTCATGCCGGTCTTCTCCCATCGGCGGCTGGATATATGGATATTCGTTAAAAGTGAACCCATGCCGCTCATAAAATCCTATTCTTCTTTTTTTCAGGGAATCCTCCGGCAATTCCACCTCCAGAACAACTTTTCCTGCTTTCTGCCTTGCCAGTTCCTCTAACATTTTTCCGCCGATCCCACTGTTTCTTGCTTTCTCACTGACTGCAAAATGCTCGATAAAGACAAATTCCGCAAACTCCCAGACTGCTAAAAATGCCAGAAGCCCTCCCTCGTTTCTTACACCGAGCAGCTCATATTTTTCTTCATCCAGAAGTTTTTGCTGTCCTTCCTTTTTTCTTCTCTCATCTGCCGGAAAACTCTGTTCCATAATACGATAAACTTCTTCAAAATCACTTCTATCCAGCTTTTCAAGACAAACCATTTTCTTTCCCTTTCATCATCATATTTTGATCCGGATCATGCGTGAAACAGCAGCTCCATAAGCAGCCCGCTTCCCTGATGCTCTTTCAGATACAGATAAGACGCCGGCAACTGCCGACGTCTTATGATAAAGCACTCTATTTACATTATGCTTCTTCCGGTTTTTCAACTGCTGCAATTGCAGATTTCTGCATTGGGATACGGCAGTTCTTGTTGCTTCCAAACTCAACAATGACTGTATCGTCTGTGATATCAATAACTGTACCGTAGAAGCCACTTGTTGTCAAAACAGTATCTCCTGTTGCAAGTTCCGATAACATTGCATTTTTCTTCTGAGTCTCTTTCTTCTGTGGACGGATCATGAAGAAATACATAAATGCAAATAAAATAACTAACCAAAGGATCATTCCACCCATTCCTGCTGCGGATGATGCTCCTGATGATGCCAAGATTGATAACATCTTTCTTCCTCCTAAAAACTTATTGCTCTCTAATATCGTATTTTGATATTTTTAGAAACTATAAAACATTGTACACAAAACCTTGCGTTTCGGCAAGCTTTTCCAATTAATTTTATAAAATATTTAGTCTTGGACAATATCTGTCCTTTTAATAGAACTTCTTCTGTCCGCTCATTTCTTTTTCACGGTCGATCTGTCCCATGTTATAAAGTTTTTCTTCCTTATACGATCTGAAGTTTCCGGCATCAAGCGCATCCCGGATCTCTTCCATCATCGTATTGTAGAAATAAAGATTATGCAGTACACACAGACGCATTCCAAGCATTTCTTTTGCTTTCAGCAGATGGCGGATGTATGCCCTGCTGTATCTGCGGCACGCCGGACACTGGCAGCCTTCCTCGATCGGACGCATATCTTTTTCATATTTCTGGTTAAACAGATTGATCTTTCCCTGATTGGTGTATACATGTCCATGACGACCATTCCGTGACGGATAAACACAGTCAAAGAAATCAATACCGCGGTCAACGCCTTCTAAAATATTTGCCGGAGTTCCCACTCCCATCAGATAAGTTGGTTTCTTTCTCGGCAGATAAGGAACTGTCTCATCCAAAATATAGTACATTTCCTCATGTGTTTCCCCGACTGCGAGACCTCCGACTGCATAGCCGTCGAGATCGAGCTCCGAGATTCTCTTGGCATGATCGATACGGATATCCGCATAAATCGCACCCTGGTTAATACCGAAGAGCATCTGGTTTTTATTTACGGTATCCTCTAACGAATTGAGGCGGTTCATTTCTTTTTTACAACGCTCCAGCCATCGTGTCGTTCTCGCTACGGATGCCTCCACATAAGGGCGTTCCGCAAGAGCCGGCGCACACTCGTCAAAACCCATGGCGATCGTTGAGCCGAGATTTGACTGGATCTGCATACTCTCTTCCGGTCCCATGAAAATTTTGGCTCCGTCAATATGAGAATGGAAATAAACGCCTTCCTCTTTGATTTTTCTTAAACCGGCAAGGGAAAACACCTGAAATCCACCGGAATCTGTAAGGATCGGGCGGTTCCATGACATGAATTTATGTAATCCGCCCATCTCCTTGATGAGTTTATCTCCTGTTCTCACATGCAGATGGTAAGTGTTCGATAATTCCACCTGACATTTGATCTGTTCTAAATCCTCAGTGGAGACAGCTCCCTTGATTGCTGCCACTGTGCCAACATTCATAAACACAGGGGTCTGGATGTCTCCGTGCACTGTGTGAAATACTCCACGTTTGGCTCTTCCCTCTTCTTTTAATAACTCGTACAATTTTTGTACTCCTTTCCTGTTTCCATTATATTTAGGCGTTTGCGAAACTCATCCTACTCTTCTTTCAATTGTTCAAGATCAACGAAAACACGCTTCCG
>ENA-OPAA01002222-OPAA01002222.1-human-gut-metagenome-genome-assembly--contig:-NODE-2222-length-10042-cov-3.002103_pt1 | contig 10042 bp, 10 predicted proteins | sample MGYA00241049_ERZ501414 | MGnify/ENA primary metagenome ERZ501414 (study PRJEB25962, sample SAMEA2042520) | human gut metagenome | biome: human gut; feature: human-associated habitat; material: faeces... | reverse complement strand
TAAAGAGTCTTCTGCTCTCACAGTCTAATTTCAGATCACCTGCTTCTATGACTTTGCTGTCCTCTTTTTTCGGCTGGCTCGCCGCAGTACGCCGCATGATCGCTTTAATTCTTGCCTTTACCTCAAGGATATTAAACGGTTTTGTGATGTAATCATCTGCACCGTACTCTAACCCTAAGATCTTATCCATGTCATCTCCCTTTGCGGTGAGCATGACGATCGGCATATTCGAAAACTCCCTGATATGCTGGCATACCTCAAATCCATCCATCTTCGGAAGCATGATATCAAGAAGCACCATGTCATAGGCATTTTCCGTTGCCATCTTTAATGCTTCCTCCCCGTCATATGCGCAGTCCACTTCCATTCCGTCCTGCTCAAGACTGAACCGGATTCCCTTTACAATTAACTTTTCATCATCTACAACAAGAACCTTTTTTGCCATTTTACTTCACCTTTATATGATCTTTTATTCGATTATAAACGCCCTCTTTGATCCCCTCTACCTGCTTGATCTCCTCCACAGAAGAAAAAGAACCATTTTTCTCACGGTAACGGATAATACTGTCCGCCTTGGTCTGACCGATTCCGGAAAGCGTCATAAGCTCCGCTGCAGTTGCCAGATTAAGATCTATTCTGCCATCTGAATCTTGGGCTGTTTCGCCATCCACCCCCGTCTCCGTTCGTTCCCCTGCTTCTTCTAAACCATCCTTAGCAGCTTCCTCCTGCGTCAGAATGCGTACCATCTCTCCGTCCACGATCTCCCGCGCCTGATTGACAGACTCCTCTGCCGCATCCTCCGTCAGACCGCCGGCTGCCTCAATCACCTCATAGAGTCTCGCATTTTGCGTGACCTCATAAACTCCCGGTGTATTTACCGCCCCGCAGATATATACAAAACATTTTTCAGTCTGTATGCCGTTCTCCTCCGATATCTGCGTGTCATCCGTCTCAGGTACTGCCTCACTCCGCTGCGTTTCTGCCACGGATGTCTCCGATTGAAAATAGACGTTTTCTTTCTCTCCACATGCAGCTGCCAACAGGCAAATGCATGAAAAACATAGTACTTTTATAAATTTTTTCGTCATAAGCATCTCCTTCTTCATTATTCCAGAAGGAGTCCTCAATGCCCACTCTCTATATTTTAACGAAATTTTTCATTTATTACAAGAGTGTATAAAATTTATTTCATTTATTTTTACAAAATTTAAAAATATTCGGCAATTTTTTCCTTTAACCCTACCCAGAAATCTTTTGCATCCTGGGAATCCGGCAGTAAAACGGCATCCTCGTATGCCTGATAAGCGGTTTTTTCCGCATCATCTGCAGTCTGTGATAAAAATACCGAATAATGACCACTCATATCATGCAGTCTGTCTGCAAGCCGCACTGTTACAAAATCTGCAAAATCCGCTGCCTGATCCGTATTTTTTGAAAAATCATTGACAACAAACATATCCGTAGATGCACATCCGATAGAAGGAAGTTCCTCATTCAGTGCCGGGATCTCCATCACAGAATAAGATATATCGTCTAATTTTTGCAGGGAATCTGTGTTTACAAACGCACAGAGTGTTTTTCCGGCTTTAAAATGTTCTAAAATGCTGTCCATGGAGACTGAATTGATGTCTAAGGAAAATGATCCTAAAATGGTTTCAAAGTATTCAAGATCTTTCTGATACAGATCTTCATCATAGGCCACATTCATCGTTTCCGGCGCCGTTTTCTCAAACGTTACACTGTTTCCAACGAACGGGAAATCGTAAAATGCATCATTTACATCCCACTCTAACAGGTATTCCACATTTTCTCCCGGTTCATTCTCATTAGAATAATCAATGATCGCCTGCAGTGACTCCGGCTGGTTTTCAAAATATCCGTTCTGATAAACAAACACACTTGCATCGTAACTGAGCGGATATCCAATCATTTTATCCTCATAGGTGGAAGCTTTCACTGACTTTTGGGATGCCCCCTCATAAGATCCTCCATCCTCATTTTCCATGGCAAGACCATATAAATATGCCTCCTCAAGTTCATCGCCATTTAACAGATAAACATCCGGATAATCCTCTCCCTGCATGGTATTGTCGTAAATCATCCCGATATAATCCAGAGTATCCTGACATTTGAAAGCTGCCTTCACACCCGTCTGTTCAAAATACTGTCTGGCTGCATATTCAAAAAAATCTTCATAAGATGGATCTTCATACCACACGGTCAGGTCTGTATCTGCCAGATCGTATGCATCTGTTTTCACATCCGGCTGTTTTCCTTCTGTGCCCGGTTCTTCTGCCTGCAACGGAAATGTCGTCTCTTTTACAGGCTGTTTTGAAACGACACCAGCCATAATGGCTGCTCCTGCGCAAACCACTATGGCTGCAATTACACTTCTCTTTTGTATGTTCTTCATAATCCCATTTTCCTATTCCTCGTTTTACGACAACAGACTGCACACATCCGCGTGCAGTCTATGATTCCTTACATCTGATCCAATGCTTTTTTCAGTTTTCCGATCATCTCATCCACATGTTGTTTCTCGATGATGAGCGGTGGTACAAAACGGAGTACGTCTGAACCTGCCGTGATCACAATCAGTCCTTCCTCCAGTGCCTTTGCAGCGATCTGTCCGACCGGCTTTTCGGATACCACACCCTGCATCAGTCCAAGTCCCCTGCGTGCTGTCAGAAAATCGTAGGAAGCTACCAGTTCATCTAATTTTTCTTCCAGATATGGTGTGATTTCTTTCACATGGTCTGTGATGTGGTCGCGCTCCATCATCTCAAGCACCTTATCAACTGCAGCACCGACAAATGGGTTTCCGCCGTAAGTCGTTCCATGATCGCCCGGTTTTAAAGATTTTTCTGCCACCTTTTCGGTCATCAGGAATGCTCCGACCGGAACACCGCAGCCAAGCGCTTTTGCACTTGTCATGATATCCGGTTTCACACCGTAATGCTGCCATGCAAACATCTCACCGGTCCGTCCCATACCGCACTGGATCTCATCTAAGATCAGAAGAATATCATGCTCATCGCAGAGTTTCCGGACACCTTCCATAAATTCTTTTGTTGCCGGATAAATACCGCCCTCGCCCTGTACTGTCTCAAACAGGATCGCGCATGTCTTGTCCGTGATCCGTTTTTTCACGCTGTCAAGGTCATTGTAGTCTGCAAATTTCACACCCGGCATTAACGGTTCAAACGGTTCCTGATAATGTTTATTTCCGGTGACGGAGAGTGCTCCGATACTTCTTCCATGGAAAGAATGATTCATTGCAATGATCTCATGTCCTGCATGTCCGTCTCTCGTGTAAGCGTATTTTTTTGCTGCCTTGATTGCACCTTCGATTGCCTCTGTACCACTGTTGGTAAAGAACACACGATCCATCCCGCTCGCTTTTTTCACACGCTCTGCTGCATGGATGATCGGCACATTGTAATACAGGTTTGATGTATGCATAATCTTATCGATCTGTGCTTTTAAGGCATCCCCATACTCTTTGTTGCCGTATCCAAATGCCTGCACTGCGATGCCTGCCGCAAAATCCAGATATTCTTTTCCGTCTGTATCATACAGATAAACACCCTCACCGTGGTCTAATACCAGTGAAAAACGATTGTATGTGTGGAGGATATTTTTCTCCGCCTCATTGATATATCCTTCTTTATTCATGATAAAACTTCGTCTCCTTATCTCCTAAAATGGCAGTTCCAATTCCGCGGTTCGTAAAGATTTCAAGAAGCAGGCAGTGTGCGATACGTCCGTCTAAGATATGTACTCTTGAAACACCGTTCTCGATCGCATCGATACAGTTGTTTAACTTCGGAAGCATGCCGCCGCCGATAAATCCGTCCCCGATCAGTTCTCTCGCCTCTGATACACGAAGCTCGGAGATCAGTGTATCTTTGTCTTTCGGATCTTTGTAAACGCCCTCGATATCGGTTAAAAATGCAAGTTTTTCAGCTTTTACCGCTTTTGCGATCGCACATGCCGCATCATCGGCATTGATATTATAGCTGTTGTATTCTGCATCCATTCCTACCGGACAGATGATCGGGAGAAAATCTTTTTCCAGCAGATCATATAAAATCTGCGGATTTACCTCTGTGATCTCACCGACAAAACCGATATCCTCACCATTTGAGTATTTCTTTTCTACTTTTAACAGTCCACCGTCTTTTCCGCTGATGCCGACTGCATTGACGCCAAGCTCCTGTACCAGTGTCACCAGTGATTTATTGACCTTATTTAACACCATCTCGGCGATCTCCATGGTTGCCTCGTCCGTTTTGCGGAGTCCATTGATAAATACAGGCTCCATGCCGACTTTGCCAACCCATTTACTGATTTCTTTGCCACCGCCATGCACGATGATCGGCTTGAATCCAACCAGTTTTAACAGGGTGACATCCTGGATGACGTGTTTTTTTAATTCTTCATCTACCATGGCGCTTCCACCATATTTTACAACAATGATCTTACGGTTGAAACGCTGTATGTATGGAAGTGCTTCGATGAGCACTTCGGCTTTCTGCAAAAGTTCCTTCATATTGTTATCTTCCATTAGTTTGGTTCTCCTCTATAAAATCTTGATATTGCCGTACGAAACTCTGATTCAGGTTGTGTTTGCTGTGGCCGCAGCAGCGCCAGTTTTTTGAAGAGTTTCGCGTTGGCCTCATATCTGCCTGCCTATGAGCGGTAATCGGCGTTAATTTTTACATAGTCGTAGGTTAAGTCGCAGCCCCAGGCGGTAGCCTGTGCAGCACCCATTTTGATGTCGGCGATGGCGGTGACTGCGGGTTCGGATAAGATTTTGGTTGCTTCTTCTTCGCTGTAGTCGACGGCGACTCCGTCTTTGATGATCTGCATTTTTCCTGCAGCACTCTCGAAGAATAAGTCTACTTTTTCCGGATCAAACTGTGCGCCGGAGTAGCCCATGGCACAGAGGATTCTGCCCCAGTTTGCATCGTGTCCGTAGATGGCTGCTTTGGTGAGGCTTGATGTGATGACGGATTTGCTTAAGATCTTTGCCTGCTCTTTTGTCTCGGCACCGATTACTTTTACCTCAAACAACGCAGTTGCTCCCTCTCCATCTCCTGCCATCTGTTTTGCGAGTGTCTCATTGACAAAGCGGAGCGCCTTTGTAAAGGTCTCATAATCCGCATTTTTCTCAGTAATTTTTGTGTTCTCTGCCATTCCGTTTGCCAACAGGAGACAGGTATCATTTGTGGAGGTATCGCCGTCCACGGAGATCATGTTATAGGTATCTTCCACGTCCGCTTTTAATGCCTCTAACAGCAGCTCCTGTGAAATTGCAGCATCGGTTGTCACAAAACTTAACATGGTACACATATTCGGATGGATCATGCCGGAACCTTTGCACATGCCGCCGATTGTGACGGTTTTGCCGGAAAGCTCAATCTCAACAGCTACTTCTTTTTCATGTGTATCGGTCGTCATAATCGCAAGTGCTGCATTATGTCCGCTCTCGATATCGCCATTTAATTGTGGGACCATCGTTTCAACTCCCGCACAGATGCGATCGATCGGAAGCTGCATACCGATAACTCCGGTCGATGCCACAAGCACCTCATCGGTTGGGATCTGAAGCAGTTTGTTTACTTTTTCTGCAGTTGCTTTGCAGTAACCCATCCCCTCTTCTCCGGTACATGCATTTGCAATACCTGCATTGACAATGACTGCCTGTGCCTTTTTACTGTCATATACTACATGCTGATCCCATTTGACCGGGGCAGCTTTTACAATGTTTGTGGTAAATGTTCCTGCCACTGCACATGGTACTTCACTGTAGATCATTGCCATATCTGTTCTGTCTTTATATTTGATTCCTGCTGCTGTACTTGCTGCCTTAAATCCTTTTGCTGCGGTCACGCCGCCTTTGATCTGTTTCACTTTAACCTCCATTCCTGCACTGCTTTCTAATGTAAACAAAATTTTCATTTGCATCTCAAGTTTGTGCGTAACTCAAATCCTTCATGTAAAAATTGTATTTTTCGCACTGTCTGTTCCTGTGTTTTACGGATTAAATACGGTCTGGTTTTCTTCGTTTGTGACATATTCATAATAATTGACATCCTCGCGGAACGTCCATCCCATTCCCTGCCAGAAGTGGTTTCCGATGTCATTTTTCTTAAATGCAATCAGATTGACCTTGTTGACATGTTCACGCTTTAAAGCCGCAAGGCACGCTTCCACCATCTTCTGTCCGATGCCCTGCTTTCTGTAATCCTCATGAACGCAGACATGATATAAACATCCGCGTCTGCCGTCATGACCGCACAGGATTGCACCGATGATTCTGTCGTTTTCACACGCCACCATACTCGTGGTCGGATTTCGTCTGATAAAGCGTTCCACACCTTCTTTCGAATCATCAATACTCCGGATTCCAAACCCGTGAATCCCCATCCACAGTGCATGTACCTCCTCAAAATCCTCCATTGTCATCTCACGGATGTTTACTTTTTTCTCTTCCATGTCTTTGATTCCTTTTCCAGCATAACTGTTTCGTCCAGTTACTTTTTACCTCTTATTAAAAATATAATTCAGTGTATTACTATGTAATCTTTATTACTATGTAATCTTTAATTACTATGTAATCTTCAATTACTATGCATCCATCTATGATGCTTACGGGAACATTGGAACCATATTTAAGCCCTCTGCCTCATCAAAACCGAATAACAGGTTCATGTTCTGTACCGCCTGTCCTGCGGCGCCTTTTACCAGATTGTCCATTGCGCCCATCATGATGATACGGTGCGTTCTGGGATCGATCTTAAAATTAACATCTACATAATTACTGCCCTCTACCCATTTTGTCTCCGGGCAGACATCTTTTTCCAGCACACGGACAAATTTTTCTTTGCCATAATATTTATCATAGACTGCCTTTACTTCCTCATAAGAAGGAAGGCTGCCATCTGCTTTTTTTACCAGTGCTGCATACTCGGTTGCGAGGATACCGCGGTTCATCGGAACAAGGTGCGGGGTAAAATTAACAACGATCTCTTTGCCTGCCGCATAACCGAGCTGCTCCTCAATCTCTGGCGTATGACGGTGATTTGTCACTCCGTACGCTTTCATATTTTCATTGACCTCACAGAACAGGTTCGGCAGCTTTGCACCCCGCCCTGCACCGGAAGTTCCTGATTTTGCATCAATGATCAGCGTATTCGGGTCGATCAGCCCCTCTTTTACCAGCGGATAAGCGGTCAGAATGGAACAGGTCGTATAGCAGCCCGGATTGGCGATAAGTCTTGCTCCTTTTACTTTATCACGATTGATCTCGCAGAGACCATAGACAGCTTCCTCTATAAACTGCGGACTCTTGTGCTCAATACCGTACCATTTTTCGTAAGTCTTGACATCTTTGATACGGAAATCTGCGCTCAGGTCGATGATCTTAACCTTTGATAAGATTTCTTCATTAACTAATGATGCGCACAGTCCCTGTGGAGTTGCTGTGAAAATCACATCTACCTGATCTGCAAGTTGTTCCATATTATCATCTAAACATACCGCATCTACGATCTGAAACATATTGCGGTATACATCTGCATATTTCTTATCGATATAGCTTCTTGAGCCAAACCATTTAATTTCTACGTCTTTATGTCCTGTTAAAATGCGAACCAGTTCTCCTCCGGCGTAACCGGTAGAACCGATGATTCCTGCTTTAATCATGTAAACCATCCTTTCGTAAATGCCGTATTTGTGTATAGATAGGCATAATCATAAATACTATAAACCCATTAATCCCTATTGTAAAGGGGTTCGCGGGAATTGGGGGAATGTTTTTTTGATTGGTACGGGGACGCTCCTGCGCGAAATATGTTTGCACGCAACCGCGCTTGCGCTTGCCATGCATGCCTAAAGAAATATCCAGTGGGTATTTCTTCGGCGCGTCTCAAACGCAACGGTACTAGGCTCGGCTTTGCTTACGCTCGCTTTGCCAAGTGCCGGCGTTTTCGAGGGGTTGCTTAGCAAAGATATTTCGCACAGGAGCTGTGCACTGACGAATGGGAACATTCTCCAATTGGGTGGGGCTGATGCTTGTCGATTCATTGTGGTGCAACGGGCGGGAGAGGCGGAAAAAATCCTCATCTGCATGCGGCTTTGCGCATGGCAGATGGAATTTTTTTCTGTCTCCCTTTGGAATGAGAAAGTTTCATATAATTTCAACTGAGTTTGAGCTCAGCCTATTTCCTTAAAAATTATTATTCTATCTATTTTATTTTCCGATTGGTTTAGTATACATGGTTTTATTTGGTAAAGCAAGTGGTTTTTTGATTTTTATGCATATTTCTGTGTATTTTTATGTATAATTTCTTATTTTTATGCATTTATATTTATTTTTATGCATTGTTATGCATTTTTATTATTATAAGATGCATTAGGTCTGTATTCTTTTTATTGACTATTTTAGGAAAATTCAATTACTATTAAGGAAGTGATTGTAAAGGAGTTGTTATTTTATGGAACGGGATCTTACTTCGGGGAGTGTTTTTCGGAATGTGATTTATTTTTCGCTACCTTATTTTTTATCTTATTTTTTGCAGACGCTTTATGGGATGGCGGATCTTTTTATTGTTGGGCAGTTTGATGGGGTTGCCAGTACAACAGCGGTTTCGATTGGGAGCCAGGTGATGCATATGTTGACGGTGATGATCGTGGGGCTTGCGATGGGGGCTACAGTTTCAATCGGGCAGTCTATTGGAGCGGGCGATAAGAAAAGGGCTTCTGTGTTTGTGGGAAATACGGTGACTTTGTTTATGGGGATTTCTCTGGTGCTGGCGGTTTTGCTTCTGTTTTTTGTGAAGATAAGGAGATAGAGAAGAAAATCAAAAATATTGTTTTATATGAGTTTGATGAGAAAAACGAAAAAGAAGGGAGGGTTTTTCTATCAATCTTATTATTGATTGAGAAAATTTCGGAACAGATTCCGTATGGTGAAGTTCGAAATACCGGTGAGACTGATATGGTTATCTATTATAAAGCAGAAGAGCTAAAAAGCAAAAAATGGGTACAGGTGATAAAGATTTTATTTATTTGTGCGACTTGTTTTTTTGGAGCAGGCATTACAGTTATGGGATACAATAATGATGTAGACATGGTGAAAGTATTTGGCCAGCTTTATAAAGTATTTCTTGGAACAAAGCCAGACGATCCTACATTTGTGGAACTCTTTTATTCTGTGGGACTGGCATTAGGAATTTTTCTGTTTTTTAATCATGTTCCGGGGAAAAAAGTTACAAATGAACCAACACCAATTCAGGTGCAGATGCGCCTTTACGAGCAGGATGTAAATAGAACTTTTTTATTGGGAGCCTCACGGAAAGGAGAAGAACTGGATGTGTCTGGGAATAATGACAGTGCCAATAATAAATAAAGTTATTTTAGGCTGGGTTGCTTTTGGTGCAGGATTTGCTGTGGCAGGTGGGTTTATTGCATTTATCAGTTTGATTGGAATTGTAACAAGGCTGGCAGGACTCACGAAAACGGCAGACGCAATCCCGACCTACGAAAATAGCATGGCATTAGGATTGATTTTTTTTAATCTCGTATCATTATATCAACCAGACTTACAGTGGATTTCTTATACGGCAGCTCTTAGTATAATCAATATTGTCGGTCTTTTTACAGGAATATTTGCTGGATGTCTTGCCGGTGCACTTGCGGAGGTAGTAAATATCATTCCTATATTTTCCAGAAGAATCAAACTGAGAAAAGGATTTCCTTACATGGTAAAAGCCGCCGCAGTAGGAAAGTGCATAGGCTGTTTAATACAATTTTATGTATTCTGATTTGTTGAATTGGCAAAACTGACGAAACATCGAAATCCCATCGTCCATATTTGTGATTTTAGTCGCGGCGCGTTGAATGTTCGCTTATGCGCTCGCATCCAACACTTGCTCCGAGACCACAAATATGGACGATGGGATTTCGATGTTTCTGACAGTGGTTTCTGAAGTAAAATCAGAATTCATGCTGGAGGGATTTGGGGAAGAGGACAGGA
>ENA-OPAA01002216-OPAA01002216.1-human-gut-metagenome-genome-assembly--contig:-NODE-2216-length-10056-cov-2.163884_pt1 | contig 10056 bp, 8 predicted proteins | sample MGYA00241049_ERZ501414 | MGnify/ENA primary metagenome ERZ501414 (study PRJEB25962, sample SAMEA2042520) | human gut metagenome | biome: human gut; feature: human-associated habitat; material: faeces... | reverse complement strand
CAACGGATGTAGGAATCTGGAATACTTTTCCGGCTGCACCGGCTTTTACCTGGATACTTCCTGCACCTGCTGCCGGAGCTGCTTTTGGAGCTGCCGGAGCAACAGCCTTAGGAGCTGCAACTGGTGCTGCTGTCTGAACTGCACCTGCACCATTTTCTTCAACTGTTACATCATATACATTTCCGTTTACTGTAATTGTATAATTCTTCATTTTCATATCCTCCTGATTAATTCCATTTATTTGATTTTCTTCTCTTGATAGAACGAACTACGAAACCATCTGTAGAAGTTCCTTCTGAAGCTGCGATTGCTGCTGCAATAACTGCTGCAAGTTCGCCGTCATCCGTACCTGCTGCCTGTGGTGCAGATACTGCAGGTGCCGGAGCTGCCTGTACAGGTGTTTCCTTCTTCTCTTCTGCAGCTTTTCCTTTACCGGAAAGCTTCTTCTGAAGCTTCGGAATGAATCCAAGCAGATAGATAATAAATGAAATGAAAATCAATACAACGAATACAGTTCCCATACCAAGTAATGTGTTAAGTCCCGCTTTTTCAAGGATTTCGCTCATGCCGTAATGAGCATTGACTGTAAATGATTCCAAAGTCATATTCTCATCGAATACGAATTCCAGGTCTGCACTTCTGTCAGAAAATGTTGCCGGTGCAGTTACCGTAACACCTGTAGAAGACGCCTCGAATTCATAATCTTTATGGCTTTCATAATCGCCGCATTCTTTCAGGGATGCTTTCCATCCTTCCAGTGCAGTTGCAAAAGTGTCTGCTTCCATCTGCACACCGGTCTGGCTTTCAAACTGTGCCATCAGATATCCCTGATTCCAGTCTGACATCTCTGTGATCTGGTCGCTTGTGATGGATCCGCTCTCAATGATATCAAAAACAGCATCACAAGACTGGATCAGTGTATCTTTGTCATAGCTGACGGTCTTGGCATTTCCGCAGCCTGCAAGGCCGAGCACAAGTACCAGAACTGCGACTACTAAACTAATCTTTTTCTTCACTTTGCTTCACCTCGCTAAATTGTTCCGTGTTTTTTGGATGGTCTTTCTTCCCTTTTTGTAAATAACATCTCAAATGCACCGATCACATATTTTCTGGTATCTGCTGGTTCGATGATGGTATCTACATATCCTCTTCCAGCTGCGGAAAGCGGGCTTGACTGAAGTGCTTTGTATTCTTCTGTCTTTGCTTTTAATGTATCTGCATCTGCATCTGTGTACATGATCTTCGCTGCCATGTCTGCTGCCATCATTCCGATCTCAGCTTCCGGCCATGCGTATACCATGTCTGCTCCGATTGCTTTGCTGTTCATTGTCACATATGCGCTTCCGAATGCTTTACCTGTGATCACATTGACTTTTGGTACAGTTGCATCTGCAAATGCATAAGTGAGAGCTGCCATCTCTCTTGCAAGGTTCTTTTCTGAGCATGCAGTTGCCTTGAGTCCCTTTACATTTGTAAGTGTGAGTACCGGAATTCCGAATGCATCACAGAATTTAACGAAAGTTGCTGCTTTCTTGCATCCCATTGCTGAGAGTGTGCCGTCGAATTCTTCTGCTGTGTTGCCTTCTTCATCGTATACTTTTGAGCGGTTGGCAACAGCACCTACTGTCATTCCGTTCAGGCGGATGAATCCTGTTACCATATCTTTTGCATAAGCTTTCTTTGTCTCAATGAATACACCATTGTCAGAGATCATAGAAAGAGCAAGTGCTGCATCTTCTGCTGCATTCTCAAGATCTGCACATACTCTGTTCAGATCATCTGTGCATTCATCATATGCATCGTTGTCTTCGTTGTTAGCCGGAAGAATTGCTACGAGTGAGCGGATCTCGCCAAGAATTTCTTCTTCGCTTCCTACGCCGTCAACGATTCCGGATTCTTCACTCTGGAATTTTGCGCTTGCTGTATCGCATTTGTCCGCGGTGTTGCCCGGAATGGTGTTCGGAGAGTTTACGAATAATTTTCCGTTCTCTGCCATGAATGTAAAATCAGAAAGTGCTGCTGCCGCTGCCAGTCCACCACCGCAATTGCCGAATACTGCTGTGATCTGTGGAATTACGCCAGAAGCCATAGCCTGTTTGTAATAGAAGCTTCCGAATGCGTTCAGTGCGTCAGTTGCTTCCTGAAGACGAAGTCCTGCGCAGTCAATCAGACCAATCACCGGTGCGCCCATCTTCATTGCCATATCATAAATGTTCGCAATCTTCTTTGCGTGCATCTCACCGATGGTTCCGTTCAGTACAGATGCGTCCTGGCTGTATGCATATACCAGGTTTCCATCGATTACACCGTAACCTGTGATGACGCCATCTGTCGGAGCTTTTTTCTCCTGCATGTTGAAATCTGTTGCTCTTGCAGTTACCTGTCCACCGATTTCAACAAAGCTTCCCTCATCGAGCAAATTGGCAATTCTTAAGCTCGCCGGGTTTGATGATGTTGTGTTGCTCATAAATCTAGCCCTCCATTTTTATAAATTTAATAATTAAATCAAATTTTCTGCCGTGTATATTATACTTGCTTTCTATGCAATACGCAACTGTTTTTGATAAGTTTTCTCTTATTTTGTTAAATTTTCGACAAGTAATTTTCACGTGTAAAAAAGCCTCTGCAACGCAGAAGCCTTTTTTTTACATAAACATATTCCCTGTTCCGACATAACGGATGCCGTCTTCAAAGACTCTTTTTCCGCCAAGTGTAACAAATTTTACATCTTTTAATCTGGTGATATCCCTGCTTAAGTCACCGCCAACTACCAGAAGATCTGCATCCAGTCCTTCGACAACAAGTCCGCGTTCTTTTTCCACACCCAGAACCTTTGCCGGATTGGAAGTTGCCACCTGTACTGCCTGCACCGGTGTAATTCCGTATTCCACCATATATTGCAGTTCTCTCGGAAGCGGTAAGAGCGGAGAATGATACATCACCATATCGGTGCCGGCAAGAACCGTCACACCCGTATCATAAAATTCTTTAAAATGATCCCGGTACGCTTTGTATGCCGGTTCAAAGAATTCATAATTTTCCATCTCTTTTTGCATGACCGGATCACTGACCGGTGCATCGCCATTCTTCTCGATATTTTCCTTGCACAGTTCATAGAGATAAGTATATGCCATGATAGTCGGTGTCCAGGCAATACCTTTTTCTGCCATCTGCTTTGCATGATCCAGCGTCATAAAGGTTCCATGTTCGATCGTGTCAAATCCGGCATCAATACACATCTGGATCCCCGGATTGGTTCCGGCATGCACGCCACACTTGATTCCTCTTCTGTGGCATTCATCCACCGCCGCATCCAGTTCTTCCTGGGTAAGCTCCGGATACGATTCGCGGTTGGTGGTCAGGATCTTCACCCATTCCGCACCATCGCGAACCTGCTTACGGATTTCTTTACGGATTGCCCACGGACCGTCCGCTTCCTCGACTTCATCCCAGGCATGTCCGCCCGTCATGCAGATTCCGGTATCCGTATGCACGATTCTCGGGATCACGATAAATCCCTTCTTTTCTGCCAGTTTCAGATTCTTGCATACGCCATGTGCTGAAGACATATCCCGCACCGTGGTGATCCCTCTTTCAAATGCAGACTGCGCATGCTGCAACGCATATAACATGATCAGCTGTGCCCCATAATTAAAGCTGTCCGGCTGGGAATAGCCGTATGCAAGATGCGCATGCATATCCATAAGTCCCGGAAGAAGTGTCGCATCACCATATTCCTTAACTTCCTCCTGCGGAAATTCTTTCAGCAGCTCTTCTTTTGGTGCGATTTTTCCGATCTTGCCGTCCTCTCCAATATAGACTGCCTTATCCGTAAGAACGGTCTTTCCATCTCCTGTAATCAGATATTTCGTACTGATAATCATCCCTTGGTCCCTCTTTTATTCCTTTATTTTTCAAATACACGCAGCCCTTTCATGCTGCCCCTCTCTCGTCGCATTCATTCTTTAATATTTTAAAGTGCAACCATTTTGAAGTGTATTATACTTGTTTTTTCAAACTGACGCAACCGTTTTCCACAGAATCTGTTAAATATTTTGCATTTTTTAATCCGTTTTACGTCCAAAACTTTATACGGATACACTTGCACTTTTCATTTTACTCACAACATCGTTTAACAATCAATATTAAAATTTTGTGATTCCCAGGTCTGCGTCCAAAGATTACAGCGGCAGATTTAAAAAAATATAGGGGTGAAGGCACTTATTGTGCAATGGAGATGAGACTCAAAAATTGTGGAAGCCTCTGCTGACACAATTTTCGCTTTCAGAGGCTCATCGCAATGTTTTGCACAATGGACTTCACCCCTATATTTTTTTAATCTGCCTCACTACCTCCCTTTCGCAGACCGTCCCCACAAAAAAGGAAACCCTTATCCGGCAAACCACCAGATAAGGATTTCCTCAATTCTTTATACTTTTTTAGGATGACAACATTTTTATTACAGTGTGATCAGAGCATCTGTAATATTTGTAATTCTGCGGTATCCATCTTCTGTGATCAGGAAATCATCTTCCTGACGGACGCCACCGATTCCCGGAATGTAAATTCCAGGTTCGATCGTATGAACCATTCCCGGCTGAAGGGTCACTTTACTGCCGGTACAGATATACGGCTGTTCATGAATATCCAGTCCGAAGTTGTGTCCCGGACCATGTGGAATATGATAGCCTGCATCTTCTACTACCTTCACGATGATATCTCTGAGCTCGCCCATAACCATTCCCGGTTTCAGGCTGTTCTGACCAGCATCCTTTGCTTTTCTGACTACGTCAAACATCTTGTAAAGCTCCGGATTTTTGGCTTTCCCTACTGCAACAGTACGGGTAATATCCGAGCAGTATCCGTGATAATAAGTCCCGAAATCAATCGTCACAAAATCACCAAGCTGGATTTTTCTATCGGATGCTGTCGCATGACAGTTTGCTCCGTTATCCGGACCAGATGCTACGATCGTCTCGAAGCAGAATCCGGAGCCGCCACGGCTTCTGAACTGATATTCCAGTTCATTTGCAATATCGATCTCTGTAACGCCCGGTTTGATCACATCAAGCAGTGCATAGAAAGATCTCTCTGAAATCCGGCATGCCTGTTCGATCGTCTCGATTTCTTCCGGTGTCTTGATCGCACGTAAAGGTTCTACATAAGACCCTTCGGAAACGAATTTGGTATCAGGCGCCTGACTTACCAGATCCTGATAATCATCAAACGTAAGATCTGCTCCACAGATTGCACACTGTTTTACCCCTGCTTCTGCCGCCAATTTACCGGTCTGGCTGAAGTAATTCAGTCCTTCACCGTAGACAACAACTTCAAATCCTTCTGTTTCCTGTGCGGCCTGGAATTCAAACCGTCCGTCGGTTACAAAATAGTTTTTCTTTTCTGTCAAAAGCAGGACCGCAACTCCATATTCTCCGGTAAAGCCGGTCAGATACTTAATGTCACTGCCTTTGCTGATCACAATTCCGTCATGACCATTTTTCTTTACAGCATCTACAATTTTCTGTATGCGTGTATTCATTGTTCCATCTCCTACTGAATGAAATCCCAGTTGAATTTCATATTTTCATCATATGATTTGTATGGTTTTCCATCAATATCATAGATGTTTACATTATAATGCCAAGGTTCCGGAAGTGTCTTCTCCGGATAAATGTGCTTCATCAACTCATATCCTTCCGGATCATAGACCTTCAGTTCCTCTCTTGTGTTGACCGGTCCGCGGATACCATCCCATCGTCCGTCAACACCTTCCTGCATGACATTGAACCAGACGGTACTTAAGGTTGCAAAATACTCTTCGTAATTGCTGATCGCATAAGTGTCCGGCCACAAACCATTGTCGCTGGCATGCTGATATGCTTTCCGGATCATGTCTGCAAGCGTCTGGTCTTTCAGACCATTCATTCCAACCAGATGGATCGCATGTCCGAATTCATGCACAAGGATCATCTCATTTGGATAACTGGTTGCATATCTTCCGGTTCTGAGACGGATCACATTTGCCTCTGAAATAGAGGATGCCGGATTCGTCATCTCGCCGCCGTAACCTGCCACATGGCGGGTTGCAAGCAGATATCCCATTCTGTGTTCCGGGACATCATATGCATTCTCAAGCAGTCCGAACACAGATACCTCTGCGCCTCTGCGGACGAGCTCTTCTGCTACTTCCGGGATCTTTTCAAGCATCATATCAATAATTGCAAGTGCTTTATCCACTACAGCCGGTGTTGTTTTTTCTCCGGCTTTTACTACAATGCCGGAGGTTCCTTTTTTGCGGACTACATAATATGGCTGATACACGGTCTGGTAGACCTTTTCATTGTCTGCCGGGCTGTCTTTTACATCAGTCAGCTTTCCGACAACCTGTACGGTAACCTCTCCTGCACATTCCGAATCAACCGGATGAACCAGGGAAAGTGTGGTACGCATGGATTCTTTCTGGTATACCGTACCATAATCCCATGTCATATCACTGGTCCAGTGTACCAGTTCCTGTACTTCCCCTTTATATTTTACCAGATAATCGTTTTCATTATCAGCACGGCGCATCTGTTCGCCCCAATAAATCTCAATTCTTCTGTCATCGATCAGAATGACTTTTTCGACCGGTGCATAATTACAATTCTCTGACATTTATTTTTCATCCTCCTGAAACATAAACTTATTTTCTGATCTTTTATGCTTCTGCGTTCTTGTCCAGTCCCATTCCGACTGCAAGCTTTTTACTGAAGATTGCTACAACCGCACCGACTGCACATACACCCAAACCGATTGCTACGAAGAACGGAATTTCGCTTCCTTCTTTGTAGAAGTTTGTGAGCAGCGTGTTAAGAGCAGCTCCTGTAGACTGTGACATTGACCAGATTGTCATCATCTGTGTCATGAATGCCTTCGGTGCTGCAACAGCCGTGATTGAGTAACCGATCGGGCAGGTAAATCCTTCACCAAGCATCAGGATTGCATAGAATAATACGATCCACCATGCGCTGACTTTTGCATCTCCAGGATAGATTACATAGAGGAGTGCAATGATTAAAGCTCCAAATCCCCAGAAGATTGTTCCGATACCCATCTTTGTGGTTCCGTATGGCTGTTTCTTTCCGAGTTTTGTCCATACTGCTGTCAGGATACTTCCGATGATAACTGCAAATACTGCTGGGATTGTCTGCATAGATGCTGCAGGCACTTCAATTCCGAACAGTACACGGTTAACCTTTTCTTCATAGAAGATTGCAAGGATTGAAATTGTCTGTGTCCAGATCAGCAGGGTAACTGCGTTACAGATGAACGGCGGAACCAGGCAGAGGATTTTCTTCTTCTCATGTGGCTCTGTCTTTTTACTTTTGTAAATAACTACCAGGTATACGATCGGGATAATGATCGATACAGTACTGATTACATTTGAGAATACAGAAATACTTAATGTTCCTGTTGCAAAAAGCGTTGCAAGAACAACTGCGCAGATAACAAGTACAATGATCATCTTTGTGATGAAAGAACGTTTCTTATCATCCGGAAGCGGATCATCCGGTTCAATACCGATATTACCGAAGAACGGTTTGTATGTAACTGCATATACAACGATACCCAGGAATGCAAGGACTGCACATGCCGCGAATGCTACATGGTATCCGAGTGCTGCTGCGATTGCACCGGAAAGTACCGGAGCTGCTGCACCAATGTTGGAAATTACGTAAGAAATCGTGTAAGCGCTGTCACGTCTTCCATCGGATTCATCATAGAATTTTCCAAGAAGAGCATCCAGACATCTGCCACCGAACATCGGTCCGATTGCCAGACATCCCATAGCGATTCCATAGCCAGGAACGCCAAGTGGTAATGCAAGGCATACATATCCAATAAATGAAAGTGATCTTGCTATAAATAAAGACTTCCGGCATCCTAAGATACGGTCGCAGACAAAGCTTCCGACAATACCTGTCAGTACGACAACTGTTGAATATAAAGAGATCAGCTGTGCTGCATTTGCCTTGCTGAATCCAAGTCCTTCCGGTGCATTTGCGTATAAGTAGTAAATCAGTACCGCACTCATCGCATAGTTTGCAAAAGAGTTACAAAGCTGCATAAAGCTTAGGGTTCCCACACCCTTTGGCTGTCCTAAAAAGGCGGTTTGTTTTCTTAACGCCTCATCATGTTCGTTCATTATTTTTCCCTCCAAAATAACCTTTTGTATTCATTCAACAAAAAACAATCGTTAATTATTTCCCCATCCTCAAATGTCTTCACTCCTCCTTTTTTCATAATTTTTAACTTTTGTTTTTTATTTTGAACATACAAGTATCTTACTTTTTTTTGTTAACTTTGTCAATATTTTCGTCTGTAAATATGAATTTTTGTTCACATTCATAAACATTGACAAAAAAGAACGCAAAAACGTCTTTTTTCCGTTTTTTGCGCCCTTTTTTCGTCATTTTTATGTATTATTTATTTCTGGTTGCGGAACTGTACCGGTGTGATATTGTACGCCTTCTTGAAAAGTCTGTTGAAATGCTCCACATTCTGATATCCAACGGTCAGTGCAATATTTTCAACGGTCATGCTGCTGCTCTTTAACAGGGCACGTGCCTTTTTCATTCTGACTTTTTTGACAATATCCCCGAAAGTCATTCCGGATTTTTCTTTGATATATTTAGAAAGATACGGTTTGGACAGGAAGAATTTTTCTGCCAGATCATCTAAAGATACATCCAGATAATTTGCCTGGATATAGTTCATGATCTCTACCATTCTTTCATCTTTACATTCATTCACATTCTTCAGTTCATCGATCTTATTGACAGCAACTGTCAATGCCTCAATAGAAGCTTTGATGATATCGGCATCAATTCCGACTCCCCAGTAGGTCTTTCCATTACAGATGACACCTACATAAGCACATGCCTTGGAAGAAGAACCACGTGTCAGGGAATGTTCTTCGTAGAAGCTCAGTTCATAGCTGATACCAAAGTACTGTTTGATCGCATTGCTGACTGCGTCGAGACGTCCGTTACCGCCTGCTGTTACCACACGTTTTCCATTTGCATGGGAAATGGTTGCATCTGCTATAATACCATCTTCCTGTTTGAAGTGGCATTCATCGATAGAGAAGATTCCTTTGTAATTTACATAATGATCTTCAAAAATGTGGTATACCCAGTCCGGAGTCAGCTCCTTGTGTGCTTTATCGGATACATCTTTTACCATGTAGCCGACTTCTTCACGCATTTCTTTCGGAACGCTGATGCCAAAGTTCTGCTTCAGAATGTAGCTTACACCGCCTTTTCCTGACTGGCTGTTGATGCGGATAACATCTTTATCGTAAGTTCTTCCGATGTCCTTCGGATCGATTGGCAGATACGGTACGGTCCAGTGATCTCTTTCTTCCGCTTCACGCCATGCCATACCTTTTGCGATGGCATCCTGATGGGAGCCGGAGAATGCGGTAAATACCAGATCTCCTGCATATGGCTGTCTTTCATAGACATGCATTCTGGTCAGGCGTTCGTAGATTTCACGGATCTTTGGAATATCAGTGAAATCCAGTCCCGGATCTACACCCTGCGAGAACATATTGAGTGCCAGTGTCACGATATCCACGTTACCGGTACGTTCTCCATTTCCAAATAAGGTTCCTTCGATACGGTCTGCACCTGCAAGAATACCCATTTCAGCAGTTGCCACGCCGCATCCACGGTCGTTGTGTGGGTGAAGGCTGAGTACCACGCCATCACGGTATTTCAGATTCTTATCTACATATTCTACCTGTCCTGCAAATACATGCGGCATTGCGTTTTCTACGGTTGTCGGAATGTTGATGATTACTTTTTTATCTTTTGTCGGCTGCCATACATCCAGTACTGCATTGCAGACATCCACTGCATAATCCACCTCTGTTCCTGAAAAGCTTTCCGGACTGTACTCGAAAGTAAAGTTTCCTTCTGTCTGATCAGCAAGCTGTTTCAACAGCTTTGCTCCGTCGATGGCGATTTGTTTTACCTGTTCTTTGTCTTTTTTGAAAACCTGTTCTCTCTGTGC
>ENA-OPAA01002206-OPAA01002206.1-human-gut-metagenome-genome-assembly--contig:-NODE-2206-length-10080-cov-2.033117_pt1 | contig 10080 bp, 9 predicted proteins | sample MGYA00241049_ERZ501414 | MGnify/ENA primary metagenome ERZ501414 (study PRJEB25962, sample SAMEA2042520) | human gut metagenome | biome: human gut; feature: human-associated habitat; material: faeces... | reverse complement strand
AAATTCTAAAAGGGAGTCCGCCTTTAAATGTGGCGTGTAGGCTTAGGTTATAAACTTAAGAAACCCAGGAACATTTAACAAGACACCCACCTGCTGGTTGCAGGTCCTTAAAATTTCATTCGGCTTACGGCTAATGTGGGGCGATTTCTATAGTAAATTTAAAGCATCACTTAATTCAAGTGGTGCTTTTGTTTGGTGCGCAGCATGGGCAGCAACTTACAACGCTGTCAACTTATAGCAACATATATAAGAGTTGCAATAAGTGCTTTACAAGAAAAAGAAAAATGAAATTTACAGATTATGTATGGTACCAAATAATGCAGAAGGGAAAACTACATGCTGAATATAAATATTTAAGATGGATGGCTAAAGAATAAATATACTGAATAAAATAATTATTCAGTTCCTACTGGATAAAAAAAATTGACAATTATAGTAATAGAGAGTATAATATGTAACATTGTTTATAAATTCAATGTAGAAACAATTGTGTCTACACGAAAACAAGGAGGATTTTTGTATGTTTCAAGAACTGAATGAAAAAGCAATTAAAGGTTTGACAATAGTTGTAATATTGCTATGTGTGAGTTATCTAATTCTTTTTTACAAAACACGGTTTTGGAACAATACTTTTATTGGAACAGTTGACTGTTCTTACTGTACTGTTGACGAGGCAGTAGAAAAAGTAAAACAGGGAACTAAAGCAATAAAATGTAATTTTTATTTTGATAATGACATTGTAGAACACCCAACTTATGATGAGATTGGATTAGTGCTTGAACCGAAAGATTTTAAAGAATTATTAAAAAAACAGCATTCAAATTTTCTGAGCAATAGAAATTACAATATAAATTCTGTTATACATTTTGATAGGAATATATTAAAACAATATTTTAAGGAGCTTCCAGAAATGAAAGCTGAAAATATGATTATTCCTCAAAATGCGCGAATAGTGTGGAATGGAAAAAATTTTAATATTGAACCAGAAAAATTGGGAAGACAGATTGATATTGAAAAAGCAGTCGATTTTGCTATAGCACAATTAAGCAATGGCGGAGGTGAAGTATATTTCACAATTATTACGGCGCATAAACCGGAGGTTACAACCGAAGATTTAGCAAGTAGAAAAGATTACTTAAATACCATTTTGAAGAGTTATCTCCGTTTTAAACTAAGTGATGGAAATGTGGTTATATTAAATCAAAATACCATAAAAACTTGGATAAAGGAAGATGAAAAATATGGCTACATTGTAGATGTAGAAAAGGGAACTGATGAATTCATTAAGATGTTAGCTGAAAAAGTGGAAAGTGCAAATAAAAGGTCTCATTTAAATCAAAAACTAGATGAACAAGCTGAAAAAGAGGCTATCTACGAAGCTTTGGAACAAACTGGAACAGTAGATGTTCTATATAAAGTGACAAAATACTAAAAATCCTATACAATGGGAGATAGACGTTATCTAAACGGACTATTTCCCATTGATTTAATTTTATATCTTTAAAATTGTAAGGATATATGCTAAAATATTAATGGAGATTTTAATTAGTATACTAAAATTGTAATTTAGGAAGGAAATTGTAATGGCTGGAATTACAGAAACAAAAAATAGACTACCAAATGAATTTGTAAATAATTTATATGAAATGTTTACACCAGGAATGGTAGATAATATTTTTAGAGGAATAGCGGAAAAGCGACTAACTACGCTAAGAGTAAATACTCTAAAATATGATATACAAAGTTTAATGAAATATTTTAAAGAAATAAATATTAAATTTGAAAGAGTATTATGGTATAATGATGCTCTGATTATAAAAAATGCGAATGAAAAAGACATTCAAAAGCTTGAAATATATCAAAAAGGATATATTTATTTGCAAAGTTTATCTAGTATGGTGCCACCTTTAGTATTAAATCCTAAAGAGGGAGAAAATGTACTTGATTTAACTGCAGCTCCAGGTAGCAAAACTACCCAAATAGCAAGCTTAATGAACGGAAAAGGTCATATTTTGGCAAATGAATTGGATAAGCTAAGATGTGAAAGACTAAAATACAATGTACAGAGTCAAGGAGCAGAAATTGTAGATGTAATAAATGGAAGAGGAGAAAAAATTGGAGATTTATATCCAGAGCAATTTGATAAAGTTTTACTAGATACACCATGTAGTGGAGAAGGAAGATTTACAATATATAATGTTCAAAGTTATAAAACATGGTCGCCAAAAACTGTTAATGATTTAACACAACTGCAAAGAAAATTATTCAAGAGTGCATTTAATGCTTTAAAACCAAATGGAACATTAGTATATTCTACTTGTACATTAAACAAACAAGAAAATGAGGAAATTCTGCAATGGGCACTAGATAATTTTAATGTAAAATTATTACCAATAAATATTGAAATAAAAGAAGCGCTTCATGCTTTTAATGAGGGAATGAGCAAAGATTTGAATAAAGCGATAAGAATATTGCCTTCGAAAAATATGGAGGGATTTTTTGTATCAAAGTTTATTAAAGGAGAATGAGAGTTAAAATCTAGACTATAGAAATTGCTTATTAGATTTTTAAATATAAATAAAAAAGAGAGGAAAGAAATAACATGAAAGACGAAATAATAGATTGCTTAGCTTATAATGGAAAAGTAAGTATAAAATGCATATCATCTAGAGAAATAGTGGAAAAAGCGAGAAAATTGCATGATTTAAGCCCAACAGCATCGGCTGCATTAGGAAGACTGCTTACAATAACTAGTATAATGGGTTATGAATTAAAAACAGAAGAAGCAAGCATAACTAATCAAATAAAAGGAAATGGACCAATAGGAATATTAACCGCAGTTGCAGACAGTAATGGAAATGTGAAAGGATATGTTGGCAATAGCAAGCTTGACTTACCACTAAGAGAAACAGATGGAAAATTAGATGTAGGTGGAGCCGTTGGAAAACAAGGAATGCTTTATATTATTAAAGACCTTGGAATTGGAAAGCCATATGTTGGAATGACTCCAATTGTTAGTGGTGAGATTGCTGAAGATTTTACAAATTATTTTGCAACTTCAGAACAAACTCCTACTGTAATTGCTTTAGGGGTATTAGTAGATAAGAATGGAAGAACATCAGCAGAAGGACATAAACTTTCTCTAATGCCAGATGCTGGTGAGGAAGAAATATCTAAAATAGAAGAACAAATCAAAAATATAGAACCTGTAAGCAGAATGTTAGATGAAAATAAGACTCTAGAAGAGATTGCAAAAATAGTTACGGGTGACGAAAACCTAAAAGTGTTAGAAAGAACAGAACCTAAATTTGAATGTAATTGCTCAAGAGAAAAATGTGAAAAAGGATTAATTGCAATAGGTAAAAAAGAGCTTGAAGACATTATTAAGGAAGAAGAGAAGATACAAATAGAGTGCAATTTCTGCAATTCGAAATACGTATTTACAAGAGAAGAGTTGCAAGAGATTGTTGCAAAAATGTAAGGTTAAGTTTCTTAAATCGAAGAAAGAATGCGATTAAAAATGAAAAAATTATTAATAGATAGTAGAGTTAGAAAAGTAGAATATGAATATTTAAGTAGATATTTTGATGTGATAAAACTTCCATTATCTAATGATGTATATGAAGAAATTTCGGGACACAGTGATATTTTCTATTGTAAATTACAAAATAAAATAATATGTGCGCCAAACGCCCCTATAATAGAAAAAGAATTTATTGTTGGTAAAAACTTAGTTGGAAGAACATATCCATATGATGTTTTATACAATGCTTGTCAAATTGGAGATTTTATAATTGGAAGCAAATATACAGATTCAATGATAAGTCCTAACATAACTGTGAAACAAGGATATACAAAATGCTCAATATGTGTAACAAGCAAAAATTCGTGTATTACATCAGATAGAGGAATAGATAAAATATTGAAAGGAAATGGAATAAATTCTGCTTTTATAGAAGAAAATAATATAAAATTATTAAAAAAAGATGGAAAATATTCAAATATGAAAGGATTTATTGGTGGAGCATGTTTTATATTTGACAATAAATTTGTTTTATTTGGAGATATTGAAAATTTAGAAAGCAAAGAAAAAATAATCGAACATTTGAAAAAATATGAGTTGGAATTAGTAGATTTTAAAGGATTAGAAGTAAATGACTATGGTGGTGCGATTATTTATTAATATTTTAAGAATATTCAAAAAATTAGTTGAAAAATATGGGATTTAGTATTAAAATATTTACGATGAAATTCTATAACAAAAGGAAAGGAAGAATTTTATATGAATAAGAAAATTTGTGTATCAATTATTATTGCACTAATTATGATTTGAGCACTTGCAACAAGCGTGTTAGCTGCAAATGAAGATGTAACACTTGTGAAAGTAAAAGATAATGTATGTACAATTAAATTAGGCGAAGATGGAGAGGTTATAAAACAACTTATCTCTGTAGATAATGAAAAGAAAGAAGTAACATTGCAAATTGATGTAAAAAACTTAAAAAGCAAGGAAGAAGAAACTAAACCAACTGAAATGTTTTTGGTTATAGATGATTCTAAGAGTATGTCAGATAATACTTTAACTAGTGGAAAAACAAGAAAAGAAGCGGTTTTTACAGCTGCAAAAACTTTGGCAGAACAAATATTAAAAGAACAACCTAGCACAAAAATAGGTGTTGTAAGTTTTTCTTCAAACTCTGAAATATCAAAAGAAGGAACATTAGAAGATGCAAAGCTCATAATTGAACCAAGCAACAAAATAGATGAAATTACATCAGCAATAGATAACATTCAAACTACTGGTGGCAGAACAAATATTGATGCCGGTTTACAAACAGCCAAGGCTCATTTTAGCACAGAAACAACATTAAACAAATATTTGATATTATTAACAGATGGAGTCCCAAATAACTCAGTTGGAACATCATTAACATATTCAGGAAATACTGCAAAAAATACAAAAGCAACATTAAAATCTATTCAAGATAGTGGAATAAACATAATAACTGTTATGACTGGTGTAAATTCAACATATCAACCAGATCCAGATGGAACTTCATCTACAGAAGCGGCTGGAAAAACATATAAAGATTTAGCCGAAGAAATATTTGGAACTCAAGAAAGCCCAACATATGGCAAATTCTACTATGTATTGGATGAATCTGTTGAAAACACAATAACAAAGGACGTTTACCAAGACGTAAGTGTTGTAATTGAGAATGAAATAAAAGATATTACTGTAGTAGATTATTTTCCACTAAATATAGTAGAAAACTACGATTTTGAAATATTTGAAGAAGCAAATATTGGAACTGTAACACCAACTGTTGATACGAAAAATAACAGTATTACATGGAAAATAACTACACTAAAGGCAGGAGAGACAGCATCTTTTAAATACAAATTAAAATTAAAAGAAAAATTTAATGAAAAAATAATAAATGTTGAAACCCCAACAAATCAAAAAGTTGATGTGGAATATACAGGAACAGATGGTACAAATAAGAAGGCAACATCAGATGTAACACCATCAATAATGCTAAAAAAAGATGTCACTCCAGAACCAAAGCCAGAAGAGCCTAAGGACAATTCTATTGCTCCAAATCCAATACCACAAACAGGAGATAATCTTGCATTTGTTGTACTTGGAATGGTTGTTTTAGCAGTTGGAATAGTAATATATATAAAGAAACGTTAATTAGTATACAAAGAGTTTAAAAAATCTAATTCATATTTTAAAACAAGACTGGAAATGTGCATTGAGTGGTCTGAAAGAGCCTCGACAAAACATGACGTATCGAGGCTTTATAAAATATGAATTAGTTTTTTATAAGGTTACTAAATTTTTATTCTGAAAGTTCGTATTCGATGTTTAACAATCTATTATATTTTGCAATTCTATCTGTTCTGCATGGAGCCCCAGACTTTATTTGCCCTATATTTGTTGCAACTGCAATGTCAGCAATTGTAGTATCCTCAGTTTCTCCAGACCTGTGAGAAATAATTGCCTTATAGCCATTTGATTTTGCAAGTTCGATTGCATCAAGTGTTTCTGATAGAGTTCCTATTTGATTTGGCTTTATCAAAATGCAGTTGGCTATTCCTAAATCGATGCCTTTCTGTAGCCTTGAAACATTAGTTACAAATAAATCATCCCCTACTAATTGAACTTTATTACCAAGTTTTTCGGTTAAAATTTTCCAACCATCCCAATCTTCTTCTGCAAGTCCATCTTCGATTGAAACTATTGGATAATTATTTGTAAGGTTATCTAAATAATCTATTATTTCATCTTTGGTTTTAAATTCGCCAGTTTTCCAGAATAGGTATCCATCTTTGCCTTGTTTTTTTGCTTCATCAAACATTTCGGTTGCCGCAACGTCTAAAGCTATTCCAATGTCTTGTTTTACTTTATAATTTGATTTCTCAATTGCTTTTACAATTAAGTCCAAAGCTTCTTCATGAGACTGCAAGTTAGGAGCAAAACCTCCTTCGTCGCCGACAGCTGTTGATAAATTTTTAGATTTTAATAATTTTTTTAAATTATGATAAACGGTGACGCCCATTTCAAGCTTTTCAGCAAAAGTTTTTCCACCAGATGGAACAATCATAAATTCTTGAATACTCAAATTATTATCTGAATGTTTTCCACCATTTAAAATATTCATCATAGGAGTAGGAAGAACATGAGCATTTACACCACCTATATACGAATAAAGAGGAGTACCAAGAGAATTACTGGCAGCTCTACAACAAGCTAAAGAAACTCCTAAAATTGCGTTTGCACCAAGGTTAGCCTTATTTGGTGTTTTGTCTAAGTCAATCAAGAAATTATCAATCTTTCGTTGATCATAAACATTCATTCCAAGCATTTTTTTAGCAATTTTTGAATTGACATTTTCGACTGCATCTAGAACTCCTTTACCTGAATATCTGTTTTCGTCTTGGTCGCGAAGCTCAACCGCCTCAAAACTTCCAGTTGATGCACCAGAAGGAACTATGGCTAAACCAGAAAAACCGCCTTCTGTTACAACTTCTACTTGAACTGTGGGATTTCCTCTAGAATCTAATACTTCTAAAGCATGAACACTTTGAATTCCTAAATAATCTTTCATTAATCTATACCTCCAATAGTAATAGTATTAACAAGATTTGGAAAAAAATACAAAATTTTAAAAAATGTACTTGACTTTAGAGAACATATGTTTTATAATAAGCACATGAAAAAATACCAGCAACTTAATTGCTGATATATTTGGTTGGGATGGTGTGATTCGAACACACGCATATCGGAGTCAGAGTCCGAGGCCTTACCGCTTGGCGACATCCCAATATGAAAGACTAATATATAATAGCACAAAAAAATATAAAAATCTAGTAAAAATAAAATTTTTTTATGGAATTTTCCAAAAAGGGTGAAACATGAACAGAGAAGCAATTTTAAATAAATATTCAAATGAAGAAGATAGACTATTCGTGGCAAAAATAATAGACAAAATAAATTTTGCAAAGACAAGAAATCAAATAGTAGCAACCGATTTTCTAGATATGTACCAAAAGAAAATTGCCCAAGAAGTAATAAACATAGTAAAAGAACAAAATTATAAATTTTATTATGCTTGTGAAGAAGCAGAAAAAGTCATGCTTATTTTTTATCCAGATAAATATATGGATTTATTCGAAAATGAACGTTTTAATTATTCTCAATTTGTAAAACTAATCAGAATTAAATTACCAAACGAACTAAAAGGAACATATTCGCACAAAGACTATTTAAGTGGAATAATGAAGCTTGGAATAAAACGAGAAAAGTTGGGGGACATTCTTGTTTTTGAAGATGGTGCAGATATAGTTGCAAGCTTTGAAATATGTGAATATGTAGTAAACAATTTACAACAATTAACTAGATTTTCTAAAGCAACAATAATAGAATTAAATATTAAAGAGATAAGAGAACCAAATGTGAAAAAAGAAGAAATTAGAATTGTTGTTGCCTCTTTAAGACTAGATGCAATAGTGGCAGAACTTGCAAAATGTTCAAGAAATGTCGCTAATGAGATAATAGAAAATCAGAGAGTATTTATTAATTATGAAAACGAGTCTAGAAGTTCAAAATTACTAAGCGAGGGGGACGTTATAGTAATAAGAGGCAAAGGAAAGTTTATTGTAAAATTAATAAATGGAGAAACAAGAAAAGGCAAGTTATCAGTGACTATTGAACACTATATATAAAATTTTAATGTAAAGGGTTGAATTTTATAACTCACTTTGATATAGTTATCAAAAAACTGAGGAATATGTTTGAAAAATAATTACGATTTTTGCTACGTTAAATTTCATTTAAAACGCGGTTACATACAACGAGTATGCGCCCTTGCCTTTTAAATTTTATTTTCCTTGCCAAAATTTAATTCTTTTCCAAACGGTGTCTTAAGGTGAGAAAGGATTGGAAATAAAAATGAGATTAGTTGAACCATGGATTAAAGTAGAAAATTTTGATGGTGTAAAAATCATGAAAAGAATTGAAAGAGCATGTAGAACATGTTATCGTTCAGAAGATAAAATAAGTGAAGAAAGCTACAAAAATTTATTAACAAATTGTCTAAATAGAGGACATGAATCTGTATTAGAACATGAAAAAATTACTGTTAGAATATATAGTGATATAGGTACATACAAAGATTTAACAAGACATAGATTTGCAAGCTTTTCTGTTGAATCTACAAGATATTGCAGCTATAACAAAGATAAATATGGAAATGAGATAGCAGTTGTAAATCCAGTGTATATGGAAGATAAGGAAGTTTTTGAAACTTGGAAAAAAGCAATAGAAGATATGGAAAAAGCATACATGAAGATGAAAGAGCTTGGAGCAAGCACAGATATGTGTAGAGAGGTATTGCCACATTCTACAGCTGCAGAATATACGATGACAGCAAACATAAGAGAATGGAAACATATCTTAGAATTAAGAACAACAAATCATGTACATCCAGCAATCAGACAAGTTTTAATTCCATTATTATTGTTGTTTAAAGAACAAATGCCAGAAATTTTTGGAGACATAGAATATGATAAAGAATTTAATCCAAAATATTATGCTAAATTAACAATGGAAGAAGAATTATAATAAAAGAGGAATAAAAAATGTATCAAATACTTGATGGAAAAGAATTGGCTAGAAAAATAAGAGAAGAATTAAAGCTCAAAGTAGATAAACTTAAAGAAAATGGCATTGTGCCGAAGCTGGCTGTTATATTAGTGGGGGATGACAGTGCATCAAAGGTATATGTTAAGAATAAAAGTAAGGCTTGCAAAGATGTTGGAGTAGAATTTGAAGAAATTTTGTTAGACGAAAAGACTCCTATGGAAAGATTACTCGAAATAATAGAAAAATTAAATAATAGAGAAGATATTAATGGAATATTATTGCAAAGTCCAATTCCAAAAGGCTTAAATATACAAGAAGCTTTTGAAAAAATACACTGTAAAAAAGATGTTGATGGGTTTAATCCTGTAAATGTTGGAAAACTTATGATTGGAGAAGATACATTTATATCTTGTACGCCATATGGAATAATTAAAATGTTAGAAGCATATAACATCGAAATAGAAGGAAAACACGCAGTTGTTATAGGGAGAAGCAATATAGTAGGTAAACCATTAGCACAATGTTTGTTACAAAAAAATGCTACTGTAACAATATGTCATTCGAAAACAAAAAATATAGCAGAAATAACAAAAACAGCGGATATATTAATTTCGGCAGTTGGAAAGAAAAATATGGTAACTGCAGATATGGTAAAAGATGGGGCAGTTGTCATTGATGTTGGAATGAACAGAAATGAAGAAGGAAAACTTGTTGGAGATGTTGATTTTGAAAATGTAAAACAAAAAGTATCATACATAACACCTGTGCCTGGTGGAGTTGGTCCAATGACGATAGCAATGCTAATGAATAATGTGATAAAAGCAACAGAAGAACAAACAAGAAAATAAGCCATATAATATAAAATAAAGTAAATAGGGAAATAGAGCATAAATTTTGCTCGTATTTTCCTATTATTTTTTTGAAAAAAT
>ENA-OPAA01002191-OPAA01002191.1-human-gut-metagenome-genome-assembly--contig:-NODE-2191-length-10146-cov-2.541076_pt1 | contig 10146 bp, 8 predicted proteins | sample MGYA00241049_ERZ501414 | MGnify/ENA primary metagenome ERZ501414 (study PRJEB25962, sample SAMEA2042520) | human gut metagenome | biome: human gut; feature: human-associated habitat; material: faeces... | reverse complement strand
AGCTGGAAGAGCCTAGAAAGGTAGACCGGGTTTAAGCCAACGACGTCCGCGATCTGAGGGACGGAAAGCTCCTCCCTGTAGTGCTGCTGGATATAGGAAATTGCCTGGCAGATATAAGTGTGGGCTTCCATGGAGGTTTTTGTTTTGGCATTTAAAAGTCCCTGGATGCAGGAAAAGAAGATTCGGTTGCATTCGGATGGATCCGCAGCATTTTCCAGCTTTTTGAGGTAGGGGCTCAGTTGGGTGTCCGGAATGTCATCCCCGAAATCAAGCAGCGCCACATAGATCTCGCACAGGAGGATCGTTGTAAGCTTCCGGGCCTCCTGGGTGTTTGCTGTTTCCAGGTAGCGGGAAAAAAAGCTGTCGGCGATTTTGCGGGCAACAGCCTGATCGCGGTCGATCAGCGCACGAGAAAGCTGGATGGACAGGTTGGGATCCAGGGAGGAGGTCAGATCCTCCTGATGACCGATGATCATAAAATCCTCTGTTTCCGGAGAAGTGAACAAAAGGTTTCTGCGGGCCAGCTGCCAGGATTTCTGGTAGGAGGGCGATGCCTGCTCACATAATACAATTGAAAAGAATGGATCAATGGAAAGCGTCTGCTGCATGCGTTGGGAAATAGCGCTGCAGAGGCGCTTTAATTCTGCCGTCAGCTCTGCTTCTGCGATGGAGGTATTGAGCAAGATGCCGATATTCTGCCCATTTGTATGGATGCCGTAGGCTTTGCCGAGGACGGAAAATGCCTCCGAAGCGCTGGAGAGGACAACGAGGCGCAGCTGCTCCTTTTTTGTGAAATCCTCCATGATTTCGAGGGCAGGCATGTGGATGAGGATCAGGGAAAAGAAGCGATACGGAAAGACCAGACCGTATTTCGTATATTTTCCCAGATTCTCTTTCGCCTTTTCCAGCATCTCCTCCGTGTAGTCAACAGCCGTCACCGTATAACCTGCCTCCGACAAAATCATCGGGAAGAATCCCGGGCCGGTTCCGATATCGAGAATCTTCATCTCTTCTTTCTTTTTCTCTGGAAACTGCTCCTCTAATACATGCAGCCACGCTTCTCTCTGGCTTCCCGCCAGTTCTTTTTCATTGACCTCAGAATACCCCTCCGCACGGGTTCCCCAGTAGGAGGCAATTTCCTGTAATAATTCCTGTTCCATATCTTCCGCTTCTTTCTTTTTTCTTCCATTTTCCGGTTTTCATCCGCAGACCGGCGCGGCCGTTTTCCAACCGCTCAAATATTCCTTTACTCTACCAAAAATCGGCCGTTTTCACAAGCCCCCACGGGGGATATCCTTAACGTCGGCGCAGGTTCCTGTCCCTTTTCCTTTGGCATTTTGTCCAATCCCGGGTTTCTTTCTTCCCTCTCCATCGGCAAATTTGATATTTTTTCTCGACATCCCTATACTTTCGTGCTATAACAGCACAGTGTTTTAACGCGTCAAAGTCAAAAAGTACAAGAGGAAAAAGAAATGAAGATAATTGTATGTATGAAACAGGTGCCGGCCGGCACGAAAGTGGATATCGATCCGGAAACCGGCGCCATGAAGCGGATGTCCGGCGATACACGGACGAATCCATATGATCTTTTTGCACTCGAAACTGCAATTTCTCTCCGTGAAAAACTTGGCGGAACCGTGACCGTGCTGACCATGGGGCCTCCGCAGGCGGAAACCATGATGCGCGATGCCTACGCATGCGGTGCCGATGATGCCGTCATTCACTCGGTTCTCCTTTATATTGCCAGAATACCATCAGCTTTCTTGTCGCCGTATCCTCGCTGTATGTATATTTTACGGACCCGAGTCCGTAATAGCTGCAAAGATAGCCGGAAGCCTTATCGAGAAGCTCCGGTCGGGCTTCCATGACCTGCGCCATCAGATCATCGGTGGCAAATTTAAATTCGGAATACTCTTTTGTCTCTTCAATATCCGTCTCCATTTCCCACAGAATCTGCGTCGCATCAAATGTATCCATGTACCGGCCGATCTGGCGGTAATACTCGAGGTCATCTGCATTGCACGCCGGGAGCGGCAGATTCGCATCCGCCTGATGCGTGTCCGAAAATTCCGCATCGGAAACGCAGAGAAAATCGTAGTAGATCAGGTCGTCCGGCAGATTGTACTCGCCGCTCTCGCCCTCTGCGAATACCGGATCGCCCCAGGTTACATCGACGTTGTAATAATTGTCTCCGCACTTTACGATATTCCAGCCGTGCGCCTCGCCGGTGTCTGTCGTTCCCGTCACATAAATGACCGGGATGTCCAGGCGGTTCATCAGATACTGGAACGTTCTGGCATAGCCTGCGCAGACCGTCTGTCCGTTCACAAGTCCGCTGTAGAGTGTCTGATTCTCCGGCGCATCTTTCACATAATCAATCTGCCGGATACATTTTTCAAAGACAGCCTTGATCTTCCCATAGTCATCCATCGAACGGTCGATATCACTTAAGAAATCATTTCCCGCCCCTTTGATCTGGGACTGGCGGCCTGTGATCTCCTCCGCAGAAATCGTGTATTCCGGAACTACCTCACAGTAGTTTTTCGGCTCACCGTATCCCGTGACATGTGATGCTCCGTTGATCCAGCAGTACTCCGGGTAATCCATATAGACCCATCCGTAAACCTCCGCCGTCACATCGGGATCGCCGCCTTTTGTGATGATGGTTTCCTGGTGTTCCGTGATTCCCTGCACCAGTTCACGGTAAATCATCTGGCTGTTTTCATCGAGCTGGCTGTAATAATACCGCTTCGCCAGCTCCTCCTCATCTGTATTTTCCGCCTGAAACTGTGTTGCGCCATTCTCTGACAGACCATTGTTTTCGTCTGCCGTCTGTGAAGCAGTGCTGCTGTCCGCTCCGCTTCCGTTCTGCGCGGGATCGCTCTCATCAAATTCTCCGAATACCAGATAAGCCGCCAGCAGGGCAAGCATAAGCGGAAGCAGCGCCCGCAGCGGTCTCTTCCGTCTTCGTCTGTGTCTTCTCTTTGCCATTCTTCTTTTCTCCCAGATACGTTAAAACGCCGTCACACAGTGCATCCGCCACCTTTTTCTGGTACTCCTTTGTGTTCAGGAGCGCTTCCTCCTCCGGATTTGAAAGGAATCCGCACTCGCAGATCACCAGCACTGCGTCTGTCTTCTTCAGCATGTAATACGTTTTGTTTCCCTTGGCTTTCCTGTGATTCGCCGGATCGAGCCCCGCGACCAGTGCAGCCTGCATGCAGAGCGCCAGTTTTTCGCCTTCTTTTGAATCCGTATAATAAAACACCTGCGCCCCTTTGACCGCCGCATCCGGGTAGCTGTTCTGGTGAATGCTGATCACACAGTCCGGCTTTTTTTCATGAATCAGCTGCACGCGCCGCTGCAGATCCTGCACTTTCGCATTCACGGCTCCCGGATCGGAGAGATCATCCTCCCCTTCCCGCGTCATCACCACAAGGATTCCCTGCTTTTCCAGCTTCTTTTTCAGCAGACGGGCAATCGCAAGGTTGATGTCCTTTTCTTTGACACCGTTTGCCCCGATTTTGCCGGGATCGTCGCCGCCGTGGCCGCTGTCCAGCACCACTACTTTTGTGGCTGCCTTCTGTGCTGCCACCAGCCGTGCGCCCTCGCGGGACAGAACATACGCCGCCGAAAGCAGAATCACCGCCATCAGCCATTCCAGTTTTTTCCCTTTTTCCAAATGAAAAGCCCCCTGCTGCAAATTTCCTTTCTTGGTCATTTTATGCAGCAGCGGGGCAGGTTACAACTCTTATTGCTTCCGGTTACTCTTCCTCATCTTCTTCATCATGCGCGCGATTCGGGATTTCATCCTCTTCTTCGTCGTTGTCATCATCGAGATAATCCGGCTCATTTTCGAGATCGATGACTGCGGAATTTTCGACGATTTCGTCTTCTTCCTCTGCTTCTTCTGCGGTATCTTCACGGTCTGGCTCTGCGGCTGTTTCTTTTGCCTCTCCGGGAAAGATACTTTTTACCGGATCTTTCATGAAGGTTTCCACTTCCGACGCAGAACGTTTCATCTCCTCACGCATTTTTTCGATGCCGGCAAAAGTCTCCTCAAAAATTCTGCGGTTCTTCTCGAGTACACTTGTCATGGTTTCCATCTCGGCGTAAATCTTCTGGTATCTGGTGTTGGCTTTCTGTAGCTCCGCGTCCATATGGCTCTGGATTTCTTCTGCTTCGGCCTGCAGTTTTTCTTCATAAACAGCAGCCAGTTCCTCGCCCTTCTGACGTGCGCTCTCTACCATGTATTCGCACTGTTCCTTCGTCTCGCGGCGCTGCTTTGCACAGGATTCCTTTGTCTCCTCCCTCTGTTTCCGGCAGGACTCGTTTGTCTCCTCTCTCTTTTTGCAGCACGCCTCATCCGTTTCTTCGGTTTTCTCGCGGCAGGCATCTTCTGTTTCCTGGGTCAGTTTTTTTGCTTTCACCTGTGCCTCAAATACAAGGCCGCTGATGCTGTCATAATTGTCGATATAGCTCTGGTATTTTTCATGAATGTTTTTTTCGAGCTCTTCGATTTTATCCTCACGCTCGCGGATCTTGCGGTTCAGCTTCTCGATTTCCTGCTCTTTTTCCTCGATCTTCGCTTCCAGTTTCTTCTGGACGGCATACGCCTGATCCTTCAGGTTCTGCACTTTCGTCATGACATCGTCCTTATCGAAACCGCCCATCAGCGTTGTTTTAAATAATTCTTCGTGATTGTTTTCTGACATGTATACTCCTCCTTCGTGCCCGGGCTTTTATCATTCCCCTTATCCTTCCCGGACTCCTCGTCAACTGTTTGTTTCAATATATTCTGAAATCAGACTCCAGACGTCTGCGCACTCGAATCCGAGCTTCCACTCTGCCACTCCGGCGAGATCGGCGCTTTGGATCACTTTCAGTTTTTCCTCCATGGACTGCTCATCCTCCATCCAGATCGTATATCTGGCATCGGAAGTTTCTACCGTTGCCACATTCTGGCCAAGGGATGCATCCCAGGTTTCTGTCATCTGATTCTCTTTGGCATAGTTTTTGGCACCATCCATGCCCAGCACCTCGCTGGTAATGGCGCTCTGTCCGAACTTTTCCGTCCAGACACGGGTATAAAACGGGATTCCGCAGATCACCTGATCAGCAGGCATCACCCGCGTCATCTCCTCCACGGCCTGCTGTACAAACGGAAGGGATGAAACAGAACCCGCCTCCTCGCTTCCCGCGAAATGCTCGTCATAGGCCATGACAATCATATAGTCCACAAATCTTGCCTGCTCGCCGCGCTGATAATACATCGTGTAAGCCTGCGGTACCGGTGTGTCGACCGACACCACAAGATTCTGTGCATGCGCCGCGCTCGTCAGCTCCCGCAGAAACTGCAGGTAATGCGGGATTCCGGCCTCTTTCAGGTTCTCGAAATCCACGTTGATGCCGTCCATGCCGCACGATGCTGCCTCGGCGAGCAGCTGCTCAATGATTCTGCTGCGCACGGATGCGTAGGCAAGATCGGTTGTTTCGTCAAATGCTTCATTAAAGTTATCAATCAATCCCCAGACTTCCCGTCCCGCGTCATGCGCCAGTTTCACGTAATCGGCGCTCGCCAGGCTGGAAATCGTACCGGTTTCGTCTGTCACGGAAAACCAGGTCGGTGAAATCACGTTCACGCCGGTCATTTCTGCTGTCATCTCTGCCATCGCGTCGTTCGACTCGGTCGATGTGCTCTGATGCCAGACCAGATTGATTTTGTGATCCCGTGTAATTCTTTCATAGGAATCTTTCTTTGCCGTCCGCGCTTCGATGGCCTCCGGCTCGGAGATATCCTCTGTCTGGATGTAGCCGGTATAGCCGTCCGCCGTCATGACTTTGCACCAGTTGTCCAGATTTTCCAGATACAGCAGGGTGTCTCCCTTCTGTACATCCGCAAGAATCAGACTCTTGATGCCGCCCTTCTGGCGCACCTGCGCGGTGTCTGACTGTACCGTCGCCTGCTCCACGCCGTCCCATTCATTCCGGATTACAACACGGTTGGGATCGCTGTAATACGCATAGTCGAGATCTGTGTATTCTTTTACGACATCCAGTGAAATGTAAACCGTTCCGTCGCTCTCCTGCTGTACGGCAGACTGTCCGCCCGGTGTTTTGGCAACGGCCGCATCTCCCGGAAGCAGGGTCTGCACGCCGCCGCTCGTTGTGAGCAGGATTCCTTTTGTTTCTTCATCCCAGTAGAAGCAGCTGTTTAACTGAGATTCTACATATGTGTACGCCGCATACGGCTCTCCTCCGATAAGGACGGCCTGCTCTTCCAGAAGTTCTCCGTTCTGGATCAGCGCAACGCTGTTTTCGTCTGTCAGGTTAAAATATTCGTTCCCGGCCATGTATTCGGTTCCGGGTTTATATCGGTTTATCAAAAATGAAACAACGCCTGCTGCACCGACTAGCACGATTAGAATCAGTACGACCAGTACCGGCGCTGCTTTTTTCTTCTGTTGCTCCTTCATGTGTTCTTTTCCCCTTTTCTTCGCTCTGAAGATCTCCCCACTTGCGCCCATTATAACAAAAAAAATACCCAATAGCAACCGTTATGCGCAAGGGAACCGCATGCGAGTCAGAAAGTATCGTTACAGTTCACTGGTTCCCAGCGAACTGTAACCAGAAAACGCCTAGTCCTCATCGTCCTCCGTTTTCTCTGTATCGCTGCTGTCGTCCGTCTTTTCCGTACCATCCGAATCCGAATCATCGCTGCTGTCTTCCTTCTTCTCCGAAGAACTCGATGACGAACTGCTCTGGCTGTATTTCGCTGCAACTTCCTTTGCTTTTGCAAGATCATTTGCCGCAATCGCCGCCTGCATTTCCGCACGCGCCGCTGCATTGTCCGTCTTTGTTCCCACGGTATAGACATCCGATGTCATGCGGTAAGTGCTGGAATTCACCTGCTCCTTCGTCTCATTTCCATTGTCATTCACAATCTTCCACAGCCGCGCCGTCGAACCCTGATAGCCGTACGATGTCTGTTCAATTGTTCCAAACGATGCATTCGCATCTTCCGTCAGGCCCGACGTCGGATCCTCCGTGCTTGTCGTCTCACTCTCATAGCGGACCGTGCGGTTCGGATCTCTCGTCTCATGGCCGTAGATGGCAAAATGCAGGGTGCTTCCGTCCGCGCTCGCCTCAATATAAATCGGCGCATCCGTATTGTTGATGAATTTCAGGTCTTTCAATCCCTCTGCAATCGCCGCATCCATCGACGGATCCACATAGTGGACAATCATGGAATGGCTGTACCGCTCCGTCACCTCAAGCTCTGCTTTTAAGACAGCAACATAGAGCGTTGTGGAAACCTGGCAGATACCGCCGCCGTACGAATCGACGACCTTGCCCATCTCATACGATGCTGCCAGTGCATAACCATTTTCCGCATCAAACGGCACAACGACCGCCTCTACGGAAAATTCCTCGCCCGGCTGTACCAGCGTTCCGTTAATCTTCTCTGCGCCGACTGCGACATTCTGTTTTCTGCCGCTCGTACCGTTGCCATACTCCGTCATACCCTCGCCGAGCAGATCTTTGACAAGTGCAAGCTGCTCCGGATTACCGCCTGCCGGTGTTTCTTCTGTTACCAGTTCTACGCCGCCGATGCCGCCCCGCCAGCTTGTCGTCAGGTAATTGACAACCTTCGCCATGGACTCATCCACGTTGACGCTGCATCCGGTCTGGCCCGGATTGACGATAAATTCGCCGTTTTCGCGGGTCAGCGTTGCATCTGTTGCCTCGCGGTTCAGCACGGCCGTGTTGTTTTCTACCGCCTGGCGCGCTGCCTCGCCATCGACTGTATATTTCAGGGAAAACGTCACCGTCTCTCCATTTTTGAGCCGGTTCTGTGTCAGGAACCGCTTCAGTACATTGCCTTCCTGCCCGATTGTGACGGCTTCTCTTGCCACCTCCGGGTTGGCGCAGGAAAGTCCGAGATCCCCTGCTGTCACCTGTGCATTCTGCTCTCCGGCAGACAGGTTGATAACCGAGGGTTTTAACTGTTCAATTTTGTCGTTTACTGCCTGTGTGATCTGCTCTTCGGTCATACCGCCGACGGAAATGTCTTCTACATAGATTCCGTCCAGCGCTGTCCGGTCATCCGCTTTGACTGGTTCTGCCAGAAAGCAGAATGCGAATGCGATAAGCATCACCAGCAGGCCTCTCATTTTTCTGCTGTTTTTCATACTGTGCCTCTTCTTGATCCGTTTCCCATTTCACTCTGTCTTTTACAGAATCTCTTTACACCAGCCATAAAAGTGCTGGAAGAACCATACCAAGCACCATAACCACTGCAAGAATCAATGCCAGCATCTTTGCTGCATTTCTCTTCTTTGCCAGCGGATCTTTCTTCTTTTTCTGTGCCTCTGTCGGGGCTTTTCGATTGACTTTATTACTCATCGTTCCATCCTTTCTTTTTCTCTTCTATTTTTTCTCAGTTCTCTGTCGTTTTTCCATTCTTCCATGTGCCAGAATAATCTGATCGATCATGCGGGATGCACGGCTTTTTGTGAGTGCTCCCCACTCCGGTTCGAGATCCAGCTCATGGTACCGGATCAGGTCCGCCAGATATTTTTTCTGTGCCTCCGTCGCCGGAACCTCGCGTTTCATTTTGGCCTTCAGAGGCGCTGCGGCAAACCATTCCGGGTGATCTTCCGAAAATCCTTCTTCCAGTTTTCGGAACAGTGCCAGCGTTTCCAGCACATCGTCCATTGCACGGTGTGCGTGTTCCCGCGGGATCTGATAGTAGCCGCAGAGTGCTTCAAGGCTTCTGCTCTCCAGATCCGGGAGGGCTTTCCGTGCAATTTTCAACGTATCCCACGCTTCTTTTTCAAAGTCCAGACGGGCATTTATCGCTGCCTGCTTGATGAAGCTGTAATCGAACAGAATATTGTGCCCCAGAAGCGGCAGGCCGCCGCAGAAATCCAGAAAGCCGCGGACAGCAGTCTCCACATCGGGCGCATCCGCAATCATCTCATCCCGGATTCCGGTGAGTTCCGTGATCCGCTCCGGCACTTTTCTGCCCGGATTGACGAAAGTCTCATACGATGCCGTGACCTCTCCGCCCTGCACTTTTACTGCACCGATCTCCAGAATCTGGTCTTCCTTTACAGAAAGACCCGTTGTCTCAAGATCGAGCACTACAAAATCTTGTATTTTCATCTTTTATTACCTTTTCTAGTATCTCATGTTCTTTTGAAATGTCAAGCGTAAAAAAGCTCACTGCAGTCGATCATCTCCGCATTTCCCGTCAGCGGATCGCGCTTCTGATAATCAAACAGGAGTACCATACGCGCCTTTTCCCCGTTTCCGAGCACATCGTAATCAAAAACTTCCACATGCGTCATGCGCTGCAGCTGCTTCCAATCGTATGTCGTATACGATGGCAGAAGTGTTCTCGTTTCGGCTTCTTTCTGATAAAAGTCACGCGACTCGTTTTTCCATTCGGACGGATCTTTTGCAAAGCGCGGCCGTGTCTTCATATTTTCACGCGCATACAGATCGAGCACCATCATCTGACGGAAGAATGCTTCGTCCTGCTGTTTTTCGTCCTGCAAAAACTCGAGCAGAATTTCATACCGCTGAATCCGGTTATGTGCCGCCTCACTGTAGCCCTTTGCCCGGTAGAAATCGCCGAGCTCCTGGAAGAAATCGAACGGGTTCTCATACAGACGCTCGATCATCGGCAGTGTGTGGACGAACTGGCCGCTGTTGTAGTAGACTTCCACCATCTCCTCCACGTCTTTGAGCTTCAGCACATCGTCGTACGGCAGCCATTTCGTGTACAGTACCTCATATGGTTCGCGCTCCTGATAATGACAGTCATATTTCTCGGTATGCTCATACATGAAAGAACCGCGCAGCACTTTCAAAAATCCCAGCTGTAACTGCTGCGGACGCAGTGCATAGACATCCGCAAACGAACGGCGGAAACTGTCATAATCCTCATACGGCAGGCCCGCGATCAGGTCGAGATGCTGATGGATGTTTCTTCCCTTCGCAATCCGGTTTACAATCTCTGTGACTCTTCCAAAATCCATCTTCCGGTGGATCGCCTCGATCGTCTGCGGATTCGTAGACTGAACACCGATCTCAAGCTGTACCAGCCCCGGACGCAGGGTATTTAAGAGTTTCAGTTCCTCC
>ENA-OPAA01002185-OPAA01002185.1-human-gut-metagenome-genome-assembly--contig:-NODE-2185-length-10167-cov-7.505835_pt1 | contig 10167 bp, 8 predicted proteins | sample MGYA00241049_ERZ501414 | MGnify/ENA primary metagenome ERZ501414 (study PRJEB25962, sample SAMEA2042520) | human gut metagenome | biome: human gut; feature: human-associated habitat; material: faeces... | reverse complement strand
CCCGCTGCCCGCCGAGAGCGAAGCCTGTATGCCGTGGCTGCGGGAGCAGTTCCGGCTGCTGCATCCCAAGATCGTGGTCTGCCTTGGGCGTGTTGCCGCCCAGCGGATGATCCGGCAGGATTTTTCCGTCACCCGGGAGCACGGACAGATCATTGAGAAGGGTGGCATTTTGTTCATGGGCACCTTCCACCCCGCCGCCCTGCTGCGCCAACCCCAGAACAAGCCTGAAGCCTTTGCGGACTTTACCGTACTGCGGGACACCATTGCCGCCGTGTGCGAGCATACCTATCATAAATAAGGACAGGAACCAACCGCGCCGCTTTTGCATACTGTAAAGCAAAAGTGAGGTGTTTTTGTATGGAAAGTTCCGTGCATCCTTCTGTGGATTTCTTTCTGGGCGCTACAACGCCCGCCGGGTTCAAGGGCTACTTTGCGCCGCTGCGCCGGGAGCCCGGGATGCAGCTGGTGCTGCTCAAAAGCGGGCCGGGCTGCGGCAAGTCTACCCTGATGAAGCGGCTGGCGCGCGCCGCACAGGATAAAGGCGAACCCATCCAGCGCATCCACTGCGCCAGCGACCCCGACAGTCTGGACGGGGTGGTATTCCTGCGGCAGAAACGCGCCATCATCGACGCCACCGCGCCCCATGTGGTGGAGCCGGAAGCCCCCGGCGCAGACGAGCGGGTGTTGAGTTTGTACCACACCATTGATGCCGATGCCCTGCACCCCCACAAGGACGAGGTGACCGCCCTGTTTGCCCGCAATCAGCTGCTGCGCAGCCGGGCGGCGCGGTATGTGGCCTCGGCGGGCAGCCTGCTGTTGGACAGCCGCCGCGCCGAAGCGTGCAGCGCCAACTTTGAAAAAGTGCGCCGCTACGTCAAGCGGCTGTGCATCCGCCTGTTGCCCCGCACCGAGGAGATGGGCTCTGAAGAGCTGCGGCTGCTCTCGGCCATCACACCCAAGGGCGAGGTGTTCTATCAGGGCACGGTGCAGGCACTGGCAGACAAATGCATCCTCTTCCGGGACGACTACGGGGCAGTCTCCCGCCTGCTGCTGGAACTCATCCGCGCCGAGGCGCTGGCGCGGGGCTACCACATCATCACCTGCCCCTGCGCCATGCACCCGGAGGATAAAATCGACCACATTATCATCCCCTCCCTGCGGCTGGCGTTCCTGACCGACAACCGCTGGCATCCGGTGCGGCTGTCTGCGGCGCAGACCGTGCGGTGCAGCCGTTTTGTGGATAGAGAAAACCTTTCTGCCTGCCGTGCACGGCTGCGCTTCAACGAGCGCGCCGCCGCCGAACTGTTGGAACAGGCCTGTGCCCTGATGGCGCAGGCAAAAAGCTGCCACGACGAGTTAGAGACCTACTACCGCACCGCCGTAGACTTTGCACAGGTGGATGCCGCAGCCGCCCAGTGCATGGAGCTGTTCGGGGTAAGATAACGAAAAAAACGGAGGTGAAACGCCTTGGCAAGCATCCATCTGCCCATCCGGCAGCTGGTGGAGTTTTTGCTGCGCACCGGCAGCATCGACAGCCGCTTCACCGGCTTTGACCGCGCCAACGAGGGCGCACGCATCCACCGCAAGCTGCAAAAGGCCGCCGGGGAAGGCTATCAAGCCGAGGTATTCCTCAGCGCGGAGCGGGAAGCCTGCGGCATTGCCTTTACGCTGGAAGGCCGGGCAGACGGCATTTTCACCGATGAAAACGGCACCGTGACTATTGATGAGATCAAGACCACTACCGTCCCCTATGAGGAGATCACCGAGGAACTGAACCCCTGCCACTGGGCGCAGGGCATGGTATATGCCGCCATTTTCAGCAGCCAGCAGGGACTGGATGCGCTTGCCGTGCGTCTGACCTATTATCAGGTCGATACCGACCAGATTCAGCGCTTTACCCGGCAGTTCACTCAGCAGCAGCTGGAGCAGTTTTTGCGGCAGCTTTTAATGCAGTATGCCCCGTGGGCGCAGCGGCAGCTGGACTGGGACACCCGGCGCAGCCAAAGCCTTGCGGCGCTGCAATTTCCCTTTGCGGAGTACCGCCCCGGGCAGCGGGCGCTGGCGGGCGAGGTGTACCGCGCCTGCCGCGCCGGGAAGAGCGCCGACCGCAAGGGCGGCACCCGCGTTTTTTGTCAGGCCCCTACCGGCATCGGCAAGACCATGAGCGCGCTCTTCCCTGCTTTAAAAGCCATGGGCGAGGGCTGCGGCGCAAAACTGTTCTATCTGACCGCCCGCAACACCACCCAAGCCGCCGCCGAGGACGCAGTGGCGCGGCTGCGTGCCGCACAACCCGGTCTCGCCTTGCGCAGCGTGACCCTGACCGCCAAGGAAAAGGCTTGTCTGCACCCGGACGCCGAAGGGCACCCCGCCTGTCTGCCGGAGGTGTGCCCCTTTGCCAACGGCTACTACGCCCGCCGCAAGGATGCGCTGGCGGCTCTGCTGGACGGCAGCGGCAGTTTCAGCCGTGCCGCGCTGGCGGACACCGCCCGGCAGTTCTCGGTGTGTCCCTTTGAGCTGGGGCTGGACTTGAGCGAGTGGTGCGATGTGGTCATCGGAGACTACAACTATCTGTTTGACCCTGTGGTGCACCTCAAGCGCTTTTTCGATGCCGCCGGGGACTGGCTATTCCTCATTGACGAGGCGCACAACCTGCCGGACAGAGCCCGTGCCATGTACTCGGCGCAGTTTGCCAAAAGCAGCCTGACCGAGGCAAAGCGGGCGCTGGGCAAGGGCAAAAGCAGCCTGAAAACCGCGCTGACCAAGGCGGATAAGGTCTTTCTGGCGGCGCGCAAAGCCTGCGCACAGGCTGCGCCCCGCACAGGTGCAGAGCCCGCCGGGGAGACCGAGCCTACGCAGGTGAGCCTGCTGCCCGCCGAGACCGCCCCGGATTTTGCCTTACCGGAGCCACTGTATGCCCGGGATGGCACCGTGTTTTTGCAGCAGCTGCCCGCCGCTTTGCCCGCTGCCCTGCGGGCGGTGCACACCCCTTTGCAGGACTGGCTGGAACAAAACCCCGAGGACCCCGCCCACGCCCAGCTGCTGGAACTCTACTTTGCCTTGCAGGATATCGCCCGCGCGGCCGACCGGTACGACAGCCATTTTGTCACCCAGCTCACCGCCCGGGGCAGTGAGTTGGAGCTGCATCTGCTCTGCTTAGACCCCGCGCCTTTTGTGGACGCCAGTCTGGCGGCAGGGCGCAGCGCGGCGCTGTTCAGTGCCACATTGACCCCGCCTGCCTTTTACCGCAGCGTGCTGGGCTGCGCCGATGCCCGGGCGGTGGCGCTGCCCAGCCCCTTCCCGCCGGAAAATCTGGGGCTGTTCTGTCTGCCGGGCATCTCCACCCGCTACCGTCAGCGGGAAGCCAGTGTGCCCGCCGTAGCCGATGCGCTGGCGGCGCTGGCAAAGGGCAAGACCGGCAATTATCTGGCGTTTTTCCCCAGCTACGCCTATTTGCAGCAGGTGTACGAAGCCTTTGCCGCCCGCTGGCCGGACATCCCTACCCTTGTGCAGCAGCGCAACTTGGACGATGCCGGGCGCGCGGAGTTTCTGGCGCAGTTTGTGCCCCACCCCGCCAAAACGCTGCTGGGTTTTGCCGTGATGGGCGGCATCTTCGGCGAGGGAGTAGACCTTGTGGGTGACCGGCTTATTGGCTGCGCCATCGTGGGGGTGGGCCTGCCGCAGGTGAACCCCCGGCAGGAGATGCTGCGCCGGTATTACGAGGAGCAGTCCGGCTGCGGCTTCGACTATGCCTACCGCTACCCGGGCATGAACAAGGTACTGCAAGCCGCCGGGCGGGTGGTGCGCACCCCACAGGACAAAGGCGTGGTGTTGCTTTTGGACGACCGCTTTGCGCAGCCCGACACCGCCCGTCTGTTCCCGCCGCACTGGCAGCACATCCGGTATCTGCCCGGTACCGCCGCGCTGGAAGCGGCGCTAAAAGGGTTCTGGGATGTATAAAACTGCAAAAGGAGTTGTTGCATCATGCGCAACAACTCCTTTTGCTATAACCTTAATACTCCACGCCTTTCCGTGCGGCGATGCCCTTCTGGTAGGGGTGGCGGCGGCAGCACATCTCTGTGAGGTAATCTGCGGCATCCAGCATCCACCCAGGGGCTGCGTGGGCGGTCAGGACGCACTCCTGCCCGGCGGGGCGGTGCAGCACCGCCTGCTGCAACAGGGCTTTATCCACCATGTCCAGTTCCCACGCGCTGCCGGCTTCGTCCAGCACCAGCATATCACAGGGCTGCGCCAGCGCCGCCGCAAGATTTTTGTTCTGTAAAGCGCGGGTAGCGGCCTTTTCGGCTTCGTTCATCTGAAAGACGAATTTCTGCCCGGCCTTGCCCCGGTAAACGGTGGCGCCCAGCTGCTCCAGCAGCGGGATCTCGCCGCTCTGCCCGCCCTTTAAAAACTGCACGATGACCACACGTTTTCCGCTGCCCAGTGCCCGCAGGGCAAGCCCCATGGCGGCTGTGGTCTTGCCCTTGCCGTCGCCATAATACAGATGCAAAAGGCCTAAGCTTTCCATCGTTTTTCTCCTTTTCCCGGCTCTTCCGGTTTTGTAACAAAAGGCACCCGCAGCAGAACGGCTGCGGATGCCTTGTTATTTATGGTTTGCTTTTACTGGTACAGCGGGAACTCCCGGGTCAGGCGCAGGACACGCTCGCTGATCTCGTCCTTCTTTTCCTCATAGTGCCAGATGCAGTCTGCAATGCAGTCCGCGATCACCTGCATCTCGGCTGCGCCCATACCGCGGGTGGTGACAGCCGGGGTACCCAGACGCACGCCGGAAGTCACAAAGGGGCTGCGGGTCTCGCCGGGGACGGTGTTCTTGTTGGCGGTGATGTGCACGCTGTCCAGACGCTGCTCCAAGTCCTTGCCAGTGCACTCCTCGTCCCGCAGGTCAATGAGCATCAGGTGGTTGTCGGTGCCGCCGGATACCAACTTGACGCCGCGCTGCTGCAAAGCCGCAGCCAGTGCCTGTGCATTTTCTACGATCTTGCGGGCATATTCCTTGAACTCCGGCTTCAGTGCCTCGCCAAAGCAGACAGCTTTTGCTGCAATCACGTGCTCCAGCGGGCCGCCCTGCGTGCCGGGGAACACTGCCGAGTTGATGCGCTTTGCAATGATGGGGTTGTTGGTCAAAATCAGGCCGCCGCGGGGTCCGCGCAGGGTCTTGTGGGTGGTGGTGGTCACCACGTCGGCATAGGGTACGGGGCTCTGGTGCTGGCCGCCCGCCACCAGACCGGCAATGTGCGCCATATCCACCATCAGATATGCGCCGTAGCCGTGGGCGATCTCGGCCAGCTTTTCAAAGTCGATGGCGCGGGGGTAGGCAGAAGCGCCCGCCACCAGCATCTTGGGGCGCACCTTGCGCACCTGCTTTTCCAGCTCGGCGTAGTCGATGACGCCGTCTGCGCCGACACCGTAGGAGATGAAGTGGTAGTTTTTACCGGACATATTCACCGGAGAACCGTGGGTCAGGTGACCGCCCTGCGAAAGGTCCATGCCCATAACAGTATCGCCCAACTCCAGCAGGGCAAAATACACGGCAAGGTTGGCCTGTGCGCCGGAATGGGGCTGGACGTTGGCGTACTTTGCCCCGAACAGCTGGCAGGCGCGCTGGATGGCAATATTCTCCACCTCGTCCACATAGACGCAGCCGCCGTAGTAGCGCTTGCCGGGCAGACCCTCGGCGTACTTGTTGGTCAGCACGCTGCCCATGGCTGCCATCACGGCGGGCGAAACGATGTTCTCGCTGGCGATCAGCTCAATGTTCTCGCGCTGACGGGTCAGTTCCCACTCCATGGCTGCACCCAGTTCCGGGTCGGCTGCGTTGACCATGCCGATGGTGTCCATCATATCCTTGTACATTTTACTTGCCCCTCTCCACAAAATGTTGTAGATTCTCTCAGCGCAGCGCCCGCGCGGCGCTTGCTGCTGTAAGATAATCATAGCAGAAAGCGGCGGCGGCTTCAATCCTCTTTTCGCCAAAAGGCTTGCTTTTTTTGTCTGAAGTGTTTATTATGTTTGTATAAAAATGCGCTGTCGATTTTGTATATTTTTCAAGTTTCTTCCCCCACAGGTGAAGCGAGGTGTTTTGTATGACCATTGCCGAGGAAAAACAGGCGCAGCGTGCCGCAGGCCGTGCCGCCCGCAAGGCGCTGGATGCGCCGCAGCGCGCCGCCGCCAACGCGGCGCTGTGCCGCCGGGTGCTGGAACTGGACGCCTACCGCACTGCCCATACCCTTTTGCTCTACGCAGCCTTTGGGGGCGAAGCCGACCTTGCCGCCGTGGCTGCCGAGGCCGCACGGCAGGGCAAGACGGTGGCCTACCCGGTGTGCGGCGAGGGCTTTTCCCTTACCGCAGCCGTGCCGGGCGCGGACGGCTGGGCGGTGGGACAGTACGGCATCCATGCGCCGGTGCTGGAGCGCTCTACCCTTTTGCAGCCGGAGCAGCTGGATCTGGTGCTGGTGCCCTGCACCGCCTTTGACGCAGGCTGCTACCGGGTAGGCATGGGCAAGGGCTACTACGACCGCTACCTGCCCCGCTGCACCCGGGCGGTGAAGATCGGCATTGCATTGGAGGTTCAGCGCGTCCCCCGCGCCGCCGTGGACGCCCACGACCAGCGGCTGGACGCCTTTGTAACAGAGAGGGGTATCTACACATGGAAATGAACGATTTAAGCTGCGCGCAGTTTCTGGCACAGCTTGCCAGCAAAGCGCCCACGCCGGGCGGCGGCGGCACGGCCGCGCTGGTAGGCGCTGCCGGTGTGGCACTGGGCAACATGGTGGGCTGCCTGACCACCGGCAAAAAAAAGTATGCCGTCGTGGAAGCGGACATTCAGGCACTGAACGCCCGGGCTGAAGCCCTTCGGCTGGAGCTGGAAGCGCTGGTACAGGCCGATGCTGACGCCTTTGCGCCGCTGGCTGCGGCCTACGGCCTGCCCAAGGACACCCCGGAGCAGGCCGCGCACAAGGCTTCTGTGCTGGAAGCCGCACTGGACGGTGCAAGCGCCGTGCCGCTGCAAATTATGGAAAAGTGCGCCGAGGGCATCGCGCTGGCAGGGCAGTACGCCGCCAAAGGCAGCGTGCTGGCGGTGTCGGATGCAGGCTGCGCCGCCGTGCTGTGCAAGGCGGCATTGCAGGCCGCAAGCCTGAATGTGTTTATTAACACCAAGCTGATGGCAGACCGCAGCCGCGCAGCCGCGCTGGACGCCCGGGCAGACGCATTGCTGGCAGAGTTTGTGCCCCGGGCAGACGAAACCTTCACCGCCGTCAGCGGGAAACTCTGCAATAAATAATATCACAAATGAGGGAAAGTATATGGCAACGATTTTAAAAGGTGCGCCGGTGGTGGCCGCCATGAACGAGCGCAACGCGGCACTCTGCGAGCAGCTGAAGGCCAAAGGCATCACCCCCACGCTGGCCGTGGTGCGTGTGGGCGAGCGGGAGGATGACCTCTCCTACGAGCGGGGCGTGATGACCCGCTGCGGCAAGGTAGGCGTCGCAGTCCGGCAGTTCGTGCTGCCCGCCGACGCCACGCAGGAGCAGCTGCTTCGGGTATTGGACGAGGTGAACACTGACGACGGCATCCACGGCTGTCTGCTGTTCCGCCCGCTGCCCAAGCAGTTCGATGACCGCACCATCCGCGCCGCCCTGCGTCCGGAAAAGGACGTTGACGGCATCACGGACGGTTCGCTGGCCGGGGTGTTCACGAATACCGATTTGGGCTACGCCCCCTGCACCGCGCAGGCCTGCATGGAAATTTTGAAGTATTACAACGTTCCTCTTTCCGGCAAGCGTGCCGTGGTGGTGGGCCGCAGCCTTGTGGTGGGCAAGCCCGCCGCCATGATGCTGGACCGGGAAAACGCCACCGTGACCCTGTGCAACTCCCGCACCCAGAACCTGCCGGAAGTGTGCAGACAGGCCAACATCGTGGTGGTGGCCATGGGCAAAATGGCGGCTGTGGGCGCGGACTGCCTGCGGGCAGGCCAGACCGTCGTGGACGTAGGCATCCATGTAAACGAGGAGGGCAAGCTGTGCGGTGACGTGCAGTTTGACGCCGCTGAGCCGGTGGTGGACGCCATTACTCCCGTGCCCGGCGGCGTGGGCACCGTGACCACCTCGGTGCTGGTAAGCCATGTGGTGCAGGCGGCGTGCAAAAAAGCCGGAGTAGAATGCTGAGAAGATCATTTTAAGGCAGAGCAAGCCCGGAAAGTCCGCAGACTTTCCGGGCTTGCATTTTTACAGGCGGAATTGTAACGGGTATCAGCCCCGCACAAGGAGCAGCAGCAGGGCCGAGGCCACACACTGCAGAATGAGCCAGCGGGCTACCACCTGCTCATCGCTCCAGCCCTTGCGCTTGCGCACATGGTCGTGGAGAGGGGTCAGGGTGTTTTTCAAGATCCAGATGTGCAGAAAACGCTTCAGGCTGATCTTCAGAATGCCCAAACTGCCATCTGCGATGAACACGATAGCCGCCAGCAGGAAGGCGAAGGGGTGGCCGCACTTGAGCGACAGCATGGCGATGAAAAAGCCCATGGCGCGGCTGCCGGCATCGCCCATCAGCAGGCTGGAGGGCTTGGCATTCAACCACAGGTAGGCCAGCAGCGCACCGATGAACACCACGCCGGCGGTGGCGTAGGTGCCCAACTCGGTCTTATAGGCCAGCAGGTAGGTGCCGATGGTCACCACTGCCAGACTGGCGGAAAGACCGTCCACACCATCGGTGCAGTTGACCACGTTGATGCTTGCCCAGATAAGGATGACGATGAGCAGCAGGTACACCGCATAGGGCAGGGTGAAGCTCCACTGCAAAAAGTGCACCCCGCAGCCATTGAAGTTCAGGTAGGTGACGCCCGCCAGCACCGCGATGACAAAATCGATGATGCCTTTTTTGTACTCATTCCAGGCAGTTTCGGCGGCATCGTCCAGATAACCGGAGAGCATGGAAGCGATCAGCAGCACATTGTACACCACATACTCTGTGTTGAAGGGCAAAAACGCCAGCGACACCAGTGCGATGCACAGCACAAAGATCAGTCCGGAGCCTCGCGCCTTGCCCTTGGAAAGCTCGCCGTTCACCGCAAAGGCGCGGCCGTGGTCGTGGGGCAGTTTATCGCGGAAAATGGAATCTGTCAGGGCGGTCAGGGCAAACGCCAGCAAAAATGCCATGGCATCCACGCCCCGCTGCCCGATGACAGAGGTCAGCATTTGGATCATAAGATAACATTCCTCTTTCTTTCTGTATAGTACGTTGTGAGTGTATCACGCCCTAGACCAAAAATCAATCCCGGCGGCAAAATTCACTTTGGATTGACTTTTCTCCCGCGGCTCTCTATAATAATGTATTAGTCTGTAATTTTCACCCACAACGCAGGAGGTTCCATGTCCATTACACTTGAGCAGCTCTCTGCCCGGATGCGGCAGGGCGAGCAGGTGCCGCTGCGCCACACCGCACAGGTGGCGCTGGCGCTGAGTATCCCTTCTATTTTGCAGCAGGTCGTGGTTACCGCCATGGAGTACATCGATGCCGCCATGGTGGGGCACATCGGTGCCGCCGCAACAGCCTCCATTGGCATCGTCAGCTCCAGCACATGGCTGCTGCACGGGATGCTGGCCGGGCTGTGCATGGCGTTTTCCATTCAGGTGGCACAGTATCTGGGCGCAGACCGCCAGCAGGACGCCCGAGGCGTTTTGCGGCAGTCCATGCTGTTCAATCTGGCGGTGGGGCTTGCCGCAGCGGCCTTTGGCGTGGGCATCAGCCGGTTTCTGCCCGGGTGGCTGGGCGCAGACACAGCATTGCAGGCAAACGCTTCGGCCTATTTTGCAATATGGTCGGCTTCCCTGCCCTTCATCATGGCCATGGGCACCTACGCCGCCATGCTGCGCTCTACGGGTGATGCGCTTACCCCAGGTCTCATCAGCATCTTCACCTGCGTACTGGACATCATCTTCAACTTTTTCCTCATCAACCCCACCCGGGAGATGACGGTATTCGGCCAGAACCTCACGGTCTGGGGTCTGGGCTGGGGCGTGCCGGGCGCGGCACTGGGCACGGCGCTTGCCAACGCTGTGGGCGGTACGCTGGCGTTGGGCGTTCTGCTGCTGCGGGACGGCCCGCTATGCATCCGCAAGCCCGGCTCGTGGCACATTACCCGCGCCTGCC
>ENA-OPAA01002183-OPAA01002183.1-human-gut-metagenome-genome-assembly--contig:-NODE-2183-length-10168-cov-2.862652_pt1 | contig 10168 bp, 7 predicted proteins | sample MGYA00241049_ERZ501414 | MGnify/ENA primary metagenome ERZ501414 (study PRJEB25962, sample SAMEA2042520) | human gut metagenome | biome: human gut; feature: human-associated habitat; material: faeces... | reverse complement strand
GACGAATGAGAGAGAAAAGATAAGTAACTGGATTGCTAAAAAGCTCAATAGCACAAAGAATTTTGTTAAGGCAAATTTTCCTTTGCTGATGGGTAAAGCAAGCATTTTTAATATACCATTATTCTTTGTTTCTCTGTTAGCAATCATAACGCATACAACTACCATTGAAAACGGAAGTAAATAATAACCAAAAAGCAATGCACTTTGAATAAACATTGCCGACCAAGCATTTGTATATTCTGGTGTCATATACATACTGATACTGAAAACACCAGAAACCACAACTAAAATAGGTGGGATTAAAAGCAAAGGTAAAATCATAGACCTTTTCACTTTCATAAATTCTATTTTTAACAATTCAATAATTGACATATGATTGTCTCCTTTATTCTTAATCGATATACTGTTTTCTTGCTTTCCGGATTTCGGTTCCGCATTCTGCTGCCTGCACAGTAAATGCCATTGCAAAATCCTGAAGTTTTACTTTATTTTCTTCCAACTGTTCTTCTCCACAGCTGTTGCTTCCAAGTCCTGACTGGCGATAATCCAGATGGATAATCACATCATCCGCTTTTTCAATTTCAAATGGATGCTGTGCTTTTTCCAGACTTTCATCGGTATAATTAGCAAGGTTCAGACCAAGCTTCTCCTCCATCTTGCATAACAGACCATCTTTTCCATCTCCAATACGGAACCATTTCACCTGTTCATGATGTCCGTTTTCCTGTGGGAATACATAATCTGTCATCATTCCGTCAACTGTATTTTCGTAAATTCCCATAATAGATGCAGCCTTACTGTCTACATAACTCTCACCAGGTCCCATACCATACCACATCGTCTTCTGAAAGTTTTTATTTCCTTTCATAATGACTCCGATACGTGGTAAGAATGCTGGTTCCAGTTTTCCTCTCTGAACAGCTTTTCCCTGAATTTCCACCTTCATCTGTCCACAAGAATAAACCGTATAAGTGTAATCACATTCAAATCCCCAGGACTGGTTATAGCAACTGAAGAATGTTCCGATCCGGACGATCACCTTATCGTCTTCTTTCAGACAGCTGACATATTCTGTCTCTTCTACCGGTTTCTGAATAAAATATTTATTCATCCAGTCCTCTTTCTTGTACATATCGTTATCGATTGTTGCACGGTATACATTCATTCTCGGTCCTTCAGTCAGATACTCTTTTCCATCTTTTCCAAAAGAAATCAATTTTCCAAATACAGTACTGAATTTTGCTGTCACACGGCTGTTTTCTACAGTAAGACCCCCCTGTCCTTCTGTTACCTGAAGCTTATCAGCTGTTTCTCTTACCGAAAATCCATCTTTTCGGATCTGCATCGGAATCTGGACTTTCTTGATTTCATACCCTGCTGGTGCATAGTTTCTTTCTTCTTTCTGACATACAGTCAGATTCAGATAATAGTCTGTATTTTCCTGTAATTCAAATGCTGTAATTGGTAGGGCAATGATCTTGCCTTCATGTGGAGCAACCGAAAGTCCTTCAACGGTTCCGTCCTGTATCATCTGATCTTCCGCTTTTACTTCCCAATAAAGTGTTGTCGTATCCAGATTCAGGAAATCATAATAATTCCGGATCTGAATCTTGTTCATGCTTCCTTCAACAGCTGTAATTTCTACTGGTGCAATGATCTGTTTGTATTCTTCCATTCCCGGAGACGGTGTTCTGTCCGGCATCAGAATCCCATCGATGCAGAAGTTCCCGTTTGTTGGAAAATCTCCATAATTTCCACCATATTTATAATATTTCTTATCCTTTTCTTCAGTGTAAATTCCATGATCATACCACTCCCAGAGAAATCCACCCTGAAGACGTTTGTACTTGCGATACATATCCTGGTATGCTTTTAATCCTCCAGGACCATTTCCCATCGCATGTCCATATTCACACATTACGTGTGGCTTATCCCCTTTGATCTGATATTCTGCAATCTCTTTGAGACCTTTCAGTCTGGTATACATCGTAGAATATACATCTGTCACTTCTGCCTCAAAATCTCCCTCGTAATGAACCAGTCTGGTATCATCCAACTCACGGATTGCTTCTGCTGCACTACGGAAATTGCATCCGAATGCGGATTCATTTCCCATAGACCACATAATAATCGATGGATGATTTCTATCTCTCTTTACCATACGGACACTACGATCTACGTAAGCATCTTTCCAGGTCTCATCATCTGTGATCCATGTGTAATTTTCTACCCATTCAAATCCATGGCATTCCAGGTCTGCTTCATCGATCACATAAAGTCCATATTCGTCACACAGATCATAAAAATATTCATTTGCCGGATAATGCGAGCAACGAACAGCATTGATATTGTACTGTTTCATCAGACGAATATCTGATTCCATCTGCTCTCTTGTCACTCTTCTTCCTTCTCTTGGATTATAATCATGATGATTGACTCCGTTCAGAAGGATTACCTGATTATTGACACGGAAGTTCTTATCTTTGATCTCGATTTTGCGGAATCCACATCTGACTGTTACTTCCTGGTTTTCTGTCATTACTGTAAATTCATATAACTCAGGTGTCTCGGCTGTCCATGTATGAACTTCCGGGATCTCAGCCTCAATACATATATCTTTTCCTTCCGAAACAAGCTCACCTTCAAGAACAGTCTTTCCTTTATAAGAAAGCTTCCAGCCAAGATTTGTACCAGCCTGTTTCATTGTAATTCCAGCTGTAAAAAAACCATTTTTGTAGCTGTCATCCAATGTCCCATTTACACGAAGATCCAGAACTGCATTCTTTTCCTCATTGATCAGTTCTACATCCCTGTAGATTCCTGATAACCACCACATATCCTGATCTTCCAGATAAGTACCGTCTGACCACTTGTATACACGAACGGTAATGTCATTTTCACCTGTTTTTACAAACCCGGTAATGTCAAATTCTGAAGGCAGTCTGCTGACTTTTCCAAATCCAACATGGTTTCCATTTACCCATACATCAAATGCACTGTCAACACCATGGAATTTCAGAACCGTGTCTTTTTCCATCCACTGTTCATCTAATACAACTGTCTTTTTATAAATTCCAGTTGGATTTTCATCTGGTACATGCGGTGGGTTTACCGGAAATGGATATAACACATCTGTGTAATGCATCTTGTCATACCCTCTAAGCTGCCATACGGACGGAACATCAATCTTATCCCATCCTTCACATGCCCCCGACTGTTCAAATCCTTCCGGCGATAATTCCGGTGCATCAACATATTTAAAAGCCCATTCTCCATTTAAACTGATTTTCTTTTGCGAATCTTTATAAAAAGCCGTTCGTGCTTCTCTTCTCCCAATTCCGGTAATCCGATGGTCTTCCCATCTTTTTACTTTTTTTCTTGCCATAATTTTCTCCTCTCAAGTGGTATCCCATATAAGACAGCAACAGCGGTCAGACAGATACAGTCTGCCTGACCGCTCCATACGCCTGTCTATTTGATAGAACCACTGGTTCCTTCAACAATATATTTCTGCGCGATAATGAAAATAATGATCGGCGGAATAATCATAATAATCGTAATACAAAGCATCGGAATAATCTGTGTACTGTGAACTCCTTTAAATGAAGCAAGTCCAAGTGCCAATGTATATTTGCTTCTGTCCTGTAAGAAAATGAGTGGTCCAAGATAGTCATTCCATACAGTCAGCATATTAAGTACACCGACAAGAATCAATGAAGGTTTCATGATCGGCATGAAAATCTTCCAGTAAATCTGGAACTGATTTGCGCCGTCAATTCGTGCTGCTTCCTCAAAATCCTTCGGGATTCCCATAAGGAACTGTCTCATCAGGAATACATAATAGGCAGATCCGAACCATGCCGGCACGATCAGCGGCTTCAGTGTATTGATCCATCCGAATAAGTTGAATTCCATGTACTGCGGAATCATGGTAACATCCCATGGAATCATCATTGTTGAAAGCAGGATCATAAAGAGGATATTTTTTCCTTTAAAGTTAAATCTTGCAAATCCATAAGCAACCAGTGAACATGAAAGAACCTGTCCGACTGTTGTCAGAACTGTTACAAGAATTGAATTCCAAAGATATGTTCCAAACGGCTGTGATTTCCATGCATTAATAAAGTTCTCAAAATGCCATTCTGCCGGCAGAAGTTTCGGCGGATATGCAATTGCTTCTCCTTCTGTCTTAAATGCAGAAAACAGCATGTAAATAAACGGTGCAAGAAAGTAAATGGCTACCAGTCCGAGTAATATGTAAATTACAATTTTTGATTTTTTAGACATCTTCATTACTTTCTACCCCCTTTTTTCTTTTTTGTTTTCTTTGCTCCGCTGTTTTTAGCTTCTGTCTCATAGAATACCCATGCGGATGATGACTTGAATACCACGGCAGTCAGCAGCAGAATGATGATAAACATTACCCATGCGTTTGCACTGGCATATCCAAGTTTGTGATGTTTGAATGCGTTATTGTATGTATACAGTCCATAGAAGTAGGTAGATTTAAGCGGTCCACCTCCGGTAAGAAGCATAACCAATGTTACCTGTTGGAAAGAACTGATAATTGACGTAATCAGGTTAAATAAAATTGTAGGTGTAATAATCGGAAGCGTAATACTGAAAAATTTTCTTGCAGGACCTGCTCCATCAATAGATGCAGCTTCGTATACATCAACCGGAATATTTTTGATATCTGTGTAGAAGATAAGCATCATCGTTCCAACACCAAACGCACTTGCAATTATAACTGCAAGGAGTGCCCATGCCGGATCAACCAGCCACTTCGGTCCTTTGATTCCCAGAAGAGATAACAGATAATTCAGTACGCCATAATCTCCGTTGAGGATCCATCCCCAGATGATAGAAACCGCTACACCTGAGATAACTGCCGGAATATAGAAAATTGTACGGAATACTTTTACTCCTTTAACCGGCTGTGTGATCAGCATTGCAAGGAACAATGCAATAATCATGTTAAGCGGTACGAAAATTGCCGCATATTTCAAACTGATTATAAGGGATTTCCAGAACTGTTTGTCCTTTGTAAACATATCAATATAGTTTCCAAGTCCCCTGAATGTTGGCGCTGTAGTAAGCGGCCACTCAAAAAAGCTCATGATCAAAGACAGAATCAGGGGACCGATTGTAAATACAAGGAACCCGATAATCCACGGCATAATAAACAAATACGGTGTGGCCGTCTTCAGGAATTTTCTCTGCTTCATTTTTCTTCTCTCCTATTTATCGGCGCCGGAATCATAAATTGTTCCGGCGCCGGTTTGTTTGTATGCTATTACTGTGCGTCTGCTGCTTCTTTTAAAACATCTTTTACATCCATGTATGAGCTTGGATTGAAAATCTGTTCAAATGATAAGCTGAGGTTTTCTGAAATTTCTGACCAGTCTTCAATCAGGAAGCTTGCCGGAGTATGTCCATCACTCTGCTCAAGCATCTCATAGAATGGTGCATATTCTGGTTCATCCATGATACCTTCAGATTCTACAACACTGTTAAGTACCGGAAGTTCCATACCGATTCTTGCTTTGTTGCATTCTTCGCCTGTCCAGTATTTTACAAATTCCCATGCAGCATCTTTATTCTTGCTGTCCTTTGAAATAGAAAGTCCTGAAGAGCTCAGAATACTTACAGAGGTCTTTCCGTCAAAAGAAGGAATTTTTGCCACACCATAATTCATTCCATCCTCATTAAGAGAAGCAATTGACCATGATCCATATACATACATTGCTACTGTACCGGCACGGAATTCATCAGTTCCGTTCTTTTCTGTTGCAATTGCATATCCGTCTTTTTCCATATCCTGGAACATTTTAAATACTTCCTGAGATTCTTTTGAATCAATTTGACCTGCCATCTGTCCGTCTTCGTCACAATATGCAGTTCCATTGCTCCACAGATACATTTCAAAATCATACGGATCTGGTTTCATCTGGAATGCAAAACCTTTCTGACCTGTCTTTTCTTCAATTGTCTTGGCAGCTGCCTGAAGATCCGACCATGTCCAGTCATCTGTAGGTTCTTCTACACCAGCCTGTGCAAAAAGATCTTTGTTATAGAAAAGTGAATGTGTTGTAAATCCCACTGGAATACCATATGTTGTTCCGTCTAATGAGTTGTAATTCCACAGTGTGCTGTAGAAATCATTCTTATAGTCATCGCCTTCTTTGTCGATATACTCATCCAGAGGTTCAAGACCATCTGCATATGCCGGGTAGTTCCACATATACATAACATCCGGTGTATCTCCAGATCCCATACCTGCACTGATCTTTGTATCAAAATCACTTCCGTATGCTTCCAGTGTTACTTCAATGTCATCATGTTCCTCATTAAATTTATCTACAAGTTTCTGCTGAGCATCTACATCATCAGCTACATCCCATGTTGCAAAACGTATTGCTGTCTTTCCGTCACTTGTCTTTCCATTATTACTGTCTTTCTTGTTTCCACAAGCAGTCAGCATCATTGTTCCTGTAAGTGCAAGTACGCACATTACTGCAATTTTCCTCTTCATAAATCATTTCCTCCTTTGATTCACTTATTTTATTTGGTAAAACCACTATACTATTTTACCGGTTAAATGTAAATACTTTTTACCCTATAAATATTTTTTCTCTATTTTACCTATTATTTACACCATATTTTTATATACTTTTCACAATTTTTATCTTGGTAAAACTATATTTTTATTTTAAATAAAGTTGTCTGTTTTTACTTGATTGATTTTAACTCTTTATTTTTAGCTAAAAAATCATAACAAAACAATCTGTCATCACTCGATCTGTATACATAAAGAGACTATAGGACATTCTCCGTTCCATAGCCTCTTACTTTTTTACCTTATTAAAATTTTTTAACACTGTCACGTATATAAAGTTTAGTCGGGATTGAAACTTTTACACAAATCTCTCTTCCATGTATAATTCGCTCTTCCAGAAGTTTTACTGCATATTCTCCCATGAACTCCATGTACAATCTCACCGTAGTAAGTGGAGGAACCATGTATTTCGCAGTTGGGATATCATTAAAGCCAATAATACTGATATCATCCGGTATTTTAAGCCCAAGTTCATATGCAGCCCGATAACTTCCTGCTGCCATCGAATCATTCGCAACAAACAAGGCAGTCGGCAGATTCCCTTCCTCGTAAAACTCTTTCAGAAGTTTGTATCCATATTTTGCATAATAAGCACCAAACTTTGTATATTCCGGGTGATACAGTCCCCGTTTTTTCAAAGCGTTCTGAAAATGCTGTATTCTCGTATCCAGTACTTCATCCCCCTCCTTATCAACTTCTCGACAGCCGATCATCCCTATTTTCGTATGTCCACACCCTACCAGATAGGAAACAATCTCTTCTACTGCCCGTCTATAGTCTACCACAATTGAATCGAATCTCTTTGGGTTTGGATCTGCATCAATAAATATAACCGGGCATTCCCATATCTCTATTGCTTCTACCATTTTTTTTGTGAATGTACCGGTACAGATTACACCATCTAATCCGTTGATCATCTCCGGCGAATCATCCAGTTTCACAATCACCTTTGTATATCCTTCTTCTTCCAGTTTTTTTTCTATAGCAAGCCTGATACAAAGATAATAAGGATCCTGAAGTTCTTCTTCAGGAGAATAAGAATAAAATACACCTATCTTCAGTTTTCGCCTGCGTTTTTTCTGTGCGCGTACTTCGTATTCTAATTCCTCTGCAATTTCAAAAATTCTTTTTTTTGTCTCTTCCTGCGCATTCAAAGTTTCATCATGATTCAACACTCTGGATACTGTCGCTATGGAAACCCCCGCTTTTGCCGCAATGTCCTTAATCGTCGCCATGTCCTTCCCCCATTATTTCTCTTTCTTTTTATTTTCTTTCAATATTGCCTTAATGCATTTTCCCTTGATGACTTTCCTTTGCAATTTATTCAATTCATTATAGCACACATTTCGGAGAAATAAATAGCTTTAGTAAAATTTAACTTTTTTACTGCTCTGTTTTTCAACTTTTACTTTTACCTAGAACTTTATACGTTGCAAAAAACCAGGCAGTTCACTTTTAAATGTGATTCTGCCCGGTTGTTTATTTCTTAGAATTCATCTGCTACTATTTATTTTCTATACGCAGCTTCATTCCATCTTAATTCATTTTTGAAATCTCTGATCTTTGTATCTTTATCGATATAAACAGCTTCGATTCCCATTTCTTCTGCCCAGTCACCCATCTGTTCCGGTGTCAGGTCATAAGAGAATGCTGTATGGTGAGCTCCACCTGCCAGGATCCAAGCTTCTGCACCTGTTCTGAGGTCTGGCTGTGGTGTCCAGAATGCAGTTGCAACCGGAAGCTTCGGCATCGGTTTTTCTGTCTTCTTGCAGTCTACACTGTTGATGATCAGGCGGAATCTGTCGCCAAGCTCAAACAGTGATGTTGCGACAGCCGGTCCTTCTTTGGCTGTAAATACAAGACGTGTAGGGTCTTCTCTGTCACCCATGCTAAGCGGCTGGCACTTGATGCTGATCGGTCCATCTGCGATTGTCGGGCAAACTTCCAGCATATGAGCTTCCAGGATACCTTCTTTTCCAGGTACAAGGTTGTATGTGTAGTCTTCCATGAAGGAAGTTCCCTTTGCATCTTTCTTGCCCTGTGTCATGATCTTCATTACACGAACCATAGCTGCTGTCTTCCAGTCACCTTCCGCACCGAAACCATATCCTTTTTCCATCAGTCTCTGCATTGCAAGTCCCGGAAGCTGCTGAAGTGATCCAAGATCTCCGAAGTGTGTAACAATTGCCTGATAATTGTTTGCTTCAAGGAATCTTTCAAATCCAAGTTCGATCTGAGCCTGAACTGCCACATGTTTTCTGAATTCAGCTTCATCTCTTCCTTCCAGAAGGATCTGATATTTGTCATAGTATTCTTCAACAAGTGCATTTACATCACCCTGTCCAACTTGAGCTACTGCGTCAGCAACTTCATTTACCGGGTAAGCATCAACTTCCCATCCGAATTTGATCTGAGCCTCTACTTTGTCACCTTCTGTTACGGCAACGTTTCTCATGTTGTCAGCTACACGCATAACACGTACATGACTGCTTTCGATGACACCAACTGCTGTACGCATCCAGTCACCGATTCTTTCCTGTGTTTCTTTGTCTTCCCAGTAACCCATGATGACTTTACGGTTCTTATGAAGGCGTGTGAAAATATGTCCGAATTCACGGTCACCATGAGCTGCCTGATTCTCATTCATGAAGTCCATATCGATGGTGTCGTATGGGATTTCACGGTTGAACTGTGTATGAAGGTGAAGTAATGGTTTTCTCAGTTCTTTTAATCCGAGAATCCATGATTTTGCCGGTGAGAATGTATGGCACCATGTAATAACACCTGCAGTTTTCATCTGTATTTGCTTCGTTGAAGGTTCTTCTGATTACTTCATTCGTGATCAGGGTTGGTTTCCAGACTACTTCGTATGGAAGAATTCCTGATTCATTGAGGGCTTTTACGATGATCTGTGAATGTTCTGCTACATGTGCGAGACATTCATCTCCGTATAAATCCTGTGATCCTGTGCAAAACCAAAATTTGTAATCTTTCTGTACTAACATGTTTTTATTCTCCTTTTTGTTTAATTGATTTACTCTATCTTCCCAATACAAGTTCGGTCTTACTAAGCTCGCAGTCGCATACGCTCCCACTCGCTAAGTACGCCGAACAGGCAACGCACTAAATTCATGTGTCGCCTACGGCTCGCATTCATTAAGTGCTTTAGCCTTGTCCATAGTACGCGTCTTTACCGTGTTTTCTGTAGTAGTGTTTATCCTGTAATTCCTGTGGGGCAGGTTTTACGTCTGGATTGATCATTTCGCAGCGAGCTGCCATTTTAGCTACTTCTTCGAGTACGACTGCATTATGTACTGCATTGTGTGGATCGGTTCCCCAGGTGAATGGTCCGTGGTTCTTGCAGAGTACTGCAGGCATTGCCATGTATTCTGTACCTTTGAAATGTTCCACAATGAGAACTCCTGTATTCTTCTCATATGCTTCGTCGATTTCTTCTTTTGTCAGATTGCGGACACATGGGATCTCACCGTACATATAGTCGGCATGTGTGGTTCCGTAGCAAGGGATTCCTCTTCCTGCCTGAGCCCA
>ENA-OPAA01002172-OPAA01002172.1-human-gut-metagenome-genome-assembly--contig:-NODE-2172-length-10210-cov-2.505465_pt1 | contig 10210 bp, 10 predicted proteins | sample MGYA00241049_ERZ501414 | MGnify/ENA primary metagenome ERZ501414 (study PRJEB25962, sample SAMEA2042520) | human gut metagenome | biome: human gut; feature: human-associated habitat; material: faeces... | reverse complement strand
AAACGAGAAGCTGACTAATATGCTTTAACTGTAAAGAAATATTTGACAGTTAAAAAAGAAAAACTCACCCTTCATTGGGTGAGAAAAGAATACATTCTTTTTTATGAGCTTTTACTTAGAAGGCCTGCAACTTTCCACACAAGCACAAATATCTGCTTGTGTCATGTTTTTAAAATTGCCAGTAGCAATTTCCATGTTTATGCAAGCAGCATTGTACTGCTTTTCTTCTTCAGAAGATTTCTGCGTGGTAGCTTCGGGCTGATTCTTTTTGAAAAAACTCATATTGTCCTCCTTGGAGAATATCTCCATTAGATGTGTAAATTGCGAACTTATATATTATATCACTTTTAATGTTAGTTGTAAATAATTTTAAATTGCTATTTTTAGCTAAAAAGCTTACAAATCCAGAAAAATGTGATATAATCTAAGCCTAGGAATACTATTAAATAAAGGAAGTACTATGAAAAAGATATATAAAGAACCAAATAAATCAGAAATAGAAACAATAAATGTATTATATAGTGAGAATATTCTTTCTATATGTACTAATAAGGTAGATTTACAGAAAAAATTAAATAAGCTATTAGGAGAACCGGCAAAAGAACATAAAATAAAAAGAAGTATTGCTGGAAGTACTTGGAATATATCTTTAGATGATAAAATCAAAATTCAAAAAATTATATTAAAGGCGAATATTTATGATATATAAAAATGAAAAAATGTAGAATAATGTCGAAAAAAGAAGACGAAAAATGTAAAATAATTACAAATGTATATTGATTTGATTACCAGAAAATGGTATATTAGCAATTAGGTGCTATGAAGCACTGGTTGAACATTCACATTTTTATAAGTTAAGGAGGTACCCCTTATGAAAAAGCGTATTCACATGGCAGAACATATTTCTAACCGGGAGAGAGAACGTCCGAGAAGAATGTTAGCGCTGACTGTTGCATCTGCTACTCTTTTTGCACAGGTAGTGGGTGTTTCTGCTTCGGCTGCTGAACCTTTCGAACGGAACATCGATGATGGACCTTACATTGTTGAGATTTCTGAGCTCGAAGATACGGAAGTAGAGCAGGATCTTGTAGAGGACTCTGACAAAGAGAAAGCGGAAAAAACCGCAGAACCCTCTGATGAAGAGAAAGTGGAAAAAACCGCAGAACCTTCTGACGAAGAGGAAGCAGACAAACCCGCAGAACCTTCTGACGAAGAAGAAGCAGATAAACCTGCAGAGCCTTCTGACGAAGAGAAAGCAGGTAAGCCCGCAGAGCCCTCTGACGAGGAAGAAGCAGACAAACCTGCAGAGCCTTCTGATGAAAAGACTGTGGAAAATTTTGTGGATGATTCGGGTGAAACATCTGTAAAAGAGAATTTTAAACCCGAGACAGATCCGTCTAATCAACCGACTACTTCTGAGGGCGTGTCGTCTAAGTACGACATTACTTTTGAAGATGGCGTCTTCAAAGTCTATTATGACATTGGAGAGGATGTTGACGGTGATGTTGTTATTGACCTTTCTGAGGTTATTGATGTACTCAATGAGTATTACAGACAGGTTACTGGCAACAAGGATGGTGAGTACACCTGTGTGCCGTCCGATTCTAACAAGTTTGACATTGAGATTACCACATCTAATGGTCATACTTACCGGTATAAGGATGGGTCTTTTAGACTCGAAACGGCAGATACTTCTTCTAATGAAAAGCTGACAGATTTTATCGGCTTTGACGGGCAGAAGCTTTCTGTCGAAAGTATTGGAGCGATTGCAAAGTCTGCTCCGATGCAGGAACTTTTCGGAGTAAGTTCGTCGTCTAAAGTAAAGCTCAATCATGTTCTTAACATGTATAGCTATCTTGAAAAAGCTGGTTATACTGGCGAGACGGCTCTTACCGACTATCTGTTGGATTATTACAACGGAAAGCTTGGGAGTAGCTACGAGAACTTTACTGACCTTGCAAAAGAACATCCTGAGATGGTTGTTGATATGCAGGGAGGGATGGCTGATGATCAGTATTCTATTACTGAAGAGCAGTACAATAAACTCTTGGAAGACTATCCGGACTATTTCGGAAAGTATTCTACGGTAATGAAACGCAACAATGGCCAAGTTCTTATTCAGATGAAGTGGCCTGAAGAAGAAATTGCTTCGGCAAGTTATGAACTTTTCTACAAGGAACTGTTGAGCTTCTATTTTGGCGATAAGGCTGGACAGGAAGCTTTTGCAGAGGGTAGCCAAGGCAAGTGGAACGATAAGGACATGGGACTGAAAGACTACATGGATAATACCAATGAAGTCTGGAGTAGAGTAAATGACTATATGAAACAGGCAACTACTGCAGGTCTCAATAAAGATGAGGCAAGTAAGTTGGCTATTTCTATGGCATTTGGCGTCGATGGCCCTTGGACTAATAACTCCTATCAGGGATATAAGTACAACTGGTATAACTCCATTACCTTGGAACAAGTTGATGGAGATGTTACCATTAATAAGGTGGATTCTAATGGCAACCTTATTAAGGAGCCGGCGACATTCCAGCTTTACTACTACAAGGTCGAAACTGTGGACGATAATGAGGAAAAGGTAACCTATTATTATGCCATTGATGAAAATGGTGATGGTTATTTTACCACTGATGAGTCAAAGGCAGCAGCTTTGATTACTGAAGATGGTTCTTGTAAAGTTAGATACCTGGTACCTGACTATCAGTACTATCTGAAGGAGCTCAAGGCTCCCGATGGTTATGAACTCAGTAAGGAAGATATCATGTTTAATATCGTGTCTAAAGAAAACACGACAATTAGCGTGTGTAACAAGATTATTGAGGTTGTACCCAATCCAGATCCGGATCCAAACCCTGACCCTGACCCTAATCCTGAGCCGAGTCCTAAACCTGACTTTGAACCGGAGGTTACTCTCGAACCTACTCCCAATCTCGAGCCTGAGATTACGATTGAACCTGAGCCTGAAGTACCTGCTGAAGAGACGATTGAGAATATTGATTCTCCTAAGACTCCTATCACTGCGCCGGTGTTTAATCCGGAAGTTCCGAAGACTGGCAATGCTTCTAACAATACTGATGTTGTGTTGCTACTGATTTCTATAGCAGGCATTGGCACATTGGCGGTTACTAAGAAGGAGAACAAATCTAAGTAACTTATAAAATTCTTATAACTCTAATAATATAGAGTCATAATACAAACTGAGCCCAGTTCATATGAACTGGGCTCTTTAAATAATAAAAAATTAATTAATTTTTTTAGCTACTACAACTAATCTAGAATTTTCTTGAACATAATCACATGTTACTAATGTAAGCAATTCATCTCCATATTCCAATGAAATGTTACTATCAAAATACGAATTCTTTTTTAATTCATTTACATATTCATCAAAATCTCCTTTGCTATCCAAGTTAGAATGTTTATAAAAAAGATATGTACCATCAGGTATTTTTGCTTCATCATAATAAACTATTTCGTTTGCTACAATGGAAATTTCGTAAATCCCTTTAGATGTTAAAGTATTGAATATAATATATCGATGGGTTTTCCAAAATTCAATATCTTTATATTTTAATAAAGAACTAAACATTGATGCGTTCTTCATATTATGCCCATATATAATGGTATTTGTACTGCTGGGTGTAAGAATAAAAGGAGTACCAGATTTCGAATCTTCCTTATAAAAATTCTTGTACAAATACAGTTGAGGGTCATATGGAGAGTACATTACCGGATAGTCTATAACTGTATCATTAATTTGAAGCCAACCATATAAATCTGGATTTTCATTGTGCAATTCAGAATACTCTGATAAAATGGCAGGGGTTACGTTCTCGGAATTTATACTTGATACAGAGCTATCAATGGAATGTTCATCGTGTACTTTCTCTGCAACAGAAATGTTTTCGGACAATTCTTTAAAAAGTTTATCTTCTGTATATTGAGTGTACACTTTTAGAATTACAGAAGAAAGTGATAGTATGAGCGTGATGGGTAATACTATAAGTGCGATAGACCGAATGAATCTGCGAGTTTTTTCTGTGATTTTCATGATAATCCTCCTTAATTGAGTGGAAATTTTTGTAATAGATAATTGCCTATTACAAACTCTACCATAATATGACAAACTATACCATATTTTACCAATAAAAAACAACGAAAAAACGCTAAAAAATAGGATAATCGTATCACAAAAAGAACAATAATTCGACATAATAAGACATAAAAAGATAACGAACATATGTTTACAAATGGCTAAAAATATGATATACTTTTTGTCAGAATGATAGAGTTGAAAATAAAGAGAGAAGGTTATTTATGGAAAGGATATATGCTGCAATAGACTTAAAATCTTTTTTTGCATCTGTAGAATGTAGAAAAAGAAATCTAGATCCACTCACAACAAATTTGGTGGTGGCGGATAATACAAGAACTGAAAAGACAATATGCTTAGCTATTTCGCCAAGTTTAAAGGCATATGGATTGCCTGGTAGAGCAAGGCTTTTTGAAGTTGTGCAAAAAGTAAAAAATATAAATAATGATAGAAAAAGGTGGGCTTTTCAAAATATTTTTACGGGAAAATCTTATGATGATATAGAATTAAAGCAAAATAAAAATTTAGAATTAGATTATATAATTGCACCTCCACATATGGCTTCATATATGGAGTACAGTGCCAAAATTTATAACATATATTTAAAGTATGTTTCTCCAGAAGACATATTTCCATATTCGATAGATGAAATATTTTGCGATTTAACGAGTTATCTAAATACGTATAAGCTTACTCCTAGGGAGCTTGTTACGAAAATAATACATGATGTATACGAAACTACTGGGATTACTGCAACTGCTGGAATAGGGACTAATCTCTTCTTGTGTAAGGTTGCCATGGATGTTATGGCAAAACACGTTGACCCTGATAAATATGGAGTTAGAATTGCAGAATTAGATGAGAAGAGCTTTAGAGAAAAGTTATGGAATCATAAACCAATTACAGATTTTTGGAGAGTAGGTAAAGGCTATGCAAAAAGATTAGAAAAATACAGAATGTTTACAATGGGAGACGTAGCAAGATGCTCAGTAGACAATGAAGAATTATTATATAAATTATTTGGTGTAAATGCCGAATTATTAATTGACCATAGTTGGGGTTGGGAATGTGCTACTATAAAGAGTATTAAAGAATGTAAGCCAGCAAATAGAAGCTTGTGTTCTGGTCAAGTACTTCATTGCCCATACAATTATGAGCAGTCTAGGCTCATAATCAAGGAGATGGCAAATGAAATTGTCTTAGACATGGTGCAGAAACATTTTGTTACAGATATGTTGGTTCTTACGGTAGAGTATGATGTGGAAAATTTAAAAAATGCAGAATTCAGTAAGAATTATAATGGAGAGATAAAAGAAGATAGATATGGAAGAGAAGTTCCGAAACCGGCACATGGAACATTTAGACTAGATAAAGAAACATTTTCTACGAGAATAATTAGTGAAGGGTTTGTTCATTTGTATGATGAAATAATAAATAGAAATTTGTTAATAAGAAAGATATATTTGACTGTTGGAAATTTGACAGATGAAAAAGAATTAAAACAGGAAAATCAATATGAACAGGTAAATTTATTTACTAATTATGGAAAGTTAGCAGAGAAAGAAAAAGAGGAAAAAGTAAAATTAGAAAAAGAGAGAAAAATTCAAAATATTATTATAGATTTAAAAAATAGATTCGGTAAAAATGCCATAATAAAAGGAATGGACTTAGAAGAAGACGCTACAACAATACAGAGAAATGGGCAGATTGGAGGACATCAGGAGTAAAATGAAAATATTTTGTAGAGCGGAGGTATGGAACTATGAGGGTTGAACATAAATACGATGACATAATAAAATTGGAGCACCATGTTTCAAAAATACATTCACGAATGAGTCTAGAGGCCAGGTCTGCACAGTTTGCTCCATTTTCTGCTGTAACAGGCTATGAAGATGAAGTAAGTGAAGTAGCTAGAGTAACTGAAAATCAAATAGAAGTAACAGATGAAATACGAAATGATATAAATAAAAAACTAAGTTATATTAAATACAATCCCAGACAACAAGTATCGATAACTTTTTTTGTGAAAGACACAAAAAAGCAAGGTGGAAAATACGAAACAATAACAGGATTAGTAAAAAAGATTGATGATATAAAAAACATTATCATATTGAATGATGGTAAAGTAATAAGAATGGAAGATATAATAGAAATTATATTATAAAGCTTTAAAATTGGATTTTAATATGGTATAAACAATATATTAGAAATATGTTATAAGAGGTACAGTATGTCGGAAATTACGAAAAGAGCATTAGCTACATCTTTAAAGAAGTTGCTGTCTCAAAAAGAATTAACAAAAATATCTATTAAGGATATAACAGATGATTGTGGAATACAGAGGCAAACTTTTTATTATCATTTTGCAGATGTATATGATTTGATAGAGTGGATATATACTAATGAGGTTATTAAACCAATTATTCACGATAAAGATACATATGAAAAGTGGCAGGAGGGATTTCTTAGTATTTTTAATTATGTGCAAGATAATAAGGATTTTGTGAGAAATACATATAACTCAATAAGTAGAAAATATGTAAACAAATTTATATATGAACATACTGATAAATTATTGAAAAATGTAATCGATGAAGAAGCGGAAAAAGAAAGCATAAAGGTACAAGACGAAGATAAAACTTTTATAGCTACATTTTATAGATATTCATTTGTAGGAATAATTCAGAATTGGATAGAAGAAGGCATGAAGGAAAGTCCAAAAGAAATAATAGAAAAGTTAAGTAAAATTTTAGATGGAAGTTTTAAAAAAGCTTTGTATAATTTAAGAAATGATAGGTAAAATATTTACTGATTGTTTAATAAATTTTTGACAATTATATAAATTTGTAAAATTTTTTGACATTATGAAAAAACTGGTTATTGAAAATTACAAATTTTTATTTTTATAATAAATTTATTAAAACTAAGGAGGTAAAATTTATGTATTATAGTAGTGGAAATTACGAAGCTTTTGCAAGACCTGTTAAACCAGAGGGCGTTGATGATAAATCAGCATATATTATAGGCTCTGGACTTGGAGCTCTTGCTGCAGCTTGCTTTCTAGTTCGTGATGGACAGATGAAAGGCGAAAAAGTTCATATTCTTGAAAAGGACTCAATTCCAGGAGGCGCATGTGATGGATATAAGTATGACAATTTAGGATATGTTATGCGTGGCGGGAGAGAGATGGATAACCATTTTGAATGCATGTGGGACTTATTCCGTTCAATTCCGTCAATAGAAACAGAAGGTGTAAGTGTTTTAGACGAATATTATTGGCTTAATAAAAAGGATCCAAATTATTCTTTAATGAGAGCCACTGTAAATAGAGGTGAAGATGCACATACAGATAAGAAATTTGGTTTGTCTGATAAAGGTGCAATGGAAATATTAAAATTGTTCTTTACTCCAAATGAAGAACTATATGATAAAAAGATTACTGATTTTTTTGATGATGAAGTGTTAAATTCAAATTTCTGGTTATATTGGCGTACCATGTTTGCCTTTGAAAATTGGCACAGTGCATTGGAAATGAAGTTATATATACAAAGATATATACATCATATTGGCGGATTGCCAGATTTTACAGCATTAAGATTTACAAAATATAATCAATATGAATCTATGATATTGCCAATGATTAAGTATTTGGAAGGATTCGGAGTTCAATTCCATTACAACACAAAAGTTGAAAATGTTGAGTTCGACATCCAAGAATATAAGAAAGTGGCAAAAAGAATAATATATACTACAGATGAAAATCAAAATTCTATAGATTTAACGGAAAACGATTTAGTATTTATTACGAATGGTGGATGTGTAGAAAATGCAAGACTTGGAAGTCAAAATACACCAGCTCCATTTGACTCAGAAATAAAACCAGGTGGTGGCTGGGATATGTGGAGAAAAATAGCTGACCAATGTGATGAATTTGGTCACCCAGATAAATTCTGCTCAGACCCAGAACAAACAAATTGGATGAGCGCAACAGTTACTACTTTAGATGGAAGAATTCCACCTTATGTAGAAAAAATATGTAAGAGAGATCCATTTAGTGGGAAGGTTGTAACTGGAGGAATAGTAACATGTAAAGATTCTAACTGGTTATTAAGCTGGACATTTAACCCCCAGCCACAATTTAGAAGTCAACCAAAAGACCAATTAGTTGGCTGGATTTATGGATTATTTACAGATAAGCCAGGAAACTTTGTTAAAAAGCCAATGAGAGAATGTACAGGAAAAGAAATTTGTATGGAATGGCTATACCATATTGGAGTTCCAGAAAATCAAATAGAAGATATGGCAGAAAAAAGTGCAAATACAATTCCATGCATGATGCCATATATAACAGCATTCTTTATGCCAAGAAAAGATGGAGATAGACCGCTTGTTGTACCAAAAGGAAGTGTAAACTTTGCATTCTTAGGACAATTTGCAGAAACTAAAAGAGATACAATATTTACAACAGAATATTCTATACGTACAGCAATGGAAGCCGTTTACACTTTGTTAAATGTAGATAGAGGCGTGCCAGAAGTATGGGGCAGTGTGTATGATATAAGAGATTTGTTGAATGCAACTGTAAAACTTAGAGATGGCAAGAAAGCAACAGATATGGATATGAATTTACCACAAAGAATGGCAGTGAAAGAACTTCTAAAAAAGATAGAAGAAACAGATATAGAACTTATTTTGAAACAATATAATGTAATATAAAGATTAAAATGCTAATATGCTGGATGAAAAAATCTTGCATATTAGCATTTTGTATTGATTTTTAATTGACATTTTATGTAAAATATAGTAAAATATAAAATTGTACAAAAAGTTGTTGAATACCAAAGTCAAATTGACAATGGCAACTAAAGTGCACGGCAGATGTTATACTAACAAAAGAGAGGTTAGGAGTATGAAATTGAAAATGTTTTTGTCAGATTATCAATATCGGCAGATGATATTAAAAGAAGTAGCAATGAAAATTACAGAGTTACCAATCGTAAAACAGGTTTATCATCGTTATCAGATCAGTAAGTTTAAGAATGAAAACAAAAATTTAGATGGTTGGGAGTGCTATGTAAAGCTGCTCCAGATTGAAGAGGATAACAGACGATTTCTTTTTAATGTAGCTCTTATAAGACTGAAAGAATGCCTGAAAGATGAGAATACAACACCTGAAAAACTCGAGGACCAGAAAAAGTTGGTCCTGTCTTACTCACTTATCCAAGAAGAAAGGTTTAGTGGATTCAAGACATGGATTGAAAATGTAGAGGTTGGTGAGAAAGATCTTTCTATGTTAGACAATGCCATGAATGGCTTGCTAAAATAAGATAGCCATTCGAATATAATCCTCTGCAACAGACGAAGGAAAAAATTATGTCTGGTGCAGGGGAATTTTATAAATAATAAATGAAAAAGCCACAATATTAGAAAAATCTATTTACTTTATATGCTTAAATATGATAAAGTATAGGTAGAGCAAAAAATAAAAGAAAGGAATTTTAAAATTATGAAAAAACAAACAATTATCGCAATAGTTATTGCAGTAATCGTAGTTCTTGCAATTATAATAGGAGTAGTTGCAGGAAACAGTAAAAAAACAAAAGGAGAAAGTAGTACTATAGAGACAGCTTCTCAGATGAAGGCAATGTTTAAATCTATTTATAATAAATTAGGAGATGAATTGCCAGATTTAGAAACAGCTAAAATTGATGTAAGTGATGCCGTAGCTGTAAAAGATTATACAGGTTTGCAATCAAACGAAAATGTAGAAACACTTGTTGTATCTGAACCATCAATGTCTTCACAAGCATATTCAGCAGTTGCAGTAAAAGTAAAATCGGGTGCTAATGTAGAAAAGATGAAACAAGAAATGCTAGACAATATCGACATGGCAAAATGGATTTGTGTTTCAGCTAGTAACTTATATATAACAAACAGCGGAAATACAATATTTATGGTAATGTCAGACGAAGACTGGGCAAAACCAGTATATGACGCATTTAAAGAATATGTAAATAATAATATAGGAAAAGAATTAGAAAAGGTATCTGATGAGGAAGATATAGAACTACCACCAGAATTGCCAGCAGTAATGTAAAAATTTCGCCCAAT
>ENA-OPAA01002164-OPAA01002164.1-human-gut-metagenome-genome-assembly--contig:-NODE-2164-length-10236-cov-2.524605_pt1 | contig 10236 bp, 7 predicted proteins | sample MGYA00241049_ERZ501414 | MGnify/ENA primary metagenome ERZ501414 (study PRJEB25962, sample SAMEA2042520) | human gut metagenome | biome: human gut; feature: human-associated habitat; material: faeces... | reverse complement strand
GAATGATCCGTGGTCAGAGGCCGGAGAATCTTACGGTGCCGGGGAAAATGATCCAAAGACATCGCTTGAAATCGCAAAACGTGTGACGAAAGCCGGTTTTGGAGTACTTTTAAATCTGCATTACAGTGATTTCTGGGCAGACCCGGGAAAACAGTTCAAACCAAAGGCGTGGGAAAGCTATGGTGTCAAAGAGCTAGAGCAGGCAGTCTATGATTTTACGCTGGAGATGATGCATCTTTATCTGGAGAACGGTGTCAACATCACAATGGTGCAGGTTGGAAATGAACTTTCCAATGGTCTGCTCTGGCCGGAAGGCAAAGTGCCGAATTATGACAATATTGCAGCGTTTGTCAATGCCGGTATCCGCGCTGTCCGAAAAGCGGATGAAGAACGTCTTGCCGGTTCCATCAAAGGCGTATGCCCGCAGATGGAAGGTTTGTCAAAAATTCCGGTGATGATCCATCTCGACAACGGCGGCAACAATGCGCTTTACCGTGAATGGTTTGACAATTTTACAAAACGCGGTGAGGACTTTGAACTGATCGGTCTGTCTTATTATCCGTTCTGGCATGGTTCTCTTCAGATGTTAAATGACAACATGAATGATATTGCCAAGCGCTACGGCAAAGATCTGATCGTGGCAGAAGTCTCCATGGGATATACGATGGACGACTACAAGGATTATGAGAAACTTGCCGATGAGGAGCGCAAGGGTTATGCGACGAAACCGGCGCTGGTTGAGAAAATCGAATACCCGATGACCGTACAGGGACAGTATGACTTTATGGAAGACTTCTTAAACCGCATCAGCCATATCGATGATGGAAAAGGGAAGGGCTTCTTCTACTGGGAGCCGGCATGGATCCCGGTTCCGGGTTCCGGCTGGGCAACGCCTGCTTCCTTAAAATACATACAGGATCCGGGACCGTGCGGCAACGAGTGGGCAAACCAGGCATTGTTTGATTATGAGGGCAATGCGCTGCCGACGTTAAAACTGATCCGTGATTTTAAGGCATAAAAAGCATTGCTGTCTGAAGATAAAAGAGTGTATAGAAAATCCTGCAATATTTATGTAAAAATGTTGCAGGATTTTTTGCACTTTGTTGCAGTTTGCGTTTCAGCCATTGCAAAGGGATTCGGATGCGTTATAATAGGATTATCAGAGAAAACGAAACAAATGCATCCTGCTTTTCCGGGAAAGGAAAACAGACGGGATGACGTGGAACAAAATAAGAACAAATGATGTATTGTAAAAAGGAGGATTTAAGATGGTTTGGGAGAACGTACTGGCAAAGTTTAAAGAGTTATTTGGCGGCGAAGGAGAGATTGGTGTTTATTTTGCACCGGGACGTGTGAACATGATCGGAGAGCATACCGATTACAATGGCGGTCATGTATTTCCTTGTGCACTGACGATCGGTACTTATGGTGTGGCAAGAAAAAGAAATGATAAGAAGCTGCGTTTTTATTCCATGAACTTTGAGCAGCTTGGCGTGTTAGAGTCATCGGTAGAGAATTTAAAACCGGAGAAAGAAGCTGACTGGACAAATTACCCGAAGGGTGTAATGTGGGCATTCGGAGAAAAAGGCATGAAAGTAGAACAGGGTATGGATCTTGTATTATTCGGAAATATCCCGAATGGTTCCGGACTTTCTTCTTCCGCATCCGTAGAGGTTTTAACAGGATTTATCTTACGCGATATGTTTGGATTTGATGTGACAAATCAGGATCTTGCACTGATCGGTCAGTATTCGGAAAATAAATTCAACGGTGTCAACTGTGGTATCATGGATCAGTTTGCTATCGCAATGGGCAAAGCAGGCCATGCGATCTTCCTTGACACTGCAACTTTAAAATATGAGTATGCACCGATCAAACTGGAGAATGCAAAGATTGTGATTTCCTGCAGTAATAAAAAACGTGGACTGGGCGATTCCAAATACAATGAGCGCCGCAGTGAGTGTGAAAAAGCACTGGCAGAGTTACAGAAAGTTGTCTCCATCGACGCACTTGGAGATCTGACAGAGGCACAGTTTGAAGAACACAAAGATGCCATCAAAGAGGAAGTGTGTGTAAGACGTGCAAAACATGCAGTTTATGAGAATCAGAGAACGATCAAAGCAGTAGAGGCACTGAAAAATAATGATGTTGCCTTATTTGGAAAACTGATGAATGAATCCCACGTTTCTCTCCGCGATGATTATGAAGTAACCGGTATTGAGCTGGATACTTTGGTTGAGGAAGCATGGAAGATTGATGGTGTGATCGGCTCAAGAATGACAGGTGCGGGCTTTGGCGGATGTACGGTCAGCATCGTAAAAGATGAGGCTGTGGATACCTTTATCAAAGAAGTCGGTGCAGCTTATGAGAAGAAGATCGGATATGCAGCAGATTTCTATGTTGTTGAGATTGGTGACGGTCCAGTGAAATTAGCCTGATGAAAAGAAGTTTTTCATTTCTGAAAATAAGAGGCTCATTGAAAATAATATAGAGACTTAAAAATATATGTCTGGCAGAGTATTGCAAAGACACGTTAAACAGTGTAGAAGTGAGGAAGAATATGATACAGGAAAAGATTTTAGAGTTGACAGAATATGGTCTGGTGACAGGACTTGTTGCACCGGAAGATAAAAGATTTACTATCAATCGTCTGTTAGAACTTTTTCAATTAGATGAGTTAGAAGATGAAGTCGCTGCAGCATATGAAAAGAGAGAGCCGATGACACAGGAGACCGCTGAGGATGCCTTAGAGGGAATTCTCACAGAAATGCTTGACTATGCGGCAGAGCAGGGACTGATGCCGGAGGATACGATCACATACCGTGATCTGTTTGACACAAAGATCATGAGCATGCTGATGCCAAGACCAAGTGAAGTCATCACAAAATTCCGTGGACTTTACAATCATCAGTCCGCACAGGCGGCAACCGATTATTTTTACAAATTAAGCTGTGATTCGAACTATATCCGCAGATACCGTATTAAGAAGGATCTGAAATGGACTGCAGATACCGAGTTTGGTACCTTGGATATCACGATCAATTTATCAAAACCGGAAAAAGATCCGAAAGCAATCGCTGCAGCAAAACTTGCAAAACAGAGCGGTTACCCGAAATGCTTACTCTGCAAGGAAAATGAGGGATACGCAGGACGTGTGAACCATCCGGCAAGACAGAATCACAGAATCATCCCGGTAACGATTAATGGCAGTGACTGGTTTTTCCAGTACTCTCCGTATGTATATTACAATGAGCACTGCATTATATTCAACGGACAGCACACACCGATGAAAATTGAGCGTGCAACGTTCGGCAAACTGCTTGATTTCGTGGAACAGTTTCCACATTATTTTGTAGGATCAAACGCAGATCTTCCAATTGTCGGCGGTTCTATTTTAAGCCATGATCATTTCCAGGGTGGTCATTACGAATTTGCCATGGCAAAAGCACCGGTCGAAAAAGAAATCTCGTTCAAGGGATTTGAGGATGTAAAAGCAGGCATTGTAAAATGGCCGATGTCCGTGATCCGTATCAGCGCGGAGAAAAAAGAGCGTCTGATCGAGCTGGCAGATAAAATTTTACTTGCATGGAGAGGTTATACGGATGAAGATGCATTTATTTTTGCAGAGACAGAGGGCGAACCACACAACACGATCACTCCTATCGCAAGAAAACGCGGCAATGATTATGAGTTAGATCTTGTACTCCGCAATAATATCACGACAGAGGAGCATCCGCTGGGTGTTTACCATCCACATGCAAAACTTCATCACATCAAAAAAGAAAACATTGGTCTGATCGAGGTTATGGGACTTGCAGTGCTTCCAGCCAGATTAAAAGATGAGATGGCTGCATTAGAGCAGGCAATCTTAGACGGCGCAGAAATCCGTGAGGATGAAGTTCTTGCAAAACATGCAGACTGGGTGGAGGAATTTCTGCCTAAGTATGGATTTACAGCAGGAAGTGGTCTGGAAGGTGAGATTACACCGGAAAAATTACATGAGATCATTCAGACAGAAATCGGTCTTGTGTTCAAAGAAGTTTTATTGGACGCAGGTGTTTACAAGTGCACAGAGGAAGGCAGAAAGGCATTCCGTAAGTTTGTAGATACCGTTAATGCATAAAAATACAGGGGAGTATTTTTTAATAGAAGAGAAACTGTCCGGGCAGTATCCGTAAGGAAAATGTCCAGTGGCAGTTTTCTTTTTTTATCTATTTACTTTCATACAGTATTGTTGTAAAGTAATAATTGTTCCGTGGATCTGCACATTTACGGTGCAGACCGCAGAAAAATGACTCGAGAGTAAGAAAACAGTGAGGAAGAGAATATGATTTCACAGAAAATACAGAAGGCATTGCAGGGAAGTTCTGCGATCCGTGCAATGTTTGTAGAGGGAAATGAACTTGCCGCCAGGGTGGGAAGAGAGAACGTGTATGATTTTTCATTGGGGAATCCTGCAACACCGGCTCCGGCAGCATTGAACGAGGCAATTAAGCAACTGGTGGATGAGACCAATCCGCTGGTTTTACATGGATATATGGACAATGCCGGTTACCCGGATGTCCGTCAGGCGGTTGCAGAGAACTTAAACAGGCGTTTTGGAACTGCATTTACTTCCCATAATATTGTGATGACAGTGGGAGCAGCGGGAGGATTGAACATTATTTTTAAAACAATCTTAGATCCGGGTGACGAGGTGATCGTGTTTGCCCCATATTTCGGAGAGTACAAGAGTTATGCAGCCAATTTTGATGCGAAAGTCGTGGAAGTGGCACCGGATTTTGAAACATTCCAGCCGGATCTGGCTGCATTGGAAAAAGCGGTAAATGAAAAGACCAAGGCAGTGATCGTGAACACGCCAAACAATCCGACCGGTGTGATCTATCATGAAGAAACCATGAAGAAGATGGCTGGGATTCTGGAAAAGAAGGAAAAAGAGATTGGTCACGAAATTTATCTGATTTCCGATGAGCCTTACCGTGAACTTGTCTACGATGGAAATCAGGAGGATTTCCTCACAAAGTATTACAGGAATACCATTGTAGGTTATTCCTTCAGCAAATCCCTTTCCCTTCCGGGTGGGCGTATTGGATATGTGGTTGTTCCGGATGAGGTGGAGAACGCAGATCAGGTCATTGACGGCATTGTTGTTTCTAACCGTACCCTCGGTTTTGTGAATGCGCCATCCCTGCTTCAGAAAGCAGTTGCAAAATGTCTGGATGAGAAAACCAATCTGGCATTTTATGATGAAAACAGAAAGATGTTATACGAAGGACTGCAAAAGCTAGGTTTTCACTGCATCAAACCGGAAGGCGCTTTTTATATGTGGGTAAAATCTCCGGATGCAGACGAAGAAAAATTTGTTGCAGCAGGTAAAAAATACAATATCATCATGGTAAAGGGCAGCGCATTCGGATGTGCAGGCTATGTCCGTCTTGCTTACTGTGTTTCCCATGAGACGGTGAAAAATGCCCTGACTGCGTTTGAAAAACTGGCAGAAGATTACGGATTGTATACAGAATAAAATGAGCAGATTGTAATGAATTTGTGAAATATATCAGGAAAATCGAGAGAGTGGAGAGAGTAAAATTTATGAGTAACTGGGAAGAATATGTAAGGACAGTGGAACCGTATGTTCCGGGAGAGCAGCCAAACCAGCCGGACATGATCAAATTGAATACCAACGAAAACCCATATCCGCCTGCACCGGGCGTAGTAGAGGCTTTGAAGAACTTTGATACGGACAAATTGAGACTTTATCCGGAACCGACCTGTAAAGTGTTAGTCGATGCGATCGCAGATTATTACGGAATCAGGAGCAGTCAGGTGTTTACCGGTGTCGGTTCGGATGATGTGCTTGCCATGATATTTATGACATTTTTTAACAGCAAAAAGCCGATCCTGTTTCCGGATATCACCTATTCTTTTTATGATGTGTGGGCAAATATGCTTCGGATTCCGTTTGAGACAAAAGCGTTGGATGATGATTTCCAGATCAAAAAAGAGGACTATTATGGGGAAAACGGCGGCGTGGTGTTCCCAAATCCGAATGCACCGACCGGAATCCTCATGCCGCTTTCAGAAATCGAGGATATCATTGCACACAACCGCGATGTGATCGTAGTTGTGGATGAGGCATACATTGATTTTGGCGGGGAGTCTGCGCTGCCTATGATCGAAAAATATGACAATCTTCTCGTGGTACAGACCTTTTCAAAATCGCGTTCCCTGGCAGGTATGCGGCTTGGGTTTGCGATGGGAAATGAAAAGCTGATTCGGTATATCAATGATGTGAAATATTCTTTCAATTCCTACACGCTCAATCAGACAGCGCTTGTACTTGGTGTGCAGGCGATCAGGGACAGGGAGTATTTTGAGGAAATCTGTGCGAAAGTCATCGCTACAAGGGAATGGACGAAGTGCGAACTGAAAAAGCTTGGATTTTCCTTTGGGGATTCCATGAGCAACTTTATTTTTGCAACACATGAAAGAGTTCCTGCAAAAGAAATATTTGAAGCACTCCGGGAGCATAACATTTTCGTGCGCTATTTTTCCAAGCCGAGAATTAGCAATTATCTGCGTATCAGCATCGGAACCCAGCAGGAGATGGAGCGTCTGACCGCTTTTCTGGCTGTTTTTCTGGGAGAATAACAGAATACTGTCAGGTATAAATTATAGTTATAACCAATATGAAAAAAAGTATTGCTTTTTCGTCACGATTCGACTATTATAGAATTCGCGTCTGTAACGCTTTAGTGTGTAAAACAGGTATTTACTTTAAAACTTTACTATGATAAAATGTGCGTAGATTGGAAGTTTCTGATTATAGTAAAAGATGATATCATTTTGATTTATGAGAAGGAGAAGGTAAAATGAGCAAGAAACTAAGGACCGAGGCAGTAGACCATCTTTTTGATGCGATTTTAAGCCTGGAAAACAGAGAAGAATGTTATACTTTTTTTGAAGATGTCTGCACTGTGAATGAACTGCTTTCCTTATCACAGCGATTTGAGGTTGCCAAGATGCTGCGCGACCAGAAAACATATCTTGATATTGCAGAGAAAACAGGTGCTTCCACAGCGACCATCAGCCGTGTAAACCGTTCTTTGAATTATGGGAATGACGGATATGACATGGTATTTGCCAGAATGGCTGCATCAGAGACAAACGAAGCGTAAAACAGAATAGAAAAACCCGGAAAAAAAGAAAAACCCGGAGCTGCACGGATCATGTCTGGTGTAGACAGTGTTCCATTCAGCACCGGGTTTTATTTTTCTTTTTTGGAAGGATCTTTTTCTTCGTGCAGCATCTGATCGACAATGCGCTCGATAATTGTTTTTTTCAGGTAGACATCATAGCTTAACATGCAGATAAAACTGAATGTCCGTAAAAGCTCTGCATCCTCACCTTCCATGCCCTCAAAAGTTTTCATGGAGGTGTTAAACTTTTTTGCAAGGTCTTTCATGATATTTAAGGTTTCCTGATGCTCCAGACCGAACACTTCTTTATAGATATCCTCAAGACTCATCTCGGAGCTGCCTTTTCCAAAATACTTGTCCGTGATCGGATTTAAGATACTCTGGATGTCACTGATGCTTAAGATACTTTTAAAATAGTAGATAAAGATCAAAGTCAGCACATGTTCTTTGGAATATTTTTTCTTTTCCGGTGGAGGAAGAAGATCGTTTTTTGCATAATTGTTGATCATGGTCTTAGTCAGGATCTTATCGTCCTCATGCCGCTTGGATGTGGCAAGCTGGGAATCCATAAATGTTGTCACCTGATCCATATAAAGATCGATATTCGGGATATCTTCCGGTTTTACATAGTCGATTTTGTTAAATTCATCTAATATATCACTTAAAAATTGTTTTGTATTCATTTTTTTACCTGCTTTTACTCTTACTGGTTCAATCATATTCTCTACATCAGATTATATAGTATTGAAAACTAGATGACAAGATACAATTGAATTTAATTGTATGAATTTGAATGTGGACGGTCGTAGATTTTTTCTGACGCAAAGGTAAAAAAAGAGACGGGTGTATTTGACAAAAATATATGTTTGTCATATAATGCCCTTAACAGGAAAGCCGATAGATAGGTGTGAGCTATCTACTCCGGCGAAAAATCAATGTTAAAATAACCGTCAACTTTTCTCAGGAGCTGGACGGTTATTTTTTATTATTAAAAAAGAAAATATGTTCGATTTTACTGTTCATAAGCAGGGATAATGTGTTACAATAGATGGGAATATGATATTGTAATAAAAAAGGGATTGAATATTACAAACAACAACGGAAATGGAGATGTCTATGAGCATTTATGATACATTGAACGAACAGCAGAGAGAAGCGGTATTTCACACGGAGGGACCGGTTCTGATCTTAGCGGGTGCGGGTTCCGGAAAAACGCGTGTCCTGACACATCGCACCGCCTATCTGATCGAAGAAAAGGGCGTGAATCCATACAATATTATGGCAATCACCTTTACGAACAAAGCTGCAGGTGAGATGCGTGAGAGGATTGACCAGCTTGTGGGATATGGCTCTGAGAGCATCTGGGTATCAACGTTCCATTCTACCTGTGTGCGCATTTTAAGACGTCATATTGACCGTATCGGGTTTGACACTAATTTCACAATTTATGATTCCGATGACCAGAAGACACTGATGAAGGATATCTGTAAGCGTCTGAATGTGGATACCAAGATTTACAAAGAGCGGAGTCTGCTTGCTGCGATTTCCAAAGCAAAAGATGAACTGGTAGATCCACAGGAATTTTCTCTCCGGGCGGCTGCTTCCGGGGATTTCGCAAAACGGAAACAGGCAGAGATCTACAGAGAGTATCAGGATGCACTGCGGCGGAATAATGCACTTGATTTTGATGATCTGATCGTAAAGACGGTTGAATTGTTTAAAACGGATGCCCAGGTGTTAGACTACTATCAGGAACGCTTTCGCTATATTATGGTGGACGAGTATCAGGATACGAATACGGCACAGTTTGAACTGATCAGTATTCTTGCCAGAAAGTATAAGAATCTATGTGTCGTTGGTGATGATGACCAGTCTATCTATAAGTTCCGCGGTGCGAATATTTATAATATCCTGAACTTTGAAAAACATTTTCCGGAGGCAGTGACGATAAAACTGGAACAGAATTACCGTTCTACACAGAATATTTTAAATGCTGCAAATGGGGTGATCTCCAACAATATGGGGCGAAAAAGAAAGACACTCTGGACAGACAATGAAGCGGGGAAAAAGATCGGTTTCAAGCAGTTTGAGACAGGCTATGAAGAGGCAGAGTATGTCGCAAAGGATATCAATGCCTGTGTGAAGGACGGCAGATATCATTACGGTGACTGCGCTGTTCTCTACCGCACAAACGCACAGTCCCGTCTTTTTGAGGAAAAATTTATTGTATCCAATATTCCGTATAAGATTGTCGGCGGCGTGAACTTCTATGCAAGAAAAGAGATCAAAGACCTGCTTGCCTATTTAAAAACGATCGATAATGCAAGAGATGATCTTGCTGTCCGCAGAATTATCAATGTGCCAAAACGTGGAATCGGTGCAACAACCTTAAACCGTGTGGCAGATTATGCGGCTGCGGCAGACATCAGTTTTTATAATGCATTGAAAATGGCAGACGATATTCCGACACTCGGCAAGAGTGCTGCAAAGATCAAGCCATTTGTGAATTTTATTCAGGTGATGCGCAGTAAAGTAGAGATTATCAGCGTTTCTGAACTTTTGCAGGAGATTATAGACGAAACCGGGTATGTGAAAGAATTGGAAGCGGAAGATACCGAGGAGGCAAAGGCGCGTATTGAAAATATCGATGAGCTGATCAGTAAAGTGGTTGCTTACGAGGAAGGCGAGGAACATCCGACACTCAGCGGCTTTTTAGAGGAAGTGGCACTGGTTGCAGACATCGACAGTCTCGATGAGGGCAGTGATTATGTTGTTTTAATGACATTACATAGTGCAAAAGGTCTGGAGTTCCCGAAAGTTTACCTTGCCGGAATGGAGGATGGATTGTTCCCAAGTTATATGTCCATCACTTCGGACAGTTCTTCTGAGGATCTCGAAGAGGAGCGACGCTTGGCTTATGTGGGGATCACGAGAGCCAAAGAAGAACTTACAATTACCTGTGCAAGACAACGTATGATTCGTGGCGAAACGCAATATAATAAAGTATCGCGGTTTGTTCGGGAGATTCCGTCTGAAC
>ENA-OPAA01002155-OPAA01002155.1-human-gut-metagenome-genome-assembly--contig:-NODE-2155-length-10310-cov-3.522379_pt1 | contig 10310 bp, 6 predicted proteins | sample MGYA00241049_ERZ501414 | MGnify/ENA primary metagenome ERZ501414 (study PRJEB25962, sample SAMEA2042520) | human gut metagenome | biome: human gut; feature: human-associated habitat; material: faeces... | reverse complement strand
CCGATACGTACAAAATCCGTAAACTTATAGTTACCGATACCTTGCACAATCAAATTAGTCTGATAACCGATAGGAGTGGAAAAACTGGCAGATGCAGCGATGCAAATGACAACAAAAAAGGGCATCGGACTTACCCCCAACTGATTGGATAAGGAAAGGGCAAGCGGAAAAGCCAATGCGGCGGCGGCATTATTGGTTATCAGTTCGGTAAACAGATTTGTAATGATAAACAAAACAGCCAGCAACACATGCGGACTGTAGTCATCACTCATATCAATGATTCCATGCGCAATGATATCCGCCACTCCGGAATTTACCATGGCGCGACTTATAGCAAACGCACAGGCAATGGTTATCAAGATATCCCATGATATATATTTTGTATATTTACGTGCCGGAAAAAGTTTGGTCCATGCCATTATCACAGTCGTTACAGCTGCAAAAAAGAACATATCAAGATCAATACCGGGAAGTAATTCTTCCATAAAAGGCAACTCTCCTACTGTTGCCCCCACAATCATCAGCACCAATAAAGTCAATGCAAACCAACGTTTCTTTCTCCCGGCTTTCGGCTCGGTATCTTTGCCATTGGCCAATAACACGAATACAGAAGAATCTCCCCACGTAGAGATAAATGAATCATCCGCCCATAGCACCAACGTATCTCCCTCATGAAACTTCACCCGTGACAGATTATCTACAATACTAACTCCGCTTCGTTTTATTTCTTTTACTTCAGCACCATAATGACGGACAAAATTAAAATCCCCCACCCTTTTATTGATACCCGGGAAACGAGCACCTATCACCGCCTCAACACGATGAAAAGAAGACGCATCCGCTTCCCCATGTTCGTCGCCTACCGTGTCTTTCCGAACCTCCGGCAACAACCTGGAAGAAAAAAACAACAAATAAACAATTCCTGCCAAAGCAATGAAAATACCCACCCGGCCTAATTCAAACATACCAAAGCCCTTATATCCGGCATCTAAAATCATACCATCCACCACCAGATTAGTAGAAGTCCCGATAAGCGTACACATTCCCCCCAGTATGGTAGCATATGAAAGAGGGATCAAGAATTTAGTTGCCGGAATGCGGACAGATTCCGCCCAACGTTTAATAATAGGAGCAAAAATCACAACCACCGGCGTATTATTGAGAAAAGCAGAAACAAAAGAAATAGCGGGCAGCATACGTGCCTGCGCCTTCATGACCGTTGTCTTCTCTTGAGGCAGAAGTTTCTTTATCAACTGTCCCAACGCTCCCGATTGCCGGACTCCTTCACTGATCAGGAAAAGCAACGCTACGGTAATCATCCCTTTATTACTGAATCCCTCCAACATCTCTTTCGGAGTCAATATACCGAAACAAAGAAAGAGTACAGTAACAGAGAACAGAATCATTCCGGGGCGCATTTTATCAAGGACTAATGCAGTCACCATCCCTATTAATCCCAAAAACACAATAATCATTTCGAATGTCAGCATCGTTTCCGGATATTAATTTCGTTTAACGACAAACCAAGGATTCAGCAAGTCCGGCTTGTTATATTTCAACGGTTCTTCTTTTCCCGCCTGATATATTTCTGCTCCGGATGCCTTGGCTATGGCATGACCGGCAGCCGGATCCCACTCCATGGTAGGAGCAAAACGGGGATATTCATCGGCCAGTCCCTCACACACTTTGCAAATCTTGATGGAACTGCCTACAGACACCAACTCCACATGAGGGTATATCTTTCGCTTTTCCTCAATATACTCTTCCGTTTCGGCCGACAGATGGGAACGGGAAGCAACAATGACAAAAACTTCATTTGTTTCGGCACAGGGCATACGAAATGCCGATGCCTTCATTTCTTCCAGTGAACGGCCTGCACGTCCGGTCACTCCTTCCATTTTATAAGCGCCGGTTGCCACTTCACCCCAATAAAGCGTTTCTTTGACAGGAACATAAATCACTCCAAAAACAGGAACTCCTTCTTTTACCAAAGCAATATTGACAGTAAATTCCCCATTCCGTTTTATAAATTCCTTTGTTCCATCCAAGGGATCGACTATCCACAACGTATCCCATTGTGCCCGTTTCTCGTAAGGCAAATGCTTTCCTTCCTCACTCAATACCGAATAGTCTGTTTCCTGCAAATAAGTCATAATGGTTTCATGCGCCTTACGGTCTGCAAGAGTCAGTGGAGAATTATCGGCTTTCCTTTCAACCTGAAAATCAGAAGAAGGATCATTATAAACGTTCAGAATTTCCTTACCGGCAGCTAAAGCCGCATCCATCGCTTTTAATATATATTCAGTCTGCATAGTGTTTACTTCCATTAAAATGCTTCTGTCATATTGAAATAGAACAAACTTTGATCATTGGCAAAATTACGTCCGAAATCCAGACGTACATTCATACGCGGCTGCACCTCGATACGAAGTCCCACACCGGCATTGGGAAGCACTCCTTCAATCTTACCCATGGTAGGCCCCATAAAACCGCACCCTCCCCATGCAACAAAACCCAAATGATGCAACATACGCTTTACCCATGTACTTTTATCCGTATTGAACATCTGACGATATTCGGCAAGCACCACATGAGAGGATTTATCACGATACTGCCCCATATAATATCCACGAAGATCAAAAGGAGTGCCACTTAAAGCATATTGGTTCATAGGAACATCCCCAAACACATTCTTGGTTTGGGCAGTCCAAGCTATAACTTTTCTATTTCCTACCTTTTTGTATTGGCGGTAGTCCACTTCCAAGCGGTAGAAGTTATTATCTCCTCCCAAAAACTTCTGGTACATCAGCCCACGAAAATCCAGATAAATGCCTTTATAAGCATTGGCAGGAATATCCCGGCTGTCATAAGTCAGCAGAAATCCCACTCCCGAACTGAAATTGGAATATCCGTGAGCAGTGCCTCCCAACCTTTTGTAATCAGGCTGATCTACCAAATACTTGGCAGGCTCGGATATTTTATCATAACTCAAGTCAATCTGGGGACCGGCAAAGAAATTACTTTTACCCAAACGGAATAAAAACCACGGATTAATCTGGAAACCGCTATAACGATATTCACTGGTAGAGTCACTGCGCTCATAATGCTTATTGGTAGCATAGCCGATACCATAAAAATTCTCCAATGTATTCTTGTAAGTGAATTTTCCAAAAATACGGAATTTATCATTTTTGAAAAACAACTGAGGCTTCACCATCAGATTCAAGCCCCCCTCGAACATTACCGCAACAGCCATCGGCAACACAGAACGTTTCTGCAAGGTATCCGACGGATTCATACGAAATGTAACAAGAGCACTACCTCCTATTAACGCACCAAAGTCCGGAGTATAACTCGGTCCTCCCAATATATTATAATGTATATTGCGCTTAGCCACCTTCCGGCGTCTTAATTCTTTTTTTGAAAGTTGATGAATGGTGGTATCCTCAGGATTACTACCTATGTCACTTCCTTGTGCCGCCATATTCAAAGAACAAAGCAGGCACAGGACCAAGCTAAGTAATGTTATTTTCATATAATAGTTTATTGTCTGCCCAAAGTCCTTACTCAAAAAAACTTTCTACGGCAAATGAGTTTTCAAAAGTACAAAAGTCCTGCCAAAGAATAACGGTGTGTTGAATTTGTTTTTATTTAGTTCAAGAATCTTCACGTTCTTTATAATGTAACAATGTGTCAATATGCCAATGTGTCAATTACCATGCGGACATAGAGCAGCACATTGGCAAACCAGCACATTGGCAAATTATTTAAACAGTTTTTCCAAATCATCCTCATTAATCACGGAAAGAACCGTTTTACCATCCGGAGTATAATTAGGAGTAGCCACAGCAAATAAGCCATCCACCAAACCTGTCATTTCCTCATTCGTCAACACTTGTCCGGGAACAATTGCCGCCGCTTTAGCCAAAGTCAATGCCAGAATACTCTGCACCTCTTCTTTTACCTTGCCACCTTTTTCCATAGCTGTATGCACCATATTTTGGATCAAGTCTATCGGGTTAAGGCCTTCAATACCTGCAGGAACACCGTTTATGGCATAACTTCCTCCTCCCAAATCAGTCAGTTCAAATCCCAGGAAAGACAAGTCTTCCATAATTTCCTGCAAAATAGCCACTTCGGAAAGCGGAAACTGCACAATATCCGGAAACAGCATTCCTTGAGAAACACCTTGACGACGACTTATCTGGTCTATATACTTGTCATATAAAATACGGATATGGGCACGCTGCTGATCAATGATCATTAAGCCGGACTTTACAGAAGTCAAAATAAAACGTCCTTTAAACTGATAATGCTGGCCGGATTTCTCACTGACTGAAGAGTCCTCCACATGATCATACAATCCGGGATTTTCCTCCGCAGGAGAAGCCTCTTCCGCCCTATAATCATTCTCGTCAGGATGAAAGTTTTGAGAAGAAGCATGACGTTCCAGCCCCGCATACAGTTGTTCCCAGTCCTTACTAGGCTTTGAATAAGAAGAGGGAGGAGCAGCCGAAACATTAAAAGGATTATAATCAGGATTATAAGTCGTCTTTGGTGGCTGTATACCAGTGTATGGAGATGCATCAAAGGCTGGAATATCCGGCATTCCCTCCGTATCAAAATCAATGGAAGGTACCGCATTGAACTTACCTAGAGTTTCTTTCACGGCAGCTGCCAATATCTGCCAGATGGCTTGCTCGTTCTCAAACTTTATCTCTGTTTTAGTAGGATGTATGTTCACATCAATATTAGCAGGATCCACCTCAAAATAAATGAAATAAGATACTTGCTCACCCACGGGAACCAACTGCTCGTATGCATCCATGATAGCCTTATGAAAATAAGGATGGCGCATATATCGCCCGTTTACAAAGAAATATTGGCGTGCTCCTTTCTTACGGGCTGTTTCAGGTTTTCCTACAAACCCGGAAACACGGACCATTGTAGTATCTACATCCAGCGATAACAACTCCTGATTTATTTTCTTTCCGAAAACTCCCATGATACGCTGGCGCAACTGAAGTGCAGGAAGATTGAACAGTTCCGCCCCATTATGATGCAAAGTGAAAGACACCTCCGGATTAACCAATACAATCCGTTCAAACTCCGTCAATATATTACTCAGCTCCGTCTGGTTCGACTTCAGGAACTTACGACGCGCCGGCACATTAAAGAATAAATTCTTCACACTGAAGCTACTGCCTTTCGGGCAAGAAACCGCCTCCTGTCCCTCTACCTTGGAGCCGGATATCGTCAACATCGTTCCCAATTCCTCCCCTTCCATACGAGTACGAAGCTCCACCTGAGCCACAGCAGCAATAGAAGCCAAAGCCTCTCCACGAAATCCCATGGTATGCAAAGCAAACAAATCAGCAGCTTCACGAATTTTAGAAGTCGCATGGCGCTCAAAAGACAAACGTGCATCTGTTTCCGACATACCTTTTCCATCATCAATCACCTGAATGGAAGTCTTTCCTGCATCCACTACCAACACGTCAACGTGCTGAGCACCTGCGTCGATAGCATTCTCCACCAATTCTTTAATCACTGATGCAGGACGCTGAATCACCTCTCCCGCTGCTATCTGATTGGCAACGGAATCCGGCAGCAAACGGATAATATCGCTCATATATCTTATAAACTTACGTAATTAAAAAGTAAACTCACCGGTCACCAGGTAATGCAGAATATACAACAAAACCAAAATGGCCACAAACAAAGCTCCATAAGTCATCGGCTTACGCCCGCTTTCTTTTCTGCGTTTTAAATGCTTGGTACCTTGAACGAACTTTCCACGGATATCTTCCGGAGAAAATTCTTTGGGAGGAAGCATACCCAACTCGCGTTTGGCTTTCTCCTCCAGTTTTTGCAGCTTCTCCTTCCGTTCATCCACATAAATATATTGATGGTTGAAACGGCGGGGCTTTTCCATCTTAAACATTCCCATAGCTATTTCTTTTTATTAAATAAATTATGATTGGGCAAAGGAACAGCACTCCGGTTACTCTTCTTCAACCCCTGACCGGCTTTCTTTCCACGCCACTTAAAGATATCCTCTTTATCAAGCGGACGGATATAGTCAAACCACACAAAGTTATCCAACTTCATCTTCTCCGGCGGACGTTGGAGCATAGGATAAAGAGTACCGTTCGATTTCGGACTCATAATCATTTTTTTCATCTTCCGGTTTTCCAGAAACATATTCAGCAGACTGGTTTCAGAAACATTCATTCCAATCAGTGTACTGTCGCTTTCCATCGGATAATATACCAGACGAACCGAACCGATCACATCTACTTTGCGCATCTCACCGCCTTGAAACCAAGCCTTCATCTCTTTTCCTGTCACCTGATTATAACTAGTAGAATCCAGTTGTTCTACAGACAAAGCCTGATTCTGAATATGTGCCCAGTCTATCGTACTGTCATTCATATAAATCATGATTTTCTCTCCCAGCAACTGCTGGTTGTTATTCCACAGTATAGGGTCATAATACATGGTCAGGCAGCTATCCTTGGAGGAAAAGACCAACGAATCGCATACCCCCTGCACATCCGTGCGATACATACGTACTTTATGATACGCCCGCGTTTCCCGGAACATAGAATCAGTATTCAAATAGTAGGTATACATTTGCAATGTATCGGCATGCATAAACAAGCTGTCACCTTGTGAATAATCCACTGCCACCGCTTTTTTAGTAGCAAAAGCATACTTGGTCAATTCATTATAATAACAATAATCACCAGTCAGCATATTCTTGTTTACAGTATCTGTCATGATCACATTATCAAACGCCTCCCCGTATCCTTTTACACGATCATAAAACAGACTGTCTCCAGTCAAACGCTTCCCCTCATTGGTCAGCACGGACCGGTCCAACAATTCCGCCTGCCCTATCTGAGTATTATAAAAGCCCAATTCCGAATAAATATGGTTAGCATCACTGACAATATCGGACGGACCAAGGATATTGGCTATTTTGGTTGCTGTACTGTATCGTAATGTATCGGAAGTCAAAGTAAACTTAGGGTTGACCAACTTCACATCATAATTGAACACAGATATTTTGGTAGCCGGACTATATTCCCCCCATTCCGAAGTCAATACATTCTCCTCGTCCATCAATGTCCCGCCATCAAAGTAATATCCCAAATTATAAATACGATCGTAGTTCAGGCTATCCGTCAACAAAGTCGTATTCTTGTTTTCCATGCGTACATTATAGCGTACCTGGGCAATCTGGGTATTTCCGTCATAAAACAAATAGTCCCCATACAGAAACAAGGTATCCCCCTGCACCATCTTCACATTGTCAAAAGCTTCCAGCGAATTCGTTTTCTCATAGAAACAGGCACTGTCACAATACATATATACACTGTCGTGACGGAACGCAACGTTTCCAATCAGAATCTGTGCATCCGGGTCCGGATTCAACGGACTTTTCTTCAACACATCCGAATGCAACAGATACACCTTGCTTTTAGCCGGTTTCTGTTCCCCTTTTTTAGCCGGTCTCACCTGAGCCAGCAAGCAAAAGCCGAACAGGCACAGGACACTTACCACAAGTATCCTATGCCTGCCCGAAGAGTATTTATTCTTTCTTTTTCCAAGCATATACTTTATACACTACATTATTTCTTTACCCAACCCGGATATTTGAAATCGCATTTCTGCCACTTCTCATTAATACGCACGTAGGTATGTTTTTGTTTATCCCTGATCCACTTATCAAGTTTTTCTTCGCTGCGTTTTTCCATCACGATGCCTTTCAGCCGTTGGTAGTCTTCCGTTATGGTTGCCTTATGCCCGTTCAAGCGGGTTTTCAATTTCACGATAGCGCAAATTTCCTTTCCTTTTGCATTAATCATGGTAAAAGGTTTGGAAATTTCCCCCACATTCATGCCTTCCACCATCTTTGCAGCCTCTTGTGACACCTGTGCCAATTGTTGCATTTCAAAACGCGCCGTACCAGTCTGCGGATTCGCCATCAAACCATGGTTGTTACGCGTGTCCTTATCGTGAGAGATATAAGTAGCGGCATCATCAAAAGTAAATTTCTCATTACGGATATCATTGGCAATAGAATCCAGACGTAACAAGGCTGCTTCCAGATCTTTTTCATCCACTTTCGGTTTTAACAAGATATGGCGGGTATTGATACGGTCACCACGTTTTTCGATCAACTGGATAATATGGAAACCGAATTCAGACTCCACAATCTTGGATACCTTGTTAGGATCTTGCAGATTGAATGCCACATTCGCATATTCAGGTACCAGCTCAGCCCTGCCCATAAAGCCGAGTTCGCCACCACGGCGGCGCGAACCTTCATCTTCCGAATACAGACGTGCCAAAGTGGAGAAAGCTATTTCACCGGAAGTAACACGTTCCGTATAGTCACGCAAAGTCTTCTTCACACGCTCAATTTCTTCCTGCGGAATCTTAGGTTCCATAGTAATGATCTGCACTTCTACCTGAGTAGGAATAAAAGGAATACTGTCTTGAGGAAGATCCTTGAAATAACGACGGACTTCGGCCGGAGTAATCTTGATATCCCCCACAATCTGCTGCTGCATTTTCTGCACCGTTTTTCCATCACGTATATTCTCGCGGAGCATTTCGCGTATTTGTGTAGAAGTCTTATTATAATATTCTTCTACTTTTTCCTTAGAACCAATCTGATCAATCAGCCAATTTGTACGTCTTTCCACATCACTGATAATTTCCTGTTCGGAAACCTCAATACTATCAATAGCAGCCTGATGAAGAAACAATTTCTGGATGGCAAGCTGCTCCGGAATAATACAATACGGATCACCGTCAAACTTGCGGCCTTCATACTGGGCATTCAGACGTTCATTCTCCACGTCCGATTTTAGAATGGCCTCATCACCTACTACCCATACAACCTCGTCTATCACATTGTCTTGCCCGTATACTGAAACAACGGCAAACAGCATCAGCATCAGTGCATAAACTTTGGTACACATCAATTTATTCATTTGAATTCAAATAATAGTAATTAATCTTGTTCCTGTCCGAAGCGTGTCGGTATAACTCTTCTTTGACTTTATTTATAAATTCAACCCGCTTCAGGTTTATTAAAATCTCCTTAATTTCCGTCTTTGCAAAATCCAGCGGCCTCTGTTGGTCCTTACCCAAGAATTCCTCTACATGCAGGAAATAACAAAACGCCGTGTCTTTTACCTCTATATTCCGGTTCTTGTCCAAATAGTTCTCATCCGTATCAAGCGCTTTCAAAGGTATTTTGACAGCAATATCGGACAATGGCATCCAACGGTCATAAAAATAATCATAGCTCACCGCATTGCGCAAACTGTATTTTTCCAGGCTCTCAATAGCATCCCGGTTATTTTTTTTATACCATTTGCGTACACTTGCCAAATCCTGAGAATGAAGAGGGACTTTTATAAACAGCCCTTTCACAAAAGGATGTTCTGTATGAAACAACTCCTTGTTTTTCTCATAATAAGCGCTGATTTCCTCATCACTTATCTCATTGGCCAGTTTCTGATTAACCAGTTCCTCCTGATACGTATGCATGATCAATGCCCTGCGATAGTTCTCCACTAACTTGGCAATCTTTGCATTATCAGGAATAACAAAACCATACGTTCTGTTCTTCTGAAATGTTCCGACAACTTCCTTAATCTCATGCTCAACAATAGCAACAATCTTACCTTCAGCCCTCTTACCGCCATTCTTCTCTGTAGTTATCACAACCTTGACTTTATCATGATAGAAAGCATTCATCGTGTCATTAGCCTTGACAAATATATCATCTTCCCTGTCAGGTATTACTACAAAGCCAAATCCCCTGCTTGTGCTTTCAAATGTTCCAACAAGTGCTACATTTTCAGGCTTCATATACTTACCCTTCTTTGATACACCTATTGTTCCATCTGCAACAAGACTGTCAAGCACTTCCATAAGCTCAGAACGCTTAGCTTTAGGAATATCGAGAAGCATAGCGATTTCTTTAGCTTTCATTGGAACATACAGTTCATTATTAAGAATCATATCAGCAAGCATCTGTCTTCGCTGTTTAAATGTATCCTTCTCCATATCCCTTATATCCCTTTCTAACCATTAAATATACAGATTCTACCAGATTGCTCGTAAAAGCAAAAACACTCTTAAGAAATTATCCGTTTCTTAAGAGTGTTCGTAATTTAGAAATTAAAATTAAGTATAACTGCTATAACAATAAAAAGAATTACAAGAATCTTGGTTATCTTAACAAGCTTGCCTTCCATTGAACGGCCCTTGTTCTTACCCCAGTA
>ENA-OPAA01002152-OPAA01002152.1-human-gut-metagenome-genome-assembly--contig:-NODE-2152-length-10330-cov-2.584331_pt1 | contig 10330 bp, 7 predicted proteins | sample MGYA00241049_ERZ501414 | MGnify/ENA primary metagenome ERZ501414 (study PRJEB25962, sample SAMEA2042520) | human gut metagenome | biome: human gut; feature: human-associated habitat; material: faeces... | reverse complement strand
TGATGAATATATAGCAACCTTTGATGCGGAGCGCGTGGCGAAGGTGCACGGTTTTGTAGACTGGCTCGCTCAGTATCAAGGTGGTCTCGTCCATAATCCTTGGGGTGAGGTAAATCCTGATTTAGAGATTGTTACAGATGGTTTTGATGCGGCCCAAGTGCGTCGAGATAATTTGGTAGCCTATTTATTGCCGCGATTAGGTCGAGCTAAGGTATTTGTAGTGGCAGAGGCAGTAGGATATCAAGGGGGACGTTTTAGTGGCATTGCTATTACTTGTGAAAGAATGCTATTAGATAAGCACAAAACCATTCGTGCGAAGGATGTAACGCCGATTCGGTTGGAACGCACTAGTTCGCCTACTAGCTCTTTATTAAAAGGAACACAGCAGAAGGACGGTTTTAACGAACCTACTGACACTGTGGTGTGGAGTGCTATCGTTGAAAAGGGGATAGATCCATATGATACGTTGTTGTGGAATATATTCCCCTTCCATCCTCATAAGGATGGAAATCCATTGACGAACCGCACACCTACGGATAAAGAGCAACAATTAGGTTGGGAGTATACAAAACGCTTGTTAGATTTACATATAGAATTAGGCGGCGTAGAACCTCTTGTGCTCGCCGTAGGCCAAAAATCTGCAGATACAATGGGAAAATTTGGATTGTCTGCTATTGGGTTGCGCCACCCTGCAAACGGCGGTGCTAATCTATATCGTCAGGGCTTTGCGGAGGCTATAGATACATACTTAAAATAGTAAACATTTGAGAGTTTTTGGAGAGATACTTATGAAACGTTATTGTGATGCTTGCCGTCATTATTGCGATGAGGCGGCTATGTTTTGCCCTACATGTGGGCAGTATACGATGGCTACAGAGGTGGAGCGCATTGCACCTGAAGGTGATGTAATTTATCCTTTATCCCATTATCAGCTTAGCTATAAGGATACATATCTCTATGTGATGAATAAGTTCATGGATACGGATGGTCGCGCTTCGCGGAGGGAATTCTTACAATTTCTATTGCTGTGGCATGTATGTATAGTTGGTTTGCTCGCTTTTTTCTATGCTATAACCGCTATATTTCAAACGGGACCGTATTTAATCGGTTTAGGTGGGTTCTTAACGGCTATACTATGTTTAGTATCCTTGCTTCCGTTAGGGTCGTTATGTGTGCGCCGACTTCATGATACGGGACGAGGCAGTATGAGCTTGTTGCTGTTCCTCATCCCCTTTATAGGACCCTTGATTTTGCTTGCCTTGTTATGTCAAAAGGGGCAGCCACAGGACAATCAATATGGTGGTGCATTGCAGCATATCGTCATAGATAAACGGCTAGCTTCAATTATGAAAGTATCCCCTACGAGTAGTTCGTTAACAACGAGAGTTTTAATTGTTGTGCTTGTAAGTATAGTATGTATATTTGGATTTTCTTTACGAACTATGGGACCGGAAAATGAAGTGTTCCCTTCAGGGTGGTTTACAAATGCCATTGTTGGCGAAGGCAGTGAAGAGGCCGCTCGTGCATCAGTACAAGGCTATTTTGATGCGGTAAATAATAAGGACTATGATAAGGCTTTCACGTATGTGATGAACCGAGTTAGGGCCAATCCAGTAGAAAAACAAAAATGGCTCATAGCTATGCAGCAAGGTACAAAAGTGGATATGGTTACCTTGGATGTGGCACGGCTGAGTCGTTCAGGTAGTTTAAAACGTATTGTATTTGAAGCAGATTTACAAACCACAAAGGTTGGCGAAGGCATGGTAGAGGCTAAACCGATGAAGCGATATATTTCTCTTATTGAAGAAAATGGTGCGTGGCATATTGAAGGCTTTTACAAACATTTGCCTGATGATGATAACTAAATATGATGTATAAACACGGTTAGATTTTGTGCGATTATCAGCTCAAATTCGTACAGGATTAATGGAATAGCGTCAACATAAGGGTCCTCTTTTGTTAACGCTATTTTTATGTTACAATAATAGTAACGTATGAAAGCGAGGCTTTCATCAGAACGATCGGATTATAATGAACATTAAACGGTAACGAAGAGAACGTAACGTCGCGGCTGACGCGTTTAATGGTACACTATACTCATTTGCACGAGGCGAATGGACAAAAGGACTTGAACGGTAACAATTGAGTTGCGCTATTTTTGCGCCCATTTGAAAGACGCTGCTGGATAGCGCCTTTTTCGTTTGTCCGTTCCTCTGTAAAGATCAAATTTTAATGATAGGTGAAAATATATGTTAAACAAATTAATGAATAAAATTTTAGGAGGAACTGTGAATACAACAGATAATCAACATACTGCACAAGTGACTGCAGTAGAGACGGCTCCGTCTGCTCAAGGTGAGCAAAAACCAACGCGCCGTCGTACCAACACACGTCGATCTGTGGGAGAACACCGCAATACAGAAGGTCGTCGTACTGGTGAACGCCGTCATACAGGCGAAGCTAGTCAAAATGGCGAAGGCCGTCAACGACGTACGACACATACAAGAACGAATACACGTCGTCAACGTCCAGCAGCAGAGCAAGGCGAACAACAAGGTACAGAACGTAAACCTCGCCAACCTCGTCAAACCCGTACAACTCGAAGCGGTGAAAATACACATCGTACTGAACGAAATGGCGAGAATACTCGTAATACAAGAAATACACGTAATACGCGTACACGTAATACGAATGATAATAATCGTAATGAAAATACTAATAACCGTCGTACGCGCACTAACAACCGTCCGATGACTCGCAACCAAGAGGTTCAATCCGATTTAATTGGTCGTCAACCAGCGGGCTCCAATAAGGGTAAATTTCAAATTATCCCTCTTGGTGGCCTTGGTGAAATCGGTAAAAATATGACCATTTTTCAATACGAGGATGAAATCATCGTTCTTGATGCAGGTCTTGCGTTCCCTAGTGAAGATATGCTTGGCGTAGATATCGTTATTCCTGATATGAGCTATATCATTGAGAATAAGGACCGCGTGAAAGCAGTCGTTATTACCCATGGTCACGAGGACCATATCGGTTCCTTAGCGTACCTTATGAAGGAAATTAACTGCCCTGTATATGCTACAAATCTTGTTTGTGGCTTGATTGAAGGTAAGTTTAAAGAGCATAAAGTATCTCCAAAATGCCTTCGTACGATTGCAGCAGGCGATGAAGTGCAAATCGGTCAAGTGAAGGTTGGTTTTATCCAAACTAATCATTCCATTCCTGACTCCGTTGCGGTGTACTTCGATACACCTATCGGTACTGTACTCCATACAGGGGACTTTAAAATCGACCAAACACCAGTTGATGGCAAATTGATGGATATTCATAAATTCGCAGAACTTGGCAACAAGGGCGTACTAGCATTGATGTCCGATTCTACAAATGTAGAAAAACCTGGTTTTACTGGTTCTGAAAGCTCCGTTGGACCTGCTATTAAACAAGCTGTAGGTGCTGCAAAAGGCCGCGTTGTATTGGCTACATTCGCATCTAACGTATCTCGTATCCAACAAGCAATCGATGCGGCGGTTATGTTCAACCGTAAGGTTGTCGTTATGGGTCGCAGCATGGTAAATGTTACAGAAATCGCACAAGAACGCGGTTATTTGAATATTCCACCAAATACGATTATCGACGTAGATGTAATGCACAACTATACAGATGACCAAATCATGATTTTAACAACTGGTTCTCAAGGTGAACCGATGGCGGGCTTATCCCGTATGGCTACAAGCAACCACCGCACTGTAGAATTGGCACCAAATGATACTGTTATTATCTCTGCTACACCAATTCCAGGCAATGAAGGTGCTGTTGGTAGAACTATCGATAACTTACTTCGTCTAGGTTGCCATGTTGTATATGGCAAAGATCGTGGCATCCACGTATCTGGTCATGCGAGCCAAGAAGAGCTTAAAACAATGCTCAACCTTGTGCGTCCAGAATACTTCATCCCGGTTCATGGTGAGTACCGTATGTTACGTCGTCATGGTGAACTTGGTGTGGCTATGGGCGTAGACCCTAAGAAGGTCCTCATCGGCGATAATGGTCAAATCTTTGAATTTGATAAAGACGGTGGCCGTAAAGGTGGCCGTGTACAAGCGGGTGCTATCTTCGTTGATGGCCTTGGTGTTGGCGATGTTGGTAATATCGTTATTCGCGATCGTCAACAATTGGCACAAGAAGGCATGGTTATCGTTGTTATGGCCATGGATACTGCTTCCGGTACCATCATTGCAGGCCCAGATCTCGTATCTCGTGGCTTCGTATATGTACGTGATGCAGAAGAACTTATGCTTGAAGCAGAACGTCGCGTTCATCAAGTATTAGATGATTGTGAAGCACAACGTATCAAGGACTGGACTACAATTAAACAAAACGTTCGCGATGCATTGGGTAAATTCTTCTATGACAAAACACGTCGTAGACCTATGATTTTACCAATCATCCAAGACGTACACTAAATAACATATCCCTCTCAAGCAGAATGCCGTGATTACATGGCGAACAGTCTTGAGGGGGATATCTTTATTATGTTGAGACACCATAAGTAGCGTAGTTGCTGTAGTTATCTACTATATAGGGTATTTGAAGTTACTTTATTAAACTGCTATAATTAAAAGATAACTAGTATCCTTTTAGTGTTGAATGGAGTATTATGAAACAAACAAATACAAGAGCTATGGTGGAAACGGCGTTTTTAGCGGCCATCGTAGTTGTATTAACCGTTATAGGCGCTAGTCTTCCTGTTTTATCTCTGTTAGCTACTATCGTAGCTCCTGCGGCGATTGCTACAGTAGGGATCAGGTGGGGCGTTCGTTATAGCTGCTCTGCGGCTGTAGTAGCCTTTGTCATTGTTTCCATTTTATTGGGACCATTGACAGCTGTAGGAACAATCTTGATGTATGCAGTACCAAGCATTTTTATTGGACTCGGTTTTCGTAAACGTTGGTCCCCTTTAAAATTAATCTTGGTGCCTACGCTAGCATTAGCAGTGACTACTATTATTACGCTCTTAGCATCAATGTCTATTATGTCTGTTGATTTACAGACATCTATTCAAAATATTGGTGATGAAGTACAAAATGCATTTATAGACACAGTGAAACAACAATCGCTGCCACCAGAACAGACAGAGCTTTATATACAACAAATACAAGCGAGCTTAGTACAGATTAAAAGGATGCTTATCACTTATGCGTTTTGTGCGTTTGCTGTTACGTCTTATATCTTGGCACGGTTTACAGCATATATTGCAAAACGTACTAATAATCCTGTACAACCATTGCCTGCCATTTCATCCTGGCAAATACCTGTTTGGGCGGCTGGTGTATTGGCTGTAGGTCTTATTATTATTTATGGCTCATCCTTTGTTGGTATCAATAATGAGCTGCTTACAACTGTTGGTATGAACATTGCTTTATTTGGCGCCTTTGCTTGTGGCCTTAATGGTATCGCTTCTTTGCTTGGCGTTTTAGAAGGTTATGGTGTATCAAGGGTATTAAAAATTGTTATTATAGCTCTTTTATATGTCATGATGCCAATATCTCTAGTAACGTTTGGTGTTATGGATATGTTTTTAGATTTACGATCTCGTTTCAATCAACGAGGTTATTAATAGAAAGGAGGTTACTATGAAATCCTTTCAACGAAGATGGGAAGCAATGGAATGGACCTTTATTGGTGTCATCGTTCTATTAATCTTAATCATCGCTTATTTAAATTGGCTATTAGCCATATTGTCAGTCATCGTGGTGGTTGCTGTATACTTGATTAATTACAATACCATCCACAATCGTCGTCGCTTAGCACGCGAACAATTTGGTGCTATGATGAAGAATGTGACGCAGGCGGCTAACTTTGCATTACAAAACTTACCGACCGCTATTGTACTTGTCAATAAGCAAGGTACATTGGTATGGAATAATAGTGTATTTGCCGATTGGGTTCCGGTGGACTGGAATAAATTGCAAAAAATGTCCGCTTTGATTCCTGGATTTAGAATTGATAAGATTTGGGGCAAATCGGGGTTCTTGAAAGAGCAATACGGGGATCGCTATTTCCAAGTGGTATACAAGTTCATCGACCCTCGCGATACAAGACCTGATGCGGATCCTAATGATGAATTAACGGAACATGCGGTTATGGCTTTGTATTTTAAGGATATTACAGCTATTGAAAAGGAACGTATTAAGGCGCAAGAAGAACAGCCTGTATGGGGCATGATTCAAATCGATAATATCGAAGAATTGACGAAGGGCCTCAGCGATAGAGAATATACAAATCTATGGGCGGAAATCAACAATATCGTCGTTGATGAAATCGATAAACACGAAGGTTTCATTCGGAACTTCCAAGATGATATGTACACATTTGCCATTTCTCGGGGCGCTTTGCAAGACATGGAAAACAACGGCTTTAGTGTGCTTGAACGTATCCGTAAATTGCCTTCTCCTCGTCAAGTGCCTGCTACGATTAGTATCGGGATTGGCGAAAATGCAGGCTCTGTTAAGGATGTGTCCGAACGTGCTCGCGCAGCCCTCGATATTGCCTTAGGGCGCGGTGGTGATCAGGTTTGCATTATGGATGGTGAAAGCACCCGCTTCTTCGGAGGCAATACAGCAGGTGTTGAAAAAAATACGCGCGTTCGTGCTCGTGTGGTTAGTCAAGCCATTCATGAATTGATGAATGATTCTGACAAAATCCTTGTTATGGGTCATCAACGTGAGGACTATGATGCATTAGGCGGTGCTATTGGCGTCGTATCAATTGCACGTACTCTTGGTAAAGAGGTGCGATTAGTACTTTCAAAAGAAACAAATGCTATCGATAAAATGGTACATGTTCTTGTGGAAGACGAATTTTGGAAAACTCATATCATAACGCCTGCAGAAGCAAAATTGTGGGCTGATGCGAATACATTGGCCATCGTTTGTGACACCCATAGAACACCGATGGTAGCAGCGCCAGAGGCTCTTGAAGTATCTGAGCGACGCATTGTCATCGATCATCATCGTCGAGCAGCAGATTTTATTGAAAATCCATTGCTTACGTATTTGGAACCAGCTGCATCATCTACGAGTGAGCTCGTAACAGAACTTGTACAATATGCAGGAGTTCCTGTGAAAATTTCAAAAGCGGAAGCCACAGGTATCTATGCGGGCATCGTATTAGATACGAAAAACTTTAATCAACAAACTGGGGCACGTACCTTTGAAGCGGCAGCGTTCTTACGTCGTGCAGGGGCGGATATTGAACGGGTAAAAGAATTATTTATTGAAACCTTCGATTCTATCCAATTGCGTGCTAAAATGGTATTTGAAGCCAATCGTACCGAAGGTATTGCTATTTCTGTGGCACCAGCAGGTATGAAGGATATGATGGCATTGGCCGCACAAAGTGCGGATATGCTCATCAGCAATGAAGATATTGAAGCAGCCTTTGTACTTTACTCACTTAATGATGGCGGTATCGGCGTCAGCGCTCGATCTAAGGGCAAGGTAAATGTACAAGTTGTAATGGAAGCCTTGGGTGGTGGCGGTCACAGAACAGTGGCTGGTGCCCAACTACAAGGTATGACGATAGAGGAAGCGAAGGCGGCTATTCTAGATAAAGCGCTAGAAGCCCTTCATTCCGCTGAAAAAGAGGAGGAATAACAATGAAAGTAGTATTGTTAGAAGATGTAAAAAAAGTTGGTAAAAAAGGCGAAATCGTTGAAGTAAGTGACGCATATGGTCGTAATGTATTGATTAAAAAAGGCCTTGGTCTTGAAGGTACAGCAACTAACGTAAATAATGCGAAACAAAAGCAAGAATCTATCGCTCACAATAAAGCTGTTGCCAATGATGAGGCTAAAATCTTAGCAGCTCAATTGACTAAGGTTGAAGTTACTGTTAAGGTTCGCATGGGTGAAGAAGGCCGCGTATTCGGTTCTGTGACTGCTAAAGATATTTCCGATGCAGCGAAAGCTCAATACAAGGTAGATATCGACAAAAAGAAAATCGAAATTAAAGAACCGTTGAAAACATTAGGTGTTCATGATGTAGTGGTTCGTGTACATCCAGAAATTACGAGCACTATCAAGGTTAACGTAGTCGCTGAATAATCTTCGAATCACCATGCTCACAGAGTGTGGTGATTCTTTTTGTGCATAGAAGAGGCGTGATGCACGCTTTCATAGGGAAGATACTCATATTCTAGTTAAGGGGAGAAGAACATGGACGTACGCATACCACCGCATAATGAGGACGCGGAAAAGGCCGTATTAGGGGCATTGTTAACAGATGGTTCATCATCTGGCGAAGCCGTTGATCTGGTAACAAGTATCGTAGATCGTGATGATTTTTATCGTGATACGCATCGGATCATTTATGATGCTATTTTAAATCTTGTAAAAAGCAACAAGACCGTAGATTTCATTACGTTAAGTGAAGAACTAGAACGACGTAAAAAATTGGATACCGTAGGTGGCATTGCTTATATTACATCTCTTGCGAATGAAGCGACAGGCTATAATATTGAAGAACATGCGCGCATTATTGTAGAAAAAGCACAGATGCGCCGCCTCATTGATGCAGGTAATAAGATTGTCGGTATGACCTATGCTGGTGAGGATGAACCAACCGTTATTATGAATAAGGCGGAACAACTCGTTCTTGATGTAGGCGGTCAAACACAATCTGAATCGACGTTTTCACCAATCAGGGATATAGTCCTTACGAATATTGATAGACTGAACAAACTGCAACAACATAAGGGGTCTATTACAGGTGTACCAACTGGATTTAGAGATTTGGATTTCAAGTTAAATGGGTTACAACGGTCGGACCTTATTCTCGTAGCGGCTCGTCCTGCTATGGGTAAGACGGCTTTCACCTTGAACATTGCTCAAAATGTAGCGATGGGGATTAAGCGGACTGTAGCATTCTTCTCCCTAGAAATGTCCAAGGAACAGTTGGTAGGACGTATTTTGTCCTCCGTGGCCGGTATTGAATCAGACAAGTTGCGCAAGGCTGACATGGACCCTAATGATTGGGGAAAGGTGATGGCTGCGGCGGATGAGATGAGTCAAGCCAGCCTGTTTATCGATGATACGCCAGGACTTACGGTGCAGGATATGCGCGCTAAGTTACGCCGCCTCAAGGTAGAACATGGCCTTGATCTTGTTATCGTCGATTATATTCAGCTTATGCAAGGCCGTAGCTCCGGTAAGGGCAGTGAAAATCGACAACAAGAGGTATCTGAAATCTCTCGTAATCTAAAACTGATTGCTCGTGAATTTAATGTGCCTGTTATTGCTTTGTCCCAGTTGTCTCGTAGCGTTGAAAGCCGCCCAGACAAGCGTCCAGTATTATCTGACCTTCGTGAATCTGGTTCCCTTGAACAAGATGCGGATATCGTTATCTTCTTGTATCGCGATAAATATTACGATGAAAACTCTGAAATGGGTGATAAGGCAGAGGTTCTTATCCGTAAACACCGTAATGGTGCAGTGGGGAGTGTAAAACTTCTATTTATTGGCGAGTTAACACGATTCTTAGATACGGTAGACGAAGAAAAAGTTGGTCCAGAACAATAAATGAATGAACTCGGTGTTGTATATACGTAACACCAAAGAATTTCAAAGCACAAAGGTATCTATTATTAGAAATATGTCTAATGATAGATACCTTTTTTTAGTTAAAATTATTTGCATAATAGCAAACATACGTTTGAAAATATTGCGTATTTTTGTTATACTAATGATAGAAATTATGGAAATACTAATTTTTGTGAAAGTCGATACATTAGCGTTTTAAGGAGGTGTTGGTATGGGTTCAGCTGATACAGATCGGATGTATATGTGTATTGATTTAAAGAGCTTTTACGCATCTGTAGAATGTGCTGATTTGGGTGTGGATCCCTTTACAACACCGTTAGTGGTGGCCGATAATTCGCGTGGCAAGGGGGCGATTACATTGGCCATCTCTCCAGCGCTTAAAAAGCTAGGCGTTAAAAACCGGTCTCGCTTATTTCAGATTCCTTCACATATTGAATACATCACGGTAAAGCCTCATATGAAACGATATATGCAGGCGTCGGCGCAGATTTATGGGACGCTACTAAATTACATATCCCCTGAGGATATTCATGTGTATTCTATTGATGAATACTTTATAGACATCACGCCATATACGAATTTGTACAAGAAAACGTCTCGTCAGTTGGCCCAACTCCTGCTTGATGCGGTACTCGAGGCTACTCATATTTACGCTACTGTTGGCATTGGGACTAACTTATTCCTCGCTAAAATTGCCCTTGATATACTGGCGAAGCATGCGCCGGATTT
>ENA-OPAA01002141-OPAA01002141.1-human-gut-metagenome-genome-assembly--contig:-NODE-2141-length-10363-cov-3.100601_pt1 | contig 10363 bp, 10 predicted proteins | sample MGYA00241049_ERZ501414 | MGnify/ENA primary metagenome ERZ501414 (study PRJEB25962, sample SAMEA2042520) | human gut metagenome | biome: human gut; feature: human-associated habitat; material: faeces... | reverse complement strand
AGCACTTGGCTACGGACCAAGGTGTCGGGAGTTCGAATCTTCTCGCGCACGTATGCTAAATAGTCTTAAATTCTTGAAAAATCAAGGGTTTAAGGCTATTTTTGTATATGCAGATTTTATGAATCCTTTTTAATGCGGAAAATTCCATAAGATGGTATAATAAAAAAGATAAATTACTGGAAACAATGAATTAAGGTAACCTTAAGGTTATTCGAGTTGGAAAGTAAGATTTACGTGTTAAGATGGCATCATCAAAGATAAGAGGAGGAAAAAATATGTGGACGAGAGCGGAATTAAAAGACAGAGCAAAGTTTGCATTTAAAAGAAACTATTGGAGAAGTGTGCTGATCAGTTTACTGCTGGCGCTTTTGATAGGAGGCGGCAGTGGCGCAGGAAGTGCAGGTTCGGCTATGTCATCAGCTTTAGGAAGTGACGGAAGTGATATTACCTCGGACTCCTATGATGATTTTTATGATGACGCAGATGACATCTGGTATGGGATGAATGATGTCTATGACAATACAGATCATACAGCACTTCTTTTTGCAGGAGTCATTTTTGTTGTGATCTTTATGATTGTATTTGTGATCATTATGACTGTTACAATTCTTTTGGATGCATTTATTTTTAATCCATTGGAAGTGGGATGTAAACGTTTCTATTTAAGAAACCTCAATGAGGCAGCTTTAGTGGGAAATGCCGGATACGCATTTGATAACAATTATAAAAATATTGCAAAGACAATGTTTTTCCGTGATCTGTATACTGTTTTGTGGTCAATGCTTTTTATTATTCCTGGCATTGTAAAGTCATATGAATACCAGATGATCCCATATCTGCTGGCAGACAATCCACAGATGACAAAAGAGGAGGCATTTGCAGAGAGTAAGAGAATGATGCAGGGACAGAAATGGAATGCATTTGTTTTGGATTTATCATTCATTGGATGGGATATTTTATCTGGAATGACAATGGGAATCCTGGGAATCTTTTATGTGCAGCCATACAAAGATGGAACACATGCCGCATTATATGAAGCTTTAAGATACAGAACTCCGTATCAGCAGATTCAGAATCCGGCACCTTACCAGCAGAATACTGCAATGAATCAGCAGACAACAGAGATGCCGAATAGATTTGAAAATCAGAATATCGATCAGCCGTTTGAGGACAGAACGGATTATTAGGAGAACAACTACGGATGGATTACAAAATCTTGATCGCAGATGATGAGCCGGAGATCAGAAATCTTCTCCGGCTTTATCTGGAAAATGAAAACTATCATGTAATAGAAGCGGAGGACGGACAGCGGGCGCTCGATTTATTGCGGGCAGAGCAGCCGGCATTATGTATTTTGGATATTATGATGCCGAAGATAGACGGCTATCATGTATTGCAGCAGATTCGCAAAGAGAGTAATATTCCAGTGATCATTTTGTCAGCGAAGGACGCAGATTCGGAAAAAATCCTGGGATTAAATCTGGGAGCAGACGATTATCTGGCAAAACCGTTCAATCCTTTAGAGGCAGTTGCCAGAGTGAATTCTAACATTAGGCGTTTTTATTCTCTTGGAACAAAAGTGGTTCAGGAGGGAAATTTAGCTGTTCGGGATCTGGTATTGAATCAGGACGCGTGTACTCTGAAAAAAGGAGACAAAATCATACAGCTGACCTCTGTGGAATATCGCATCATGGAACTGTTAATGAAGCATCCGGGCAAAGTCTTTACAAAACAGCAGATTTATGAGCATGGATGGGGCGAAGAGTATATCGTGGCAGACAATAATATCATGGTCTGCATCAGTAAGCTGCGGGCAAAACTGGATGATAATCCTTCCGCTTATATTCAGACAATCCGTGGTCTGGGATATCGCTTGGAGAAGTAAATGAAGAAACAGAATGATTTACAGTGGTTTTTGATCAAAAAATTTATTGAAATACTAGCAGTTGTTGGAGTTGTGGAATATCTGTTGACTTTTCTGGTCAACAGATTTGTGCTGCCTAACGTACTGCTATATTTTTTTCCGGGCGTGGAAGAAAATCCGCTTTTGCTCGGCTCCGGCGTGATCTTCTTCCTGTCTGCAGTTTTAATGTTACTGATCTTAGGAGCATTGAATGCAATGTTTCCATCACCGCTTCATGAGATGGTACAGGCGGCTTTGGAACAAATGCAAAAAAATTTCATGCATACCGTTTCCGCTGGAAAAACTAATTTTTCTTTTTATGAATTAAACAGAGGGCAGGCAATTCTGCTTTTTCTGGTTGCTTTTGTAGTAGTGTTGGTAATTTTAACCCCGTATGTGTTAGGGGCAGTTTGTTTTGCAAAAATAACGATTAAAGAGTTTCGTCAGATCCAGAGAGAGAGGGAGGAGGAACAGAAAGAGTTTGACCGTAAAAGAAATCTGATGCTATCAGACATTGCACATGATCTCAGAACGCCGATGACAACGGTAAACGGTTATGCAAAAGCACTGGCAGACGGAATGGTGGTGGAGCCGGAGAAACAGTTGGAGTATTTGCAGGCAATACAGAATAAGTCGGCAAGGATGAACGATCTGATCCATTTATTATTTGAGTATGTAAAATTAGACAGTGAAGGTTTTTCACTGGACAGAAAAGAAACAGATCTGAGTGAACTGTTACGTGAAAATGCTGCACTCATTTATGCAGACTTTGAAGATGCAGGGATGGAATTCGAGATTGATATTCCAGAAGAAGTGGTTTCGGTATCCGTTGATTCAATCCAGTTTTCCAGAGTGATCACGAATCTTTTGAATAATGCAATGAAGCACAATGAGAGTGGTACGCATATAAAGATTGGCATGTACCGGAAAAATGGATACATTTATATTCTTGTAGCAGATAGTGGCAGGAGAATTCCGGGCGAGCTTGCGGAACATTTATTTGAACCATTTACAAAAGGAGATGTATCCAGAAAAAGTGGAAGTGGAAGCGGACTAGGACTTTCGATTGCAAAAAAAATCATTGAAATGCATGGATTTCAAATGGATTTTATACAACAGCTGGACGAGAAAAAAATTCCGCAGATTGCAGGCTATACAAAAGAATTTGTCATCCAGATCGCGGACGACAGCTACGACTCATCCCTCACGGCATGACGAAAAGCGCAGGGCAATAAAAAGAAAGCTGCGCATATAGACAAGCCGGAGGGATTTTTATATAATGAATAAAAAGTATTGCAACAGGAAAAAGGAGACTCTCATTGGATACATTTGAGATGTTAAAAAGGCTGTTAAGCCAGAATGAATTTGAACTTTTGCTGCCGGATCAGACAGGAGCAAAAGAAAAGAACACGGATAAAACAGATATTCGTCTGGTATATCAGATGAATGACACGATAGAAAGCTTTCTTGTTTTTAAGGAAGCAAGAATGACAGGTACATACAAAGAAGATTATGAAGGGGCTATTGAGGCCTCTTTTTATCGCGATGGGGATGATTACGCACTTGTTGTCCGACAGGAAGAGGAGGATTGTGTTGTCACTATCCTTTTTAAAACGCTGGAGCTGGAAACAAATCTGTATAATTATGGTGATATTGCGCATTTTTGGAGAAAAGGTTATGAAAATCTGCGGCAACTGGAATTTCGTATTGCGGTATTATGGGATAAATATGAGTATCTTGGTGAGGCTGTCTGCAATGAGGAAGAACGAAAACTCGTGCAGTTAGCCTATTTTCCACCTCTGAATTATACCTGTTATCCGGCGGTTTCAAAGCAGTACATTGTGCCGCGAGACAATCCATGGATACCGTCGGATGGTGCATTTTCCTTGATGAAAGAGATGGCAGAGCAGGTGGGTGACAGAAAAATTGAAAAATGGATACATTTTTATGAAAGGTATCCATATCCTGTTGTTGCAAGGTGTCTTGCAGTTTTATTACATCGGAATGCGCATGCAAAAGTAGTGGATCTGATCACAGAGAGGTTAAAAAAAGCGACATCCGTTTATCCTAATCGATCTTTTGGCGAAAAAGAGGATGAAAATATCGGGAAACTTTTAGGGCGGGCAGAAAAACGGAAAGAAGAATTGGAGCGTGCGGGAATCCATGCGGAGGTACTGCACGAAGAGCCGTTTACGACCGCAAAGGATACGCTGGATTTTCATGTGTATGTCATGCAATTGAAAAAAGGCGTAATAAACAGAAAAGTTTTGATCGAGGAAATTTCAGAATAATCACAGAAAAGAAAGAAGAATTTTGCAATGAACGAATTAATGGAGCAGATTAAGAAAAAAGATGCCAGGGCATTTACGCATGGAGGAAAATTTCATGCGGATGATGTGTTTTCGGCAGCACTTTTATTTTATATAAATCCGGAAATTACGATTTTACGTGGAAATCGTGTGCCGGATGATTTCGATGGAATTGTGTTTGATATTGGAAGAGGTGCGTATGACCATCATCAGAGGGACAGCAGAGTCCGGGAAAACGGTGTGCCATACGCTGCGTTTGGATTGTTGTGGGAGGCAGTCGGTGCAGAGATCCTTGGGGAAGAGCTGGCAGAGGAGTTTGACGAGGCTTTTGTGCAGCCGCTGGATCATAATGATAACACGGGGGAGAAAAATGAGCTTGCAAACCTGATTGGCAATTTCAATCCGACCTGGGATGCACAGGGTGGAAATGATGAGGCATTTTTTCAGGCAGTAAGCGTTGCAGGCATGATCCTTGAAAACAAATTTGAGCGTTATCGCGGAAATGAGCGGGCAGACAGGCGCGTGGAGGAGATTTTAGAAGAACACCGGCAGGCGGTTACATCTGGTAAAAGGGACAGCGAAGATGCAAAGATTCTGATTTTACCGGAGTTTGTGCCGTGTCAGAAGCGGTTGTCGGAGACGGAGATTGCATTTGTCATATTCCCATCCAATCGTGGTGGATACTGTATACAACCACAGAAGAAGGAATATTCCATGAATTACAAATGCAGTTTTCCGGCAGAGTGGCTTGGTCTTGAAAATGAAGAATTGGAACAGGTTACCGGATTACAGAGTGCAGGATTTTGTCATAAGGGAGGATTTCTTATGACGGTGGGAATGTTAGAGGACGCGGTGAAAGCCTGCCGTATCAGCATGGAGTTATATCATGAAAATCCGACAATCGTAAATCTCGGCGGGGATTCCTGTATAGATCCGCTGTTAAAGCAGCTTCCGGGAATGCAGGAGGCAACGGTGATACATATGGATTTTATGCAGCTCCCAGAGCTTACAGTGGATGGAATTTACGGTGAAGCAGCGATGGACAAGCAGCAGTGGAAAAACGAAGTCAAAGAGAATCTGAAACGGATTTTAAAACAGAAGCCGGAGGCAGTATATGTGGAAGGAAATGTGTTTGAGACATATCCAATCGTACATCAGCTGCGGAAAAAACATATTCCAGTATTGACAATGATGGAAAAAGATGGACAGAAATTAATCATTCAAATTCCTTCCGGGTCTTAAGTTACAGGAAGATAAAAAGTAGAGAGGAGCAATTTTTTTGAAAAGTAATAAATACGAAATTGATATGTGCAACGGTTCCATAATGGATAAACTGGTTTCGTTTGCACTGCCATTGATGCTGTCTGGCATTTTACAGTTAATGTTCAATGCAGTGGACATTATTGTTGTGGGAAGATTCAGTGGAAGTGAAGCGCTTGCAGCAGTCGGTTCCACAACGGCACTGATCAATGTTTTTACCAATCTTTTTATTGGAATCTCACTTGGGGCAAACGTGCTTGCAGCAAGATTTTTTGCTGCCGGACGCAAGGAGGAAATGTCAGAGACCGTACATACCTCCATCACGCTTGCGCTAATCAGCGGAATTCTCATGGCGTTTGTTGGGCTTGTTTTTTCCAAAGGGGCATTGGAATTAATGGGAACACCGGAAGATGTGATCGGACTGTCGACGCTTTATATGCAGATTTACTTTATGGGAATGCCGTTTTTTATGCTGTATAATTATGGTGCGGCGATTCTCCGTGCAGTGGGTGACACAAAAAGACCATTGTATTTTCTGATCATCGCAGGAGTGATCAACGCAGGCTTAAATATGGTATTAGTGATTGTATTTGGACTTGGAGTTGCGGGAGTTGGAATCGCCACCGTGTTTTCCCAGATGGTTTCCTGTGTGCTGGTTTTGACCTGTCTTTGCAGAACAGAGGGAAGTTATAAACTTTCTTTTTCAAAACTTTCTATGAAAGGCTATTACCTGAAACAGATTTTTCAGGTGGGAATTCCGGCAGGCATACAGAGTACCGTCATCAATTTTTCTAATGCATTACTACAATCGTCAGTTAATTCTTTCGGTTCAACCGCGATGGCAGGTTACACGGCAGCAAACAATATTCTGGGATTTTTGTATGTTTCCATCAATTCTGTGACACAGGCATGTATGAGTTTTACAAGTCAGAATTTTGGTGTTGGAAAGTATAAACGAATGGACCGCGTACTGATCGACTGTATGATTTTATCGGTGGGAGCAGCACTTGTTTTAGGATGCGGGGCGTATTTTTTCGGAGCGGAAATATTACAGATTTATACAGAGGAAGCAGACGTGATCCAATGTGGTGTTGAGATTTTATCCATCACGACAGTTCCATATTTTCTGTGCGGTATTATGGATCTTTTTCCGGGTGCACTGCGTGGAATGGGATATTCCGCAGTGCCAATGGTATTGTCTATTATCGGAACTGTCGGAATGCGTGTTCTGTGGATTTTTGCATTTTTTCCACAGCACAGATCACTGTATTTTCTGTTTATTTCCTATCCGGCATCGTGGATTGCAACAATCGTAATGCAGGTGGTATGTTACTATTTTGTAAGAAAGCATTGTTATAAATAGGGGGAAAACGAACCAATGATAATCTGTAAAAACTGTGGGGCGGAATATGATGATGAGCAGGACCGCTGCCCTTATTGTGGTGGGGATAACTTTGGCAAATCTGTCCAGGTGCATGAGGACATGATGAATGAGCTGGAACGTGAAAAAAAACGGTGGAAGGAAATGCCGGAAAAAGTGGCTGGCAAAGGAATGTCATGGACGGCAAGGCTTGGGATAGGGACAGTGATAGCAGTTGTAATCATCTGTAATCATCTGTATCATTGTATTTATTGCTTCAAGTATTTCCCGTAAAGTATCTTATCAGGTAGAACAGAAGAACTTGGAAAAATTAGAAAGCCTGTATCAGAGCGGAGATTATGAGGGAATCTGTGAATATCTGAAAACAGTGGAATATACCTATCAGTCTTATTTTGATAAATATACAGAGGTTGAGAGAATGCAGCGTTATTTGAATAATCTGCATGACGAGGATGATTCTTATCTTCAATGGATTGTAAAGAATGATAAGGCAGATGCATTGAGCAACATCGATTATATCGTCGGTATATTAAGTGAATGTCAGGAGGCAGCGGACGCATATTACAAGTATGAGGAAGAGGATGCTGTGGCATATTACAAAGAATATTGTTATGATTATATGAAGGAACACTATGAGATATCCGAGGATGAGATAAAGTCCTGCATAGATGAAGCTGGTGGGTTGACTTACGATGATAAAGATCAGATTACAGAAGCGTTACAGAAACTCGCAATCAGCCGATTAAAAGACAAAATGGAGTAAAGTATATGAAATGTTCAAAGTGTGGATATGATTATCCAGCCAAAGAGACAAAATGTCCTTATTGTGGAGAGCCGAATAAACTTGGTATGGAATGGGAAAAGGAAGAAGACGAAACAAGAAAAGAAACACTTCTTACCAAAGCAAAAGTGTTACATTCCATGCCACTTTATGTTGCAAATAAAATTATGAATATCATTCTTTTGCTGGCAGTTGTACTTCTTGTTGTTTTATTTCTTGTCTTTTTCATTTTAGGCTATGTGGATGAAAAGCATACAGAACATCAGAAAAGATTAGCATCGGTAGAAGCAGCAGAAGAAATTTTCAAGACGGGAGATAATGCAGCGTTGGATGCGTATCTGCATGAGTATGAAGTTTATGCAGAGGACGGGTATGAAAAGTATACAGAACGTGTAGATATCTATGATAGATACAGCCATTTTATAGAAGATGTGATGGATTTAAGGGAGAAGTCTGACTGGGAAAGTGACAAAACGCCAGGGGCATATGAAGTGGAAGATATCCTTTACTATGCGCATGAAATTTTACTTCAGGATGATTATCGTATCAGTGAAATTGAATTTCAGGAAAACCAGAAATATTTCAGTGAAATCCAACAGAATACGATTGCAACATTAATGGGGACTTTGGAAATGACAGAGGAAGAAGTGAATGAATTTGTAAAGTGCGATCGATATTATGATGAGGAGGAGACTTTTGTAAAAATGATTTTTGAGAGAAAGGGGTGGGAATATGAAGAAAATTAATATCACCTTTTCTTTTCGGGATGAAACTGGAGATTACAGCGTAAAAGTGTTCCCTTTTGTTATAAAATGCATAGTGTCAGTGATCGTGGTATTTAATTTTATAGTAATTGCAATGGCATTACCAGGAGAAATCAGTGATCATGTGAAATATTCAGGAAAGGAATATTATAAATCAAGGTGTGAGGAAAAGTATATTGACAGGGAGTTTGACAGCCTGCATGACTATTTAAATCTGTATCATCTGCAGGGAGAAGATTACGGGATTTATTGGGAGATGGTAAACGGTTATGAGGATTATACCATATATATGAATTATAAATCCATGGAAGAGCAGGAAAATATATCTTTTTCTTATATGGGAAAATATGATCAGCCGCAGGAGATTTCCTTTATGACATCGCAAAAAATAGAAGAGTATCGCAATAAAGTGTTAGAAAATGCAGAAAATGTGAAATATGAGAGAAATAAAAGATATCTCACAGAGTTTGCACAGAAGGTACAGTGAAAATTTTTAAAGAAAAATCATTTTATATCAGGCAGAAAAGAGGAAAAAGGAATGGGAAAAAGATATATTGACTGTTCAGCCAGAGAACTGGCTGTCTATCAAAAAAAAGAATTATTACAGTCCATCGCTGACAGTGAGGGAAGGGTGTTGGCAACAGAGACAATTGGTACAGTGACACCAATGTTAGTGAATATTACAAATGCAGAATTTGTAACTTCTCTTGGTGCGGATATTATCATGCTGAATATTTTTGACGTGGATCATCCTGTGATCAATGGATTACCGGAAGTTGCCCCGGAAGATACCATACATGAGATCAAACGTTTGACAGGAAGGATGGTTGCAATTAATTTAGAGCCGGCAGCAGTCCGAAATGATGGAGAAAAATCGGTGTGGAGTCTTACAGAAGGACGGCGCGCAACCGTGGAAAATGCAAAAAAAGCAGCAGACATGGGCGTTGACATGATCGTTCTTACCGGAAATCCGGGTGTTGGCGTTGATAACAGGGCAATTACAAAGGCATTAGCTGATTTAAACGAGGCAGTCGGCGACAGAGTGATCCTGACAGCAGGAAAAATGCATGCATCCGGCATTCTCTCAGAAGCAGGAGAAAAAATACTGACAAAAGAAGATGCTGAGACATTTATTGAAGCAGGGGCAGATGTCCTTTTACTTCCGGCACCTGGTACTGTTCCGGGATTTACCATGGAGCATGCAGCTGAATTGATCAAAACCGCACATGAAAAAGGTGTACTTGCGATGACTACAATTGGAACTTCCCAGGAAGGAGCGGACGAAGAAACAATCCGACAGATCGCATTGATGTGTAAAATGGCAGGTGCAGACATCCATCATATAGGAGATAGTGGGTACATGGGAATGGCACTGCCGGAAAATATTACGGCATACAGCGTTGCAATCCGTGGAAAAAGGCATACTTACCGCAGAATGGCGATGTCACTTGTAAGATAAAGATAGAATGGTGATTTTCGACAAAAAGAAATGTAATTTTTTGTCAAAAAAGATGTTGACAAATGAATTGTGGTTTGTTATTATTAACAAGCTGTCGCAAGTAAGTGATAACAAACCACTTCAAAACGAAGCAAAACAAAATAAAAAAGTTGTTGACAAGTGCAGATGATTATGATAATATATCAGAGTTGCTGAAAACAACAAAGAACATTGATAACTGAACAGTGAATAACCTTGAAAGATTCTAAAGCGAACAAGTTCGCTCAGAAGAAATCAAAGATTTCTTCCGGGTTACAAAAAAAGATTTAGTTCGCGAGTAATAATTCAAGTCATCGAAAGATGAACGAACAGCTTTTAATAAAGCAAACCTTAAAAACAGTAAAACCTGAATCAAGATTCCGGTAGGAACTTGTTTCTGATTTAGAAAAGCCAGATATTCTGGCTGGATTAAAACTTTTAACATGAGAGTTTGATCCTGGCTCAGGATGAACGCTGGCGGCGTGCTT
>ENA-OPAA01002138-OPAA01002138.1-human-gut-metagenome-genome-assembly--contig:-NODE-2138-length-10382-cov-2.704948_pt1 | contig 10382 bp, 6 predicted proteins | sample MGYA00241049_ERZ501414 | MGnify/ENA primary metagenome ERZ501414 (study PRJEB25962, sample SAMEA2042520) | human gut metagenome | biome: human gut; feature: human-associated habitat; material: faeces... | reverse complement strand
CCGCCTTTTCCGCTCACGCCTTTGCGGACGACGACGCGCGCCGCGCGATTCTGGAGCTCCGCGAGGAAGTGAAGTCCCTGCGCGCGGACCTCGCGACGACGCGCAACGCGCAGTTCCAGCTGGTGAGCGAAATCAACGCCTTGAAGGAACACAACCGTCACCTGACGGGGGACCTGGAGGAACTGCGCAATCAGCTCGCGGTCGAACAGCGCTCGACCCGCGACCTCTACCAGTCTTTGGACGGGCGCATCGGGGCGTTTGAGCCCGTGACGGTGACGATCAACGGCGAGCAGCATCAGGTCGATCCTGCGGAAAAGGCCGAGTACGACGCCGCGGTGCTCCTCCTGCAGGACAACCAGTTCAAGGACGCGTTGACGAAGTTCGACCGCTTCGCCGCGAAGTGGCCCGAGTCGCCCTACCGCCAGGAGGCGCTCTTTTGGGAGGGGACCTGCGCCTTCGCGCTGGAGCGCTACAAGGACGCCATCGACTCCCAGAACCGGCTTTTGAAGGACTACCCGAAGGGCGTGCGCGCCCCCGACGCGATGCTTTTGGTCGGGAGCTCCCAGGCGGCCGCGGGCAACGTCAAGGCCGCCACGGCCACCTTCAACAAGGTTCTCAAGACTTACCCCGAGAGCGACGCTGCCGCCGCGGCAAAGTCGCGTCTTTCGGACATGAAGGCGGGCGCGAAGTCCGGGAAATAGCGGAAGTAGGCCGAACGGCTGAGACAAAAGGCCGCTGACAGGCTGTTACAATGCTTCCCGATGGGCGCGACGGTCACGGCCGCCGCGCCTTTTTCATAGACCCTTGAGCGCCCCTGCGGGGTGGCCTTGGGAATGAAACCGACTTCGAGAAGAAGGAACCATGTCGAACCAAAATCAGTGTGTCCGCGGGGCGGACGTTCTCGTCAATGCGCATCTCAACCGCGGCGTCGGCTTTTCGGCCGACGCCCGCGTCCGTCTCGGTCTCCGCGGACTCCTCCCGCCCGCCGTCTCTTCGGCGGAAAACCAGGTCGCGCGTGCCCTCGCGCTGATCGACAGCCGTCCGGACCCGCTCGGCAAGTACCTCGAACTTGACGCCATCCGCGCTGCCGACGAAAACCTCTTCTTCAAGCTCCTCATCGAGCACACCGACCGCTTCATGCCGATCGTCTACACCCCGACCGTGGGTGAGGTCTGCCAGAAGTTCAGCCACATCTACCGCTTCCCGCGCGGGCTCTTCGTCTCCTACGAAGACCGCGGCCGCGTCGAGGAGCTCGTCGCCAACTGCCCGCAGGAAGAAGTCGACGTGATCGTCGTCACCGACGGTCAGCGCATCCTGGGCCTGGGCGACCTCGGCATGAATGGCATGGGCATCCCGATGGGGAAGCTCTCGCTCTACACGGCCTGTGCCGGGATCGATCCCGCCCGCACGCTCCCCGTCACGATCGACGTGGGCACGAACACCGAGGCGTATCTCAACGACCCGCTCTACCTCGGCCTTCGCCGTGAACGCGTCACGGGCGACGAATACTTCGCGCTCGTCGACGAATTCATCCAGGCCGCGCGCCGCCGTTGGCCGAAGGTCCTCATCCAGTTCGAAGACTTCGGCAACCACAACGCGTTCGAACTCCTGCGCCGCTACCAGGACAAGATCCTCTGCTTCAACGACGACATCCAGGGTACGGCCGCCGTCGCTCTGACGGGCGTCTACAGCGCCGTGCGCGTGACGAAGAAGCCCCTCGCTGAGCAGACCTTCCTCTTCCTCGGCGCGGGCGAAGCCGCGACCGGCATCGCGAACCTCATCGTCGACGCGTTGGTCGACGAAGGGATGGACCGCGCCGAAGCCCTCAAGCACTGCTGCCTCTTCGACTCGAAGGGGCTCGTGACGGCCGCCCGCACGGGTCTCGCCGAGAACAAGCAGCCCTTCGCGCACGAACTCCCCGAGTGCCGCACGTTCCTTGAAGCCGTGCGCGCCGTGCGCCCGACCGGGATCGTCGGCGTCGCCGCCCAGCCCAAGGCCTTCGACGCCGCGGTGCTCCGCGAAATGGCCGCGATCAACGAGCGCCCGATCATCTTCGCGCTCTCGAACCCGACCTCGCGCGCCGAGTGCGACGCCGAAACCGCCTACCGTGAAACGGACGGCCGCGCGCTCTTCGCGTCGGGCTCGCCCTTCGCGCCCGTCGAACTGAACGGCCGCACGTTCGTGCCCCGTCAGGGCAACAACAGCTACGTGTTCCCGGGGCTGGGGTTGGGCGCCGTCTTCGCGCAGGCCGAATGGATGCCGACCGGCATGTTCCTCGCCGCCGCGCGCACGCTCGCCGAAACGGTCTCGGAAGAAGACCTCGAACGCGGCTCGCTCTATCCGTCGCTCTCCGAAGTGCGCGACGTGTCGATGAAGATCGGCGTCGCGATCGCCGAGTACGCCTACGAGCACGGCCTCGCCCGCAACGAACGTCCCGCGGACCTCGAAGCGGCCGTCAAGGCCTTCATGTACATGCCCGAATAATCGGCGCCGGTACGGGGCTCCTCTGGATGGGGAGCCCGCCCCGAAGCGAAACGCCCGACAGCCTCTCCGGCCGCCGGGCGTTTTGTTCTTGGCGGGAAGGGGCCCCCGAGGCCCCTTCCGTGATCAATGGTTGAGAAGGGGTCAGTGACGGCCGTGGGACGCAGCGCGGGCGCGGTCCTTCTCGTCCAATTCGGCCAGGACCGTGTTGACGCGGGCCAGGGCGAACTCCATGTTCGGGACGAGGTTGGGGCCGAGCGCTTGGGCGATGCCCGTGCGCTGAAGCTGCTTCAACGGGTGCCCCGAGGGGCCCGCGATGATGAGCTCGTGGTTGTGGCGGTGGAGCGCACGCACGAAGGTCTCGATCTGGTCCATCGCCGAATTGTCGATGTTGATGAGTTCCTCCATGTCGAGGATGACGACGCGGGAGGACCCCGCACGGGTGATGCGGGTCGGGTCGGTGACGGGTTCGAGTTTCGAGACAGAGCCGAAGAAGAGCGCGCCCTTGATGTGCCAGGCTTCGACCGTGTCGGGCACGTTGAAGGGCAGGGTCGCGGGCTCGACCACCGTGATGTTGTTCATGCGCATGAGGAAGAAGACGCAGGCGACGACCAAGCCCACTTCGACGGCGACGGTGAGATCGAACACCACCGTGAGGAAGAAGGTGACCAAAAGCGTCGCCTTGTAGGAGAGCGTCATCTGGCGAAGGCGCACGAATTCGCGCCAGTTCCCCATGTTCCAGGCGACGAAGACGAGGATCGCGGCGAGGGCCGAGAGCGGGATGTTGCTCGCCAGGGGCGCCGCGGCGAGGATCACCACGAGAAGCGTCACGGCGTGGACCATGCCGGCGACGGGCGAGGCCGCCCCCGACTTGATGTTCGTCACCGTACGCGCGATGGTGCCCGTCGCGGGAATGCCGCCGAAGAAGGGCACGATCATGTTGGCGACGCCCTGGCCCATCAGTTCCTGGTTGGGGTCGTGGCGGTCGTCCGTCATCGTGTCGGAGACGCGCGCGCAGAGGAGGCTCTCGATCGAGCCCAGAACGGCGAGCGTCAGCATCGGGCCGAAGAGCTGCTTCGCGGTGTCCCACTCAAAGGTCGGGAACGTGAGCGAGGGAAGTTCCTGCGGGATGCCGCCGAACTTCGTGCCGATCGTCTCGACGGGAAGACCGAAGAGCGAGACGGCGGCGGTCGAGATGACGAGGACGACGACGGTGCCGGGCAGGTGCGCGAGCCACTTCTTCCACTGCGGACCGCTCATGCTGTAGCCATTGGGCCAGAACTTCACGATCAGAAAGCTCACGAGGGCGATCGCGACCGCCCAGGGGTTGACCGTCCCGATGTGGGTGAAGACCGCGGAGATCATCCCGAAGAAGTCCGCGGGCATCTTCTCGACGGTGAGGCCGAGGAAGTCCTTCACCTGCTGCAAGCCGATCATCACGGCGATGCCGTTCGTGAAGCCGATCACGATCGAGACCGGGATGAAGCGGATGAGGCCGCCCAGCTTGAAGAGCCCCATCAGAAAGAGGATGAAGCCCGAGCCCAAGGTCGCCAACATCAGGTTCGAGAGCCCGTACTGCGCGATGATCCCGTAGATGATGACGACGAAGGCGCCCGCGGGGCCGCCGATCTGCACGCGGCAGCCGCCCAGAAGCGAAATGATGAAGCCCGCGATGATCGCGGTGTAGAGCCCCGCTTCGGGCGGGACGCCCGAGGCGATGCCGAAGGCCATCGCCAGCGGAAGCGCCACCATGCCGACCGTGAGGCCGGCGGAAACGTCGCGCGAGAGCATGCGCGTGTTGTACGTCTTCAGCGACTGCAGAAAAACGGGGGAGAAGCGTGCGAGCGGCATGTGCGTCAGGAACTCGCTCACCTGCGTCTTGAAACTCATTTGGACAAACTCGGGTCAGGGCGGGGAAAGCGTCTCGACGGGCGGGAATTTGCCAATCGAAACCAAATAAACAAACTATTGTAGAAAAAAGGCGCCATCCTTTCGGACGACGCCTTTGTTGTGCGACAAACCCTAGGGCTTTTGCCTATGCGGCGCGGCCCCGGGGCGTCTCAAAGGGGCCTCAGCGGATGCGCATGCCGGGCTGCGCGCCGGCGTGGGGCTCCAGAAGGAAGAGGCCGAGCGACTTGTCTTCGGCGTCGCTCGCCGCGAGCACCATGCCTTCGGAGACGCCGAAACGCATCTTGCGCGGGGCGAGGTTCGCGATCACGACCGTGTGGCGGCCGATGAGATCCGCGGGCTTGTAGGCGCTCTTGATCCCGGAGAAGACGTTGCGGGTGCGGCCTTCGCCGAGGTCGAGCGTCAGCTGCAGGAGCTTCGTCGAACCATCGACCTCCTTGCAGTCGACGATCTTCGCGATGCGCAGGTCGATCTTCGAGAAGTCGTCGATCGTGCATTCGGGGGCGATCGCTTCGCCGCCGGGAAGCTTCGCGTCGGGGGCGGGTTCTTCGGCGGCCGCTTCGGCGACGCCGGGGAGGAGTTGGTCGAGCTGCTTTTCCATATCAACGCGCTGCATGAGGTGCTGGTAGGCACGGATGGGGTTGGCGGAGCTGAGCGGGGTGTTGACGTCGTTCCAGGTCATCGGGGCGATGTTGAGGAACGCTTCGACGCGCTCGGCGGTGGCGGGAAGCACGGGCTTCAGGTAGAGGGAAAGGAGGCGGAAGCCTTCGAGCGCGATCGAGGAGACGCGCTGGAGTTCCGCGGCCTTCGCCGGGTCCTTGCCGAGTTCCCAGGGCTTTTCGCGGTCGACGAATTCGTTGATCACGTCGGCCGCTTCCATGACGGCGCGCATGGCGCGGGCGAATTCGCGCTGCTCGTAGAGCGCCTTCACGGCTTCACCCTTGGCGCGGATCGTCTCGAGGATCGGATCCTTCATCGCCGCGTCGTCGATGCGGCCTTCGAAGCGCTTCACGATGAAGCCCGCGGCGCGCGAGGCGATGTTGACGTACTTGCCGATCAGGTCGGAGTTGATGCGCTGCGCGAAGTCGAGCTTCGTGAAGTCGACGTCTTCGACGCGGGCGTTCATCTTCGCGGCGAGGAAGTAGCGGAGCCACTCGGGGTTCATGCCGAGTTCGAGGTAGCGAAGGGGCGAAATCCCCGTGCCGCGGCTCTTCGACATCTTTTCGCCGTTGACCGTCATGAAGCCGTGGGCGTTCACGTGGTCGGGCGTGCGGAAGGGCTTCCCGGCGAAGTGGAGCATCGCGGGCCAGAAGAGCGTGTGGAAGTAGATGATGTCCTTGCCGATGAAGTGGATCTGCTCGGTGTTGCCGGCGAGAAGCTCTTCTTCGAAGTTGAGGCCCTTCTTGTTGCAGTAGCTCTTGAAGGCGGCGAGGTACCCGATCGGGGCGTCGAGCCACACGTAGAAGTACTTGCCCGGGGCGTCCGGAATCGCGATCCCGAAGTAGGGTTCGTCGCGGGAGATGTCCCAGTCGGCGAGACCGCCCTCAACGCCCAGCCATTCGTTGTCCTTGGCGAGCACTTCGTCCTGAACGGTGGGGGCGCCGTCCGCACCCTTGCCGCTCGTCCAGGCGCGCAGGAACTCCACGCACTTGGGATCCGACAGACGGAAGAAGTAGTGGGTGGACTTCTTCAAGACCGGCGTCGTGCCGGAAAGGGTCGAATAGGGGTTCACGACCTCCGTCGGGCTGTAGACCGCCGAGCACTTTTCGCAGTTGTCGCCGTACTGGTCCGGCGCGCCGCAGCGCGGGCACGTGCCCTTGATGAAGCGGTCCGCGAGGAACATGCCCTTCGCGTTGTCGTAGAACTGCTCGATTTCCTTCGTGTAGATGAGGCCTTCGGCGACGAGGCGCTTGTAGATCTCCTGGGAGAGCTCGTGGTTCTCGGGGGAATCCGTGCTGCTCCATTCGTCAAACGAGATGTGGAAGCCGTCGAGGTATTGACGGCGGCCCGCGGCGATCTCCGCGACGAACTCCTGCGGCGTCACGCCGCGCTTCTGCGCGGCGATCATGATCGGGGCGCCGTGGACGTCGTCCGCGCCCATGAAGTGGACGCGGTTGCCGGACATGCGTTCGTGCCGCACCCAGATGTCGGCCTGGATGTACTCCATGATGTGGCCCATGTGGAAGACGCCGTTCGCATAGGGAAGCGCGGTGGTCACGAAAAGATTGCGCTGACTCATTTGGATAGAGATCTCGTTGGTGAAGACGGGGCCCCAACGGCCGGGCAGATGAGCCCGGCGCGGGCGAACCGCCGGAATAAGGGTATGAACGCGATAGTGTAACAAAGCGCGGTGCGCGCGAGCCCGGCGCCGCGGGCTTCGGCGGGTCCTTCGGGAAAGTGCGGACACGCGTCGACACATGTCGCGTGAGACGGGGAAAACCTTGGGCGCTCCGGGCGGGTCCGGCGCTTGGGGGTGGCTTAGAATGCACGGATCTTTTCTTTACCGAACCGGATGGAGCAGCAACTCATGATCACCGCCGAAACGCTTCGCGCGGCCCTCGCGGGTCTCCAGGACCCCGTGATGGAGGTCGACTACGTTTCCTCGAACATGCTGAAGAGCCTGGAGGTCGCCGACAACGGCGACGTCACGGTCTCGATCGAGCTCGGCTATCCGGCGCGTCACCGCGCGCAGGCCGTGGGCGAGCGCGTGGGCGAATGCCTCAAGGCCGCGGGTGCGGCGCACGTGACGGTGAACGTCACGCAGAACATCATCGCGCACAAGGTCCAGGGGACCCTCCGCGTGATGCGCGGCGTCAAGAACATCATCGCGGTGAGCTCCGGCAAGGGCGGCGTCGGCAAGTCGACGGTCTCCGCGAACCTCGCGCTCGCGCTCGCGTACGAAGGCGCCAACGTGGGCGTCCTGGACGCCGACGTCTACGGCCCCTCGCAGCCGACGATGCTGGGCGTCAAGGGCCAGCCCGTCTCGCTCGACGGCCAGACGATGGAACCGCTCCTCGGTCACGGCCTTCAGGTGAATTCCGTCGGCTTCATGGTCGACGAGGACGAACCGATGATCTGGCGCGGTCCGCTCGCCGCGGGCGCCCTGGAGCAGCTTTTGAACCAGACCAACTGGAAGGACCTCGACTACCTCGTCGTCGACATGCCCCCGGGCACGGGCGACATTCAGCTGACGCTCTCGCAGTCGGTGCCGATCACGGGCGCGGTCGTCGTGACGACCCCGCAGGACATCGCGCTGATCGACGCGAAGAAGGGCCTGCGCATGTTCGAAAAGGTCAACGTTCCCGTCCTGGGCGTCGTCGAAAACATGTCGGTCTTCATCTGCCCCAAGTGCGGCGAAGCGCACCACATCTTCGGCGAAGGCGGTGCGGAGCGCATGAGCGAACAGTACGGCGTGCCCGTGCTCGGGCACCTGCCCCTTTCCGCCCGCATCCGTGAAGAGGCCGACGGCGGCTGCCCCACGGTGGTGAAGGACCCGGAAAGCCGCGAAGCGCAGATGTACCGCGAGCTCGCCATGAAGGTGGCGGGTTCGGTCGCGAAGCTCGCGAAGGACTACACGGCGCGCATGCCGCAGATCAAGGTGGTGAAGGACTGAGTCCGAAGCCCCGACTGAAAAGAGAAAAGCCCGCGGAACCGACTCCGGCCCGCGGGCTTTTCGGCGGCTTCGCCCATCAGGGGCATGCCGCCCGGACCCGCGTGCACGATCGCCTTCGCTTCGAAGGCGGCGTGGAGGGGATCCTCGGCGTTCGCGACGAAGCCGGAGACGTCGAGGTCGTCCGCGCTCCCGAGACGCTCCGCCATGCGGCGGGGGCCCGCTTCAAAAGTCGTCCGGTGGGCGTTGGGGGTTACGCGCTCGGTCGTCATGTTGTGGGCTCCTGTCAAATGTGCGAAATGAGAATCATTCGTGAAAGGAAGCACGACGATACGTGGCGGGACAAGGCTTGGGAAGGTGCGGTACGCCGGTTTTCTAGGAAAGTGCCGGAACTGACCGTTGCTTGACTTTTCTTGGGGTTTCCACGGAAATCGGGGATGACTGGGCATGTCGGCGCCGCGCGGGAAAAGATGCCGTCACGCAAATGCGGGATGAGTTTCGTTGGTGAAATTTATGGAACGCCGGTACCTCATAGAAAAACGCGAAAACGAGGCGCACAAAAAAGCCGCACCCCCTCGGGATGCGGCTTTTTCGAGTCCAATCAGGCCGAATGGGCTGACCGGATCCGCTTAATCGTCTTCGAAGTTCGGCGTTTCGACGCCCAGAACCTTGTGGAGCTTCGGCGACGTGGTCGTGTACTGCAGGAAGACGCGCTTTTCCGGGAAGACGTAGTCGCAGGCGGCGAAGGCCGCCAACGCGCACTCGTGGAAGCCCGAGAGGATGAGCTTCTTCTTGCCCGGGTACGTGTTGATGTCGCCCACGGCGAAGATGCCGGGGATGTTCGATTCAAAGCGCGCCGTGTCGACGACGATCTGCTTGCGCTCGAGGTTGAGGCCCCAGTGCTCGATCGGCCCGAGCTTCGGCTGCAGGCCGAAGAAGACGAGGAGATGGTCGAGCGGGATGCGGCGCGTCACGCCGTCGGCGCCCGCGACCAGCACTTCGGTGAGCTTGCCGTCGGCTTCGTTGAAGCCCGTGACCTGGCCCACTTCGAACTGCATTTCCCAGTTCTCGCACAGTTCCTTCATCTTCGCGACCGAGGCGGCCTGCGCGCGGAAGCCGTCGCGGCGGTGCACGAGGACGACGCTTTCGGCCTTGCCGACCAGGTTGAGCGTCCAGTCGAGCGCGGAGTCGCCGCCGCCCAGAATGACGACGTTCTTCCCTTCAAAGACCGAGGGGTCCTTGCAGCTGTAGTGAAGCTGCGTGCCTTCGAACTTTTCGATGCCCTTGACGCGCAGCGGACGGGCCTGGAAGGAGCCCACGCCCGCGGCGATGATCACGACCTTGCAGTGGAAGCGCGTGCCGGCGCTCGTCGCCACGCGGAACATGCCGTCTTCCTGCTTTTCGACTTCGGTCACTTCCTGACCGAGGTGGAAGACCGGCCCGAACGGGTGGATCTGCTTCAGAAGGTTTTCCGTGAGTTCGTACGAGGAGTAGACCGGAACGGCGGGGATGTCGTAGATGGGCTTCGTCGGATAGAGCTCCATGCACTGGCCGCCCACGTTGCGCAGCGAGTCGACGACGTGCGCCTTGATTTCGAGAAGGCCGAGCTCGAACACCTGGAAGAGCCCGACGGGGCCGGCGCCGACGATGACGGCATCGGTTTCGATCACGTCGTCGGTCGGTTCGGCAAGGGTAAGGTAGTCTTCAATAGCCATGACTCAAAGGGCCCGGCGGCCGTGAGGCCCGCGCCGGGCGGATGATTCCGTTCGGGGGTGTGAGAAAAAGAAAGGGATCTGCCGCCCGAGGCGCAGACCGGTGCGCGTATTGTCGCACGGACGGCCCCGTCGTTGAGGCCGTTCGGGAGGCGATTTCACCGGTCCTTCTTCGCCTGCGCGACCGCTTCGCGCAGTTCGCGAAGCCGCGCGTCGATGACGCTCATCGTGTAGAAGTCGCCGTCGTTCGCCTTCTGCGCGAGCGAATACTGGTAGACCGCCGCCTCGTCGGCGCCGAGGAGCGCGTACATCTCGCCCGTGTGCTGGTACTGAAGGCTCTTTTTCCCGAGCTTCTCGTAGGAGCGCGCGAGGATCGCGTGGTAGTCGGGGTCGGTGTCGGGCAGCGCGGTGCCGTTCCTCAGGAACCGGATCAGTTCCTGCAAAAACAAAGTATCCCCTTTTAAAAGATACTGAAAATTCTCTATGATAAGTACTTTCTTATCTGCTGTCGTTTCGCCTTTCTGTATTGTCATGCATTCCAGCAATTCCCGCCAGGAAGGATACTCTGCAATCTCCTTTCCCCGGCTTCGCAGTTCCCGTCCCCACAAATATTGTTGTTCTCTGGAAGAACAGTTTCCCGCACTATAACGCAACGTCTGTTTTTTCTCCGT
>ENA-OPAA01002137-OPAA01002137.1-human-gut-metagenome-genome-assembly--contig:-NODE-2137-length-10394-cov-2.617371_pt1 | contig 10394 bp, 7 predicted proteins | sample MGYA00241049_ERZ501414 | MGnify/ENA primary metagenome ERZ501414 (study PRJEB25962, sample SAMEA2042520) | human gut metagenome | biome: human gut; feature: human-associated habitat; material: faeces... | reverse complement strand
GTATTCTGAAAAATATTTTCCAAATCATACCTTGACTTTTTCTTCATTTTTATTCTGTACTTACGGATCCTTCGATTATTTCTCCGTCTTTTACTTTTTTGATCAATCCAATGATCTCAGCCACTGAATTTTCATCCGGATACGTTACATAAAGCTCTTCATCTCCTGAAGAATAGCAGATATCTGTTCCCCCGGTTCCATCCGCTGCCACGGAATAAATATTCCATTTTGCATTGGTTCTGAGCTGAGTCTTGATCAGCGACTGGATCTGGCTGGAAGTAAAGTTCGTATCCACACCATCGCTGACGCTTTCAATAATATCGCTTGCCCCACGGAGCATTGCCGGTGACATCATCTTTTTAATGATTGCAGTGATAACTGCCTGCTGATGGACTCCTCTTCCGTTGTCCCCGTCTGGCAGTGCCTGACGTTCACGGCAAAAAGCAAGTGCACTAATACCATCAAAATGATTCATTCCTTCATTTACATGAATCTCTGCACCCGACTCCCATCCTGTATCAAATTCGAGATCTGATTCAACATCCAGTCCGCCAAGTGCATCAACCACACTGGTCATAGATGTAAAATTAACTCTTCCGAAAAATTCGATATCTGTATCATAAAGTTCTTCCAGCGTCTGCATAGACACATCCACACCATAGATTCCTGCATGTGTCAGTTTGTCGTCCTGTCCTCCGGATACTCCCGGGATTGGTACATAATAATCTCTAGGGGTCGTAATCAGTAATACCTGATGGCTCGTCGGATTGACAACCGCTACGATATTGACATCGCTTCGTCCCTGTTCTGTGATATCACCATTTGTATCAATACCACTCAAATAAACCGCAAATGGCTTTGTAACGCTTTCATCAGATGTATCGCTTTCAATTTCAACAACAATATTGTGCTTATAAATAACCTTTGTATCCTTTGTAAAGGTTGAATACTGTTCCTTGATAATATTACTGTAAGCTGAGTTGTAGATAATCGCATCTACTTCTCCGTCATATAATGCCTGTGCTTCTTCTCCCAGATTACTGTATTCCTGAAGAGTAATGTTCTGTCCCAGTTCCTTTTCAATCTGTTTGACTGCCGACTTCGTCTGGTCTCCACCAGTCGCATACTGAACACCAAATGTATATTCGGCTGCTGCTGATAAAGTATCTGCATTATCATCCGCCTTTACCGCAACTACCATGGAACTTGTTTTCTTATTGCTTCCGGTAATCTTCTGGAATGCATTATTTACTTTTCCTATATAGAAAGAACCCACTCCCAGAATGATGCAGATCAGTATACAGAATATCTTTCCGCCAATTCCTTTTCCTTTTGCCGCTATCTGTGTCAGCAAGGTAATTCCAAGCAGGATCAGCAGCACTCCGATCAGTACCAGGAAATAAGTAGAAGTAAGTACATTGAACAGCATCACATTCACTGCAAGTACTACAGACAGAATAAACTGGATAATTACAAGTATAATTCCAATCGTTCTGCTTACCCGATTTTTCTTTCTTCCTCTACGCCGTTTATTTTTACGATTCTTATTATTCTCCGGGTCAGACATCTTTCTTATATTCTGATAGTCTTCTTCCGGTCTTCTTTTCTTCTTATCATTCAAAGATGATTTCTTTTTCGGTCGTTCTCGGTAGTAATCTTCCTCATCATCATAATATCGGGCAGATCTTCGGTCTTCTTCATAAGCATACCGGTTCTTCCCCTTAGCCCGTCTGCTTACTTCTCTGCTGTTATTGATACTTCGCATATTTCTATTAGAAGTTCCATCAGACGATCTTCTCCTTGCTGATTTTCTCTGTTCCATATACACTCACTTTCATTTGTTACATAACTATTACACGATATGACACTTTAATTACAATTACATCTCTATATAATATCGTTTTTACCTTATATTGTCAATATTTTCGTGTCAATCCGTATTTTGTGATTCTGCACAATTCTTCTGGAAATTTTTTAATCTGCCAAGGCATATAGTGTTTTTTCACAGAAAGTTCCATCGGAATTTCTCATAAAACAAAAAGAAAACGAAGAACTCTTCTTAAGTCCTTCGCCTTCTTTATTATATTACTACTTTTTATTTATCTTCTACAAGATGGCATGCCACCTTATGTCCAGGAGCAATCTCTTTCATCTGCGGCATTTCCTTAAAGCAGCGTTCTGTCGCATGCTGACATCTCTCAGCGAAACGACAGCAGTTCTTCGGATTGATCGGGCTTGGGATCTCACCCTTGATCGGAATACGCTGGTTCGCTTTTGCTTTATTCGGATCTGCTTCCGGGATTGCAGAAAGCAGTGCCTGTGTATATGGATGCATCGGATGAGCATAAAGTTCATCTGTCTCAGCAGTCTCGACCATTGTTCCGAGGTACATAACAACTACACGGTCAGAAATATATTTTACGACACTAAGGTCATGCGCGATAAACAGGTAAGTCAGTCCTCTTTCTTCCTGCAGTTCTTTCAGCATATTGATAACCTGTGCCTGGATAGACACATCAAGAGCTGAAATCGGCTCATCACAGATGATGAATTCCGGATCAACAGAAAGAGCACGTGCGATACCGATACGCTGTCTCTGTCCACCTGAGAATTCGTGTGGGAAACGTGACATATGATCTTTATTAAGACCAACTGTAGCAAGCAGCTGCTCTACTTTTGCATCTGCATCCTTTGTTGACATTCCATGTTGTTTCAGACCTTCTCCAACGATATCCTTAACAGTCATACGTGGGTTCAGTGATGAATACGGGTTCTGGAAAATCATCTGTACCTTCTTACAGAATTCTTTCTGCTCTGCATGATTGTATTTGAAAATATCTTTTCCATCATAATATACATTTCCCGAAGTCGGATTGTATAACTTGATCATGGTACGTCCTGTTGTAGATTTACCACAGCCGGACTCACCTACCAGGCTGACTGTCTCACCTTTATAAATATCAAATGTAAGATCATCAACCGCTTTTAAGGTTTCTTTACGGCTGATTTCAAAATATTTACATAAGTTTTTCACCTGTACGAGAGGCTGTTTTTTTTCTGTATTTTTCATTTTACACCTCTCCTTTCTCAGTTACTTTTCTTCTCATGTCTGTATCCGGTGCATATTCATGCTGCAGCCAGCAACAGGTTTCATGTTCTTTTGAAAGCTCATAAGTCTGTGGCGGCATATCTTTACAGATTTCCATGCAGTATTCACATCTTGCTGCGAACGGACATCCTTTCGGAGGTGCAAACAGATCCGGAGGTGTTCCTTCGATTGGCTGCAATTTGTGGCCTTTTGCTGTATCCAGTTTGGCAATTGAATGCATAAGTCCTTTTGTGTAAGGATGTGCTGTATCATAGAAAATCTCATCTACAGATCCACGTTCTACGATCTTTCCTCCATACATAACCAGTACACGGTCGCAAAGCTTTGCGATAACACCAAGGTCATGTGTGATCAGGATAATAGATGTCCCAAGTGTTTTCTGAAGATTTTTCAGTACATCAAGAATCTGCGCTTCAATTGTAACATCCAAAGAAGTAGTCGGCTCATCGGCAATAACGATGCTCGGGCTTCCTACCAGAGCGATCGCGATCATAACACGCTGTTTCATACCACCTGAAAGTTCATGTGGATACTGTTTGTAACGGCGTTCTCCATCAGAGATACCTACCATTTTAAGGATTTCAAGTGCTTTTGCTTTTTTCTCAGCTGCACTCATACCTTTTCTTCCGACGAATACTTCTTCAATCTGTTTTCCGATACGCATTGTCGGATTCAATGAGGTCATAGGATCCTGAAAAATATAACTGATCTCTTTTCCACGGAACTGACGAAGTTCTTTTTTGTTCATTTTCAGAACATCTTTTCCTTTATAAAGAATCTCTCCGCCTTCAAAGAATCCAGGCGGTTCCGGATTCAGTCTCATCAGGCACTGAGAGGTAACACTCTTTCCACATCCGGATTCTCCAACAAGACCAACTGTTTCTCCTTCGTAAATATTCAAAGTAATTCCGTCATTGGCTCTTACATACTCCTGCTCTTTCTGGAATAACTTTGTTTTCTTAAGTGGAAACCACTGTTTCAGATCCGTGACTTTCAAAAGCACTTTCTTTTCATCATTATTTGGCATGGCGTGCCTCCTTATCCGGGTAGAAACAACGAATCAAGTGATTGTCTTCTGCCAACTCTAATTTTGGTTCTTCATTCATACATTTCTCTGTTGCATATTTACAACGCGGAGCAAATTTACATCCCTTCGGAAGATTGAGCGGATGAGGTACTGCTCCCGGAATTGCCTCAAGTCTTGCTCCGACCGGTGTATCCAGACGTGGAATTGAAGTCATAAGTCCTTCCGTATATGGATGTGAACAGGTTGTCTCTTTTGCAAAGATAGTTCTTGCTTTACACATTTCCACAACCTGACCGCAATACATAACTGCCACTTCATCTGCCATCTGGTTGATAACTCCAAGGTCATGTGTAATGAACAGAATAGAGGTCCCTTTTTCCTTTTTCAGTTCATTCATCAGCTTTAAGATCTGTGCCTGAATGGTAACGTCCAAAGCAGTAGTCGGTTCGTCAGCGATCAGAAGACTTGGTTCGCAGGCAAGAGCCATGGCGATCATAACTCTCTGACGCATTCCACCTGACAGCTGATGCGGGAACTGTTTCATAACAGATTCCGGATTCGGGATCTTAACAGCTTTTAACATTTCAAGTGATTTCTCACTTGCTTCTTTTTTTGTGATTTTCTGATGGGTTAAATAAACTTCATTTAACTGTTTTTCGATCGTATATACCGGGTTCAAACTTGTCATCGGTTCCTGGAAAATAACAGAAATCTCATTTCCACGAATCTGGTACATATCATTGATTGTACACTCCGCAAGATTTCTTCCCTTGAAAGTAATTGTACCGCTGTCGATATATCCGTTTCCATCCAAAAGTTTTAAGATACTCATTGCCGATACACTCTTTCCACTTCCGGATTCTCCTACGATACCTAATGTTTTCCCAGGCTCTACTCGATAGGAAACACCGTTGACCGCTTTTACAATTCCTTTTTTTGTCTTAAAAAATGTATGTAGATCATCTACTTCCAATAAATATGCCATCGTTATTCCTACCTTTCATTTGCTTTCGGGTCAACTGCTCTACGAAGTCCGTCACCAAACAAGTTGATACTTACAGTACAAAGTCCTAATACAACTGACGGGAATACCCATCTCCACCAGTACTGTGAGATAACTTCTGAAGAACGACAGTTGTTCAGCATATTTCCCCATGAAGGAATTGGCTCTGCAACACCGAATCCTAAGAATGATAATCCGGATTCTGTCAGCATACAGGTTGCAAATGAGATTGTTGCCTGTACGATAATGATCGTCATTACGTTCGGTACGATATGACGGAAAATAATATTCTTTTCTCTTACACCCAGTGCTTTTGCAGCGACAACGAATTCTTTGTTACGTTCTGCAAGCACCTGTGCACGGACAAGACCTGCGATACCGGTCCATCCGAGGAAACCGAGGATCAACATGATCATGATGATTCTTCCGACATCAGATACTTTATTTCCGATCAAAGCTGAAAGAATCAGTGCCAGCGGGATAAACGGAAGGGATCCGACAACCTCTGCCAGACGCATAAGAAGGATATCCACAGTTCCACCGTAGTATCCGGAAATACCCCCTACTAAGATACCGATCGCGAACTGGATGATAACAGCGATGAATCCGACTGTCATAGTCATCTGTCCACCCTTTAAGATACGGTAGAATACGTTTCTTCCAAGATTATCTGTTCCAAGTAAGTAACCTTTCAGTCCCCATGTCACAACAGAGCCGTCTTCTTTGATAATACAGTTCTGATAATAGCCGGAAGCTAATTTTGCAATATTGGTTGCCTTAGCAGGAACCTTTGCCTGATTATTTTCATTTCCGCCCCAGGCTACTGCGTTTCCATCTTCTGTCACAACAACAAGATGGTTACGTCCACCTGAAATATCCACTGCTTTGCCCTGCACTTCTTCCGGTACGGAGAAAATATGGTCGTGATTGTTTCCCCAGACTTTTACAGTACCATCTTTTAATACAGCTGCTGCTGCTTTATCTGTTAAAGCGATTTTTTCTACTTTTCCCTGAATCTCTTCCGGTACATTATCTAAAGCAGTTTCTTTCTTTGCAAGCGAGATGACTTTTCCATCCTTTGTAAGGGCAATGGCTGTCTGAATATTTGCTTTTACTTCTTTGACTTTTTCGTCCTTTACATTAGCTGTAGAAATATCAACTGCACTTGTATTTCCCCATGAAACAACTTTTCCGTCTTCTGTTACAACAACGGATACCTGATATCCTGCTTCAATGTCGGCAATTTTTTTGCCTTTCAGTTCCGGCGGAATCACATTAAGACCCATTCGGTTGAAGCCCCAGGTGTATAAGTTACCTTTATCGTTGATTGCCAGCACGTGGTCCTGACCAACTGCGATATCAACAACTTTTCCCATATCAGCCGGAATTTTTTTCAGGTTTTTCGTTAACTGTCCCCACTCATAAACGTAACCGTCTTTGTCTACTCCTACACCATATGTCGGACCAAATTCAATCACTTCGGCATTGTCTTTTAAATCTGACGGAACCGAAAGGAATGAAAATCCAGGTGCGATATTTTTCTGTGTTGGATCCTGATAGTTTAAATCCTGGTGAAACCAGATCGGAAGGATGAAGCACATTGCAAAAATTGATACAAATACGATCAATCCTCCCATAGCCAGTTTGTTTTCCAGCAGATTTTTTATAATCGTACGAAAAGGACTTTGCATCTGTTCTTCTTCAAGAACGGAACGCTGCTCTTTTTCTTTCTTCTTTCCAAATAACATTTGTCTTCCTCCTAATCGAGTTTAATTCTTGGATCAACGATACAGTAACATAAGTCTGTGATCAGGTTTGCAGCAAGTCCTAACAAAATGTAAAACATCTGCATGGACAGTGCGACTGTATAGTCATGCTGGTTCAAGGAATCGATCAGAAGTTTTCCGACACCTTTCCATGAGAACAGAGTCTCAATGATAACCGCTCCACCAAAAATACCTACGATAGAGCCTACGATCCAGCCTGTGATCGGGATCATCGCGTTACGGAACGCATGTTTGTAAATAACAGTTTTTTCTTTCAGACCTTTGGCACGGGCTGTTCTTACATAATCCATAGATAATGCATCAAGAAGAGCTCCTCTGACATAACGGATCAGACCACCGATACCTGTCAGACATACAATAATAGGAAGTGCCATATGATATAAATAATCTAAGAATGCACGGAAGCCTGTAAAATTTGCACCCGTTGTGACCATTCCACTGATTGGAAAGATCGGAATTTTAATTGCAAACAGGTAGATAAAGATCAGTGCCGAAATAAATGAAGGAATACTGATACCGATCATAGTTGCTACCTGGAGTGATGTATCAAACACCGTGTCTTTTTTTACCGCACATTTGATTCCCAGCGGAATTCCGATTGCGAAAAGGAAAATATAATATACAACGTTCAGGGCGATTGTATTTTTCATCGGAGGTCCGATCAGTTCTTTAACCGGAATACGATATACGGTAGAGTAACCGAAATCTCCCTGTAAGATATTTCCCATCCAGCTTAAATACTGAACCGGAATCGGTTTATCAAGTCCGAGACGTACTCTTGCCTGTTGATAAAGCATCTCATACTGTTCCGGTGAAACACTCTGCTTTTGTCCCTCGACCATAAGTCTGGCAGGGTCACCAGGTACCATTTTGAAAATACCAAACAGTAAGATGGAAAGCAGGAAGAATACTATAATAATATAACCAAGTCTTTTCAATATGTATTTTGCCATAATGTAGTTTTCTCCTTCTGGATGAAATAGTTATTCCTGAATTATTCATGACATGTGATTCTGTCCGAACCATTACCATAATTTTGTTTTCGTATAAAGAAAAGATACGGGAAGACAGAACATTTCCCTTTGTTCTGTCCTCCCTGTTTTGTCATGCATATCAAAAGTTAATAGAATTGATCTATTCTGATGAATCCTTTATGCTTATTCTTCAAAGTATGCATCTAATACCATTGCTCCCCATCCCACATGAGCTCTAGGAACGAAATTCTTAAGCTTCGGATTGAAGAACATATAAGAAACTCCTGATCCCATTGGAAGACTTGGAAGTTTTTTGTTGTATGCCAGCTGGAATTCTCCATATAATTTTCTGAATCCGTCAATGTCTTCAGGATCAACTTTCTGCATCTCTTTACCGATTGCTTTTAATTCCGGATCGGAAATGTAGTTAACATTCCAGCTTCCCATTAAACTCGGATCGTCATCGAAGCAGTTCCAGTAGAAGAGAATTTCCGGAATTCCGATACTACTGTAGAAAATGTTATATTCTGGTTCATCGATACCCTGGCGATTCAAATGGTTGATCATAAGTGCAAAGTCCATAGATGTGTATTTGTATTCCATACCGATCTTTTCTGCTTCCGGTGGGATTACTGTGTTGTAAAGTTTTGAGTAGTCATCTTCACAGCATGCTACTTCAACTTTTAATTTCATCAATTCACCATCTACTTCTTTATAACGGTATTTGTCTGTACCTTCTTTGTACTCTTCACCTTTTTCGTTCAGTGTCCAACCGCCATCGATGAGTTCCTGTTTTGCTTTATCAAGGTCATATGAGTAGTGAATCAGTTCAGATTCAATATCATCTTTGATTGCTGCAAAATCTGCTGTAGCATCTGTCGCATAACAGTCTACCACTGTACCGTATCCGCCTGTTAACTGTTTGTTGATTTCATCACGGTCTACGATATAAGCGATTGCACGTCTTACTTCTTCAAACTGTGTCGGTCCAAAGTCACACATATAACGCATCTCGTTGATACGTGTTCCCGGTACAAGACCATAGTTTGCATCTAATTTTCCTTCTTCTACTTTTGTTAAAGCAGCTTCGATCTTTTCTCCTGTACCTGCTGAGTAGAAATCAATTGTTCCTTTTTCAAATTCGTCACGGATTGTTTCATCTGCAACCGGTTTGGAAATAATTGTCTGGATATGTGGTTTTGTTCCATCATATGTTCCAAGGTATTCTTCGTTGATTTCAAGTTCAACAGTTTCAGTTGTAAGGTCAACACTCTTTAATTTGTAAGGTCCGCATACAACCGGTGCTTTGTAACGGAATCCTTTATCCGGATCAAGCAAGGTTTCTCTGATGAGATCTTCTGTAAATCCGTCTGTAAGGTATGCTCCGTTTCCATCATCTTTCACGTCGCATCCAGGAGCGATTGCTGCAAGCGGTTCCGGTCCATAGGCAACATTTGCCATCTCATAGTAGTTCGGAAGCTGATCTGCACTGATTGTCATAGAAAATTCGTAATCCCCAAGAAGGTTAACACCTGCGAATTCTTTTGTTGTTCCCTGTACATGATCGTTGTATCCAACTAAAGCCCATCCGTATGTTGCATCACCTTCACAGGCTGCAAATTCCGGAGAAGAATGAAGCAGAAGACTGAATACATAATCTTTTGCTGTGATCGGAGAACCGTCACTCCATTTCAGGTTATCATTGATTTCAAAACGGTATGTCTTGCTTCCGTCGTCATTCTCGATCACTTCATGATCTTTTACGACAACCGGGTCCCAATCAAGAACATAATCACGATTGTAATCAGCGAGGGCGTAACCACTCATCAGTCCGATAAATCCAGAGTTCGTTGCACTATTTGTCCATCCGCCGTACATATCCGGTGATAAGGTACCTGGTGAAATTGCAACTACAACCTGTCCTCCTACAGGTGCATCTTCCGGCGGTGCACTCTGCATATCCTCGGTTACCTCAACTCCAACCTGTTTGCTTTCACCATCATCCTGATTATTCTGGTTCTTGCTGGAAGCTCCTCCACCGCCACAGGCTGTGACCGAGAGTACCATGATACCAGCCAGCATGAGGGCTATCATTCTCTTTTTCATTTTGCATTCCTCCATAAATGTAAACTTTGTGTTAAGACAATTATAACATTTTACCAATTAAACATCTATTATCGTTTTCGTTTTTGTGCATTTTTGTGGAATACGACGTATTTTTATTGTATACAAAAAAACAAGTCTTTCATGGACGGATTTTACTACATATATGGACGATATCTGTTTTTCATTCACACACATTCAGATTGTTAACAGTCTACAATTTGTGCATTTTTAACAAATTGTTAAATGTTGACATTTGACTAAAAACAAAAAAGCAGAACGCTTGTTCTGCTTTTTTCATCAATCTTTTTGTTATCGCGATAAGAGTACGACGGTTTCAACGGTACTTTCATTGTCCCAACAAAGTTCCTGTGTCTCCCTGTCTCCAAAA
>ENA-OPAA01002123-OPAA01002123.1-human-gut-metagenome-genome-assembly--contig:-NODE-2123-length-10450-cov-2.235594_pt1 | contig 10450 bp, 9 predicted proteins | sample MGYA00241049_ERZ501414 | MGnify/ENA primary metagenome ERZ501414 (study PRJEB25962, sample SAMEA2042520) | human gut metagenome | biome: human gut; feature: human-associated habitat; material: faeces... | reverse complement strand
CAAGAATGTCAAGTACTTTTTTGTGATTAATAATCACAACGGAGAAGAAGGGATTTGAACCCTTGCGCCGCTATTAACGACCTACTCACTTTCCAGGCGAGCCCCTTCAGCCTCTTGGGTACTTCTCCAAATAGTCAACAAAACTTATTCAAAGAGGATGTACAAACCAATGACTTCCTATTTAAATAGATGATACGGAGAAGGTGGGATTCGAACCCACGGTACCTTTCAGTATCACTGGTTTTCAAGACCAGCTCCTTAAACCACTCGGACACCTCTCCATATGTTTTTTATTTTGTTGCGCTCTCACAAGCGACTCACTTATATTATCACTTCTTTTTGCATATGTCAACAACTTTTTTCAATTTTTTTTATTTTTTTGATTTGCTTTTTCAATAGACGAAAAGTGCAAGTTTGCGGGTTTCTTTGGTTCGTCTGTTTATCCTCATCCCAAATACTTTCTCATCTTCTGGTTAAGTTTCTTATAAATTGGTTTCATCCACGCTTCTGTGGATGAACGTACCGCTTCATCTGGAGAAAGCCAGCCCACCTTGCTGTTTTCCTCCGGGCAGATTTTTAATTTTTCTTCTTTTGTGTTATGGAGAAGAAAGGTGTAGTTTAGATGCAGGTGTGCGCTGACATATTTCTGTTTTTTATAATGTGGCTGGACTCCTAGAATTTCGATGGAAATTGGAGAGTCTGACAATGGTTTTAAGGAAACAAGGCCGCTCTCTTCTTTTACTTCTTTCATTGCAACAGATAAAAGGTCACCTTCTCCATCTGCATGACCTCCGCTCCAGGACCATGACTGATAAATATTATGGTAGAGCATCAGAACTTTATTCTTAGATGGGTTTAATACCCATGCAGATGCTGTAAAATGCATTTTTACATTATCACGCAGTAAAAGATTCTCTTCTTCCTCTAAAAACTGCCTTATGCGCTGACAGTCCACTTGTTCCTGCTCATTAAAAGATGTAAATGTGTTAAGCCACTCTTTTATCTTTTTTAAAGAATTCATTTGCTACCTCACTTTTTACTTCATATACTTTCACAATTTCTATTTTATAGCTCATTAAAAAATATGTTTAAAAAATATTTTCTAATGAGATAAAGCGCGTTTGGAATATACCCGAAAAGTGCACCAGTCTGTTCATTTTAATTTATCAACAGACCGCTGCACTACTGTCTATATGTATGAATCGGAATAGTTATGTACTATTTTCTTCTTTCCCTGATATTATTTAAATGTTTCATCACATCATTTATACCAGTTCCAAAGTAAGTATGCAAGGTTTTATATTCTTCATAGAGTTCATTATAGATTTCAACGTTATCCTGATTTGGCTCCCAGACTTTATCTTTTACTTTTCCAAGCTTCTTTGCTGCTTCATTAGCATTTTTAAAACCTGTAATACGCTCCGGAGCCGCTGCTGCACCTAAAATTGCCGCACCAAGGGCACTTGATTGTGTAGAATCAACAACTTTAATTTTTCGATTACATACATCAGAATATACTTGTACAAGCATTTCATTTTTGATTGGAATACCACCACTTAATGTAATGTCTTTTACTTCTAAGCCGGCTTCCTCAAATCCTTCAATAATCATACGGGTTCCGTATGCCGTTGCCTCAATAAGAGAAAGATAGATTTCTTCTGGTTTTGTTAAAAGGTTCATTCCCATAATAAGACCATTTAAGTTAAAGTCCATTAACGGAGTACGCACACCATTAAACCAATCTAATGCCAATAATCCACTTGCACCTGCTTTGTATGTGGACAATTTTTCAGAAAGAAGCTGATGGATGGAGATACCACGAACACGGGCTTCCTGTTCATAACTTTCCGGTACACAGTTTTCAACAAACCATGCAAAATGGTCACCAACACAGGACTGGCCTGCTTCATAGCCAAAATATCCTGGCATAATTCCGTCTTTTACAGTTCCTGATGAACCTTTGATTGCGACTTCTTTTTCACCGAGCATCATATGTACAGAAGATGTTCCTACAATAATCATCATTTTACCCGGCTCTCCGATTCCACAGCCTGGTAAGGATGCATGTGCATCAATAATGCAGGTTGCTACTGGGATTCCTTCCATGAGCCCCATTTCTCTTGCCATTGAAGCTGTTAAATGTCCCGCTTTTTCTCCTACTCCTTTAATTGGAGCATCTAATTTATCAGCAACGATATTTTCCATTCCTGGGTCTACCGCTTTAAAGAAATCTTTTGATGGATATCCTTTTTCATGATGATAATATGCCTTATATCCTGCGCAGCAGGCACTTCTTGTTTCTTCTCCAGTCATCTGCCAGATAATCCAGTCTCCTGCCTCCATAAAACGATCAGCCGCATCATAAACTTCTGGCGCATGACGCAGTGTTTCATAAATCTTTGGATACATCCACTCACTGGAAATTTTGCCACCATATGTCGGAAGCCATTCTTCTCCACGTGCTACAGCAACATCATTCATCAATTTTGCTTCTTCTTCCGCACCATGATGTTTCCACAATTTCACATAAGCATGTGGTTCCTCTTTAAATTCTGGAAGATGACATAGCGGTGTTTTGTCTGCTTTCACCGGAATTACCGTAGAAGAAGTAAAATCCACTCCAATACCTACAACTTCCCCCGGAAGAATTTTATTTCTTGAAACAACATCTCTTACTGTAACAAGTAATCCTTCCAAATAATCTTGTGGATCCTGTAACGCCCATCCTACCGGAAGCTTTTTTCCTGACGGAATATGTTCTTCCATAACCCCATGTGGATATTCATAAATACTTGCAGCCACTTCTTCGCCTGTTTCAATATTTACAAGAAGTGCGCGCACTGATAACGTACCATAATCAATCCCAATCGCATATTTACTCATAAGTATTCTCCTTCTCTTTCCCAACTGATACTATTCTGCTAAAGAAAAATCATTCCATGTAAAGTCTTTCCACGGAATATTTACTTCTGCTCCCTGATTGATGATTGCATCTACATGCATCAATAATGGGAAGTCCTCTAAAGAAACAATTCCTCTTTCTGCAAGCTTTCTTACGGCTCTTGCTGTTCTTGTGGAAATAACGATAGACTCTAATGTTACCCCCTGTAATTCTGCCATCGCTTCCTCAAAAGAAAGTCCACGTCCTAATAAAGTACCAATCTTACGAGTTCTTCCACCAAAAATTGTTACATATAAATCGCCTGCCCCGTGAATGATATTTTCTGGCTTACCACCGATTAACTCAAGCAGTTTTGTCATTTCTTTTACGCTCTGTCCAAATAATGCTGCCTGAGAATTGTAATGCTGGCTTCCAATCTTTCCATCTCTCTTTTCTGCAAGACCTACCGCAAGACTTACACCTAATGCATATGCATTTTTCATAGCAACGGCACACTCAACACCAACAACGTCTGTAGAAAGGGAAATATGATAGTAATCTGTCTCTAAAAGAGATTTGATATATTTTAATGTCTCGATATCTTTTCCACAGAAAGCAACATGGCTGTCATCATGGTCTGCTAATTCATAACTTGTACATGGACCACCGATTGCATTTAAATTAAGATGTTTGCCCTCTGGCTGTCTCTGTGCAAAAATGTGCGGATAAGGAACTAAGGTACCATCTTCTAAGTCAACCATTCCTTTTGTTACTGTAAGAACTGGAACGTCTTCTGGTAATACTGGAAGAATCTCATCACAGAACCAGTCAAGACCAAAGCTGCTCACACCGCCAAGAACTAAATCTGCTCCCTTTAATGCTTCTTCAAGTTCTTCAATCTGATAATATTTGATACCGTCATGAAGCGTTCTCTTTAATGTGATGTGGAAATTATCTTTCTTTAATCCATCGATAATGTCTCTGTCAAGAGGAGAACCAACTAATCTTACCTCATGACCATTTTCAAAAGCTGGAAAAGTAATTGCTGAATTCATCTGACCTGCACAAACAAAAGTAATAACACTCATTTTAAATCCTCCTGTAAAAAATCTTAAATAACATCTTTGTTTTGTTTTTTGTTTCGTTATCTGATGACTACATGTAACCACATTTTTTTCCTAAAGTCAAACGACAGAATTCGCTTATTTACTAGGTATTCGCGTGCTTTTTATTAATCATTTCATTTGATTAATCCCCTGTTTTTTCGCTCCATTTTTCTTCCTGCTAAAAAAGGAAATGCAAACATAAGGAAATGCCTTGTAAAACGAATTAATCAATACTATAATATTATTAATCAAAAATGTACTAAGATTAATACGCAGCTATTAATTAAAATAAATCAAAAAAGGGGTATTTTTTATGGGAAAAAGGAATCGAGTCACTACCAGAGACATCGCCGAGGAACTTGGAATCTCCCAGTCCACTGTCTCTATGATCCTCAGTAATAAGGCGAATGTGTCCTTTACCGAAGAGACCGTACAAAAAGTAAAGACAAAGGCAAAAGAGCTTGGATACAAAAAACCTGTACCAAAAGAACTGGTACAGGAAAAATCTCTTGCAAATACAATTGTCGTGCTATGCCCAATGGTAACAAATGGCTATTACTCGATGATGATGCAGTCTATCACTGACCATGCGAAAGAATATGATTATACTGTCATGACTATTTCAACCGGAAGAGATGCCGCCACAGAGGAACTCTACCTTGATTTATTTGCCCGTGTGCAGCTTGCCGGCATAATCTGTCTCTATCCACTGTCAAAAATCCAGAAAATCAATGCCCTCTCAAAGCGTTTTCCGGTTATCTCTGTTGGGGATAAGCCTCTTTCCTGTCAGTTTGACTCTGTGGAACTTGACAGCCGCAAACAGGGACATATTATGGCAAATTATCTGCTTTCGCTTGGGCACACGGATATTACTTACATCTCTACGCCGATTCGAGGAAAGGAAATTGGACGAATTCACCGGCTTGATGGTGTTAAATCCAGTTTCCGGGAACATGGTATTCCTTTAGAACATCTTACTGTTCTTTATCAAAGCCAACCTGCCTTTGACCGCTATCCACTGGAAAATGCGGAATACCAGAATGGTTATGATCTGGCCACACACGCTTTAGAAGAACACACTTCTTCCACTGCGTTTATCGGCAACAATGACATGGCTGCCTTTGGAATCATGGCAGCAATTTCTGACCACGGTTATCGGATTCCTGCAGATTTTTCCGTCTGTGGCTTTGATAACATCACCTTATCTGCCATGCCACAGATTGCACTGACTACGATTGACCACGCTTCGGTGCGAAAGGGCGAAGAGGCGGTGGATATGATTCACCGAAAGAATACGCAGAAGAAAGATGAGACTTCCCACGCTTATATTATGCGGCTGGAGTATGAACCACAGTTGATTGTGCGCAAATCTACGGGGAGAAAATTCTAGTTGCCGTAGGCAAATCAGTATTCATTCAACGGTACATCTTCATCAAAGGGTTCAATTTCCTTAATCTCAACATAATACCCATACTGTGCATTTACCGGAATATAGACTCTCTCGCCCTTTTTATGTCCGAGGAGTGCCTTTCCTAACGGAGATTCAATACTCACACGGTTTTGCATCGTATCTACAAGTACAGTAGTTACGAAGGAGAATTTATCGGTTTCGTCGTCTTCTTCGAAGTAGAGAGTTACCGTTTTGTTTAAGCCTACCTGGTCGGCATTGGAGTGGTCTTCTACGATTTCACAGGTTCGGATCATTCTTTCAAGGTAACGGATTCGGCTTTCGTTTCTGTTTTTTTCTTTTTTGGCAGCGTGGTATTCGAAGTTTTCGCTTAAATCGCCATGTGCTCTGGCTTCTTTTACATGTTCGAGCAGTTCCGGTCTTACTTCGACTTTGCGGTGTTCGATTTCTGCTTTCATTTTATCTACATCTTGCTGGGTGAGTTTATGTTTCATGATAATTTCCCTTTCTGATATATTTTTGTATTATATTTTTTGCATTACAATTCAATATATCTATTCCGTTACTTAGATATATTGATTCTGTTACGAAGAAATACTCTTTAAAGATTGGACATTATTTTTATAATTATATCCTATTGCCAGTATCCTTACCTTTTATAGTCTGTATGGTTTTTTCTTTTTCTGCTTTATCTACCTGATAAAAATATATTAATACGATTTCAATTCCTTCCACAGCCGATTATAATACTGATCTGTCTTTTCACCAAGATATTTATATACTTCGCATTTATCCAATGTAGCTTCTTCCGGGAAGATAGTGTAATCTTCTTTGGTGTCATCATCTAAGGTGTCATATACAGCTTTATTTGGTGTTCCATAGTAAATGTAATCAAAGTTTTTCTGGGCGATGTCCTGACGGTTCATGTAGTCGATAAATTTTTCGGCAGCTTCTTTGTGTTCGGCTGTTTTGGGGATTAAAAAGCAGTCAAACCAGACGTTAGAGCCTTCTTTTGGGACAACGTAGTCGAGGTCTTCGTTTTCTTCCATGGCAACGGTAGCATCGCCGGAATAAATGACGGCCATGGAGGCATCGCCAGAAACCATGGCATCTCTTGCCTCATCAACAAGATTCTACGATTGGTTTTTGTTTTAATAAAAGGCTCTGTGCCTGTTTTAATTCCTTTTGACTGGTTGTGTTTAAGGAAATGCCATTCCATTTGAGTGGAACCATAAAAGCATCTCGCATACTGTTTTGCATAACAATCTGGTCATCGTATTTTTTGTCCCATAAAATGCTCCAGCTATCGACTTTTTCTTTTATGACTTTTGTGTTATAGAGGATTCCTACGGTCCCCCAAAGGTAAGGGACTGCGTATTCATTGGTCGGGTCAAATGCCTTACAGAAATCTAAATACTTTTCATCAATATTTTTATAGTATTCCATAGAGGAAGTATCAATTTTCTGTGCTTCGCCCTCCTGCATCATTTTCTCTACCATGTAGTCGGATGTACAAATAACATCGTAGTTAATGACACCGGATTTATATTTTGTATACATATCTTCCGGGGTGACATATTCTTCGTATTTTACTTTGATGCCAGTTTCTTTCTCGAAAGTTTTTAGTACACTTACATCAATATAATCTCCATAATTAAATACGGTAACCGTATTTTTGTCATCGCTCTTTTTTCCAGAAGAAAAGCAGCCGGTAAAGGCAATGGTTGAGATAATTAACAATACTACGAGGACGAAAATACCTGCCATCAGCTTTCCTTTTCCCTGCAGATAATATTTTTCCAGTAAATTCATCGATCTTCCTCCCTGTCTGCTTTTTTCTGTTTTGTTGCGGACATATGGTTAATGAGTCCGAGTAAAATAAGAATTGTCAAGAATAAAAGGGTTGAAAGTGCATACATCTGTGGGTTGATTCCTCTTCTAAGCTGCTGGTAAAGCATTGTGGAAATCGTGTTGATTCCCGCTCCCTTTGTGAAGTATGTTACGACAAAATCATCCATAGATACCGTAAATGCAAAGAAAAATCCTGAAAGGATTCCCGGGATAATTTCCGGCAGGACAACTTTGACAAAGGCGTATACTGCGGATGCACCTAAATCCTGTGCCGCCTCGTATACATTTTTATCCAGCTGCTGAAATCTCGGCATGACATTTAAAATGATATAGGGTAATCCTAAAGTTACGTGTGCTATCAACATGGAAGTGAATCCCAGTGACATGAAATGCACAAATAAGAGCATGATAGCCACACCGGTTACGATATCGGCATTTAATAATGGGATATTTGAAAGTCCTTCCATTACCTTTTGGAAACGGAGCTTCATCGCAGTCATTCCGATACACGCAAGTGTTCCAATCAATGTAGCGATTAAAGCCGCCAATGTTGTAAGCAGCAGGGACGTTCTTACGGCTGAAAGTACTTCCTCATTCTGAAATAAATCAGTATACCAGTGCAAGGTGAAGCCGCCCCAAACGGTTCTTGATTTAGAATCGTTAAATGAGCAGACAAATAACACAAGTAACGGCGCATACAGGAGAAACCCAATAAATGCCACATAAAATTTTTCTATAAAACTTTTTGCTTTTACCATAGCATGTTGTCTCCTTCCTCTGACGCGTGGCGGTTCATAATTGCCATACTAATAAAAATAAATATCATAAGTACAATAGAAAGCCCGGAACCTAAATTCCAGTTATTTGCCACATTAAATTCCTGGTCGATAACATTTCCAAATAAAAGAACTTTGGACCCACCTAAAATATCAGCCACAACGAACTCGGAAATGCTTGGGATAAATACCATAATAATTCCACTGATCACTCCTGGCAGAGAAAGTGGAATGATAATCTTCTGGAATGTCACCCTTGCGCTTGCTCCCAAATCATGTGCTGCTTCGATAACGTCTTTGTCAATTTTGCAAAGGGCATTGTAAATCGGCAAAATCATAAATGGAATATAGTCATAAACCATTCCGACCAAAACTGCTCCTTTTGTATACATTAATTTTTGTAAAGGAAGTCCAAAAAATCCGAGAATGGCATTTAATATTCCTGTTTTTGATAAAATAACCTGCAATGCCAGTACACGAAGAAGGAAGTTAATCCACATTGGCAAAATAAACAGCATAATGACAATGCCGGAACCTCTATGTTTTCCCTTACTTAAAATATATGCCAAAGGATACGAGATAACGAGACAAATGAGTGTACTTGCTAACGCAATCCAGACAGAATTCCAGAACGCTTTGTAGTGAACGGAATCAGCCATTGCGGTAATATTAGAAAGGGTAAAGCTTCCGTCGCTTCCTGTACAGCCATAATATAGCACCATAAATAATGGCAAAATGATAAATGCTGCTCCCCACACAATGTAAGGAGTTGTAAGAACTTTTCTACTCATCTATCGTCACCGCCTTTTCATCTTCGGATTCTGGCTTATGCATAATCTGAATATTAAACGGAATGACGGAAATGCTTACTTTAGATCCTACTGGATGACAGTTTGTGCTGTGAACAAGCCACTCATATCCATTTGCCTCCACTTCCATCTCGTAATGTACGCCCTTAAAAATAAGAGAAGTAACCACACCATCAAGGATTCCCTGACCTTCCTCACCAAGAACCACATCCTCCGGACGGATTACAACATCGACCGGCGTATTACAGCCGAATCCCTCGTCGACACATGGGATCTTCACACCTAAGATCTCCACAACTTTATCCTGGATCATGGTTCCGTTTATGATGTTGCTGTCACCGATAAAGTCGGCAACAAATGCATTGACAGGCTCATTGTAGATCATCTCAGGTGTACCGATCTGCTGGATGTACCCCTGGTTCATGACAACGATCGTATCGGATATGGTAAGTGCTTCTTCCTGATCATGGGTAACGAACACGAACGTGATGCCAAGCTCATTTTTCAGGCGGATCAGCTCGTACTGCATGTCCTGGCGGAGCTTTAAGTCGAGGGCACCGAGCGGTTCGTCTAAAAGGAGAACTTTCGGTTCATTTACAATGGCGCGCGCGATCGCGATACGCTGCTGCTGGCCGCCGCTCATCTCGGTGGGCAGGTGGTTGGCGCCGCTCAAAGAATCAATAGAGCGGTTTTCAAAACCTTCCAGATTCACTAATTTCAGTGCATAACGGATTTTATCATTGATATATTCTTTGCTTTTTTTCTTGATCCGCAGACCAAATGCGATATTTTCCGCGATTGACATATGCGGGAAAAGGGCATATTTCTGGAAAACAGTATTTAAGTTACGCTTGTTTGGCGGCAGGGACGTGATATCTTTGCCGTCAAAGACAACGCTTCCTGCATCCGGAGCCTCAAAACCGCCGATGATGCGGAGGGTGGTTGTCTTTCCACAGCCGGAAGGGCCGAGGAGTGTGATAAATTCATTTTCGCGGATATATAAATTTAAGTCATCTAATACGACGTGATCGCCGTAGGATTTTGAAATACCTGTCAGATTGATTAATTTTTTGCTCATTTGTGTTCAAAACGCTTCTTATTTTTATATAGTAAAAAACGTTATCCCTTTCTAAGTGGTATGTAAAATACAGATTAAAAACTTGGAGGCGTGGAAACCCAGATCAGGATGGCATCACGGTTGCCGTTATTTTCCAGTCGATGTTTTTTCCCCGCCTGGAAATAGAAAGATTCGCCTGCCCGGACAGTATAAGTTTTTCCACCGTAAAAAACACGCACGGTTCCTTTTAATACATAGCCGAATTCTTCGCCTGCATGTGGCAGATGCGTGTCGGAGGAACCACCGGGTTTTAAAGTAAGGCGCACCGGCTCCATGCTGTTCTTCTGGGCATTTGGTATGATCCATTCGATCATTTTATTTCCATCTTCGCTGATTTTTTCAAAATAATCATCTTTTTCAAATACGATCTGTTCCGGTTCTTCGTCCGTAAAAAATTCGGCAGGAGTTGTGCCGAGACATTGTATGATGTCAAGCAGTGTGCCGATGGACGGAGAGTTCTGGTTGCGTTCCAGCTGGGAAATACATCCCTTGGTCAGTTCAG
>ENA-OPAA01002095-OPAA01002095.1-human-gut-metagenome-genome-assembly--contig:-NODE-2095-length-10531-cov-3.834383_pt1 | contig 10531 bp, 7 predicted proteins | sample MGYA00241049_ERZ501414 | MGnify/ENA primary metagenome ERZ501414 (study PRJEB25962, sample SAMEA2042520) | human gut metagenome | biome: human gut; feature: human-associated habitat; material: faeces... | reverse complement strand
GGCACTCTGTTCAGCTAATAAATTTACCTGATTCGCTACAACTGCAAATCCTTTTCCTGCCTCTCCGGCCCTTGCCGCTTCAATAGAAGCATTCAACGCCAGCAGATTTGTCTGGGAAGCAATTTCATTAATTGTTGCAATAATCTTATCAATCTCTTTTGATGCCTCATTAATCTCATGCATAGAAGCAACCATTTCATGCATCTTACCATTGCTGTCTGAAATGGCATTTCCAAGTTCATCCACTCTTCCACTGATTGCTTTTGCAGATTGTGAATTTTTTTCTACCTGTTCAGAAACTCCGGCAACTGTAGCCGTCAGTTCTTCTACAACCGCTGCCTGATTCGTAGCTCCATCTGCAAGATCATTGGAACTTGATGCCACCTGGTCTGCTGCACTTGAAACCTCACTCGAAACATTTTTAATTCCTTTGATCGTTTCTGCCATACTCTTCTCAAATGACATGAAAGAATTTAAAATACCGACAAAATCTCCCTTCCACTCTACTTCCGGCTGAACATCAAAATTTCCTTCTGAAAACAGTTTCATTGCACGATCAATATCATCTACATAAGTTCCCAAAATACGAATTGATTTGCGCATACTGTGCGCCAGTCTTCCAATCTCATCTTCCGAATGATATTCCAGCGCACTGTGTAAATTTCCTTCTGTCAGTTCCCTTGCAACGTCTTCCACTGCACGTAACGGATCCAGAATTGTTTCAAGTACCTTTTTACTTATTACCTTAGCCAGTGTGCATGCACAAACCAGACAGATAATAATACACACCATTCCTGCAACAGCAAAAATAATTGTAGTTCTTGCAGACTGCTCACTTACTTCATCTGTGATCTCATCTAATCTTATGGCAATTTCCACAAGTTTATTTAATGCAGGTGTACAACTATTAAAAATTTCATCAATCGCTTTCTCTTTTTCGCCATTTTTAATTTCTTCTATAATCGAATAACCAATGTTTCCCCAATCAGAAAGAGCAGATGCATACTCATTATATTCCTCATCCGGTAAGACTTTGGTTTTCTTTAATATTTCCAGCTGCGAATCCACTTCTGTAAGCAGCTTTTTTACATTCTGCTCATAACTGTCATAAGCAGATGTATCATTATTTAATGCCATTTCCCTGATATTTCTCGCTGACGTATTCACATTGATCCTGCAGATTTTTACCGCCTGATCCGCAGCATTGACATCATCTATATAATGTAACATATTAGCAAATAACACACCTATGACCACAATAGAAAACAGACCCGAAATCAACATCATACTAATGACTTTTCCGTATCCATAGTTTATCCTCTCCTGCAGATGCATATTTTCCAATTTGTCTTTCATTGTACTCTTTTGTGACAACATAGATTGTTATTTCCTTTCTCTATTGAATTTTTGAATTTTTACTCTTATATACCAAATTCCATTTTCAAAGTCAATACGGTTTCGGTTCAATTTTTCATATTCTACTTTTCGCATAATATTCAGCACATCCCACGCAAAAAAATTCAGCACTTTTACCAAAAAAGAAAACCACCACTCCCCGGCTCCCGGTTTGTGATGGTTTCCTGCTATATTATTCTGTCCACTTCTTAAATTCTTCATCCGTACATTTCACATAATGTGTCCCGGACACCAGATGATCCGTTCCCTTATTATAATCAATGCCGGAAGTCTTGTAATCGTAGCTCAGTGCCACACGATTTTTTTCCACGACCGGATTCGGTGCAGGTATCGCAGAAAGAAGGCTCTTCGTATATGGGTGGATTGGATTCTCAAAGATTTCCTCCGTTGTTCCGGTCTCTAAGAGATGTCCCAGATGAAGTACCCCGATGCGATCCGAAATATATTTGACCATGGAAAGATCATGTGCGATAAACAGATACGCGGTTCCTGTCTCCTGCTGGATATCCTTCATCAGGTTAACGACCTGTGCCTGAATGGAAACGTCCAGCGCAGAGATACACTCATCTGCAATGATCAGTTTCGGGTTCATGATCAGCGCTCTCGCAATTCCGACACGCTGTCTCTGTCCACCGGAAAACTGATGCGGATAACGGCCCGCATGTTCCGGCGCAAGTCCAACTTTTGCCAGGATGTTTTTGATCTTTTCCTCACGCTCTGCGCGTGTCTTGTACATATGATGGATATCTAACCCCTCGCCGATGATATCGCGCACCTTTTTTCTTGGATTTAAGGATGCCATCGGGTCCTGGAAGATCATCTGCATCTGCGTGCGCAGTGCCTGGCTGTTTGCCTTATTGATCCTGCCGCTGATGTCCATTCCATTAAAATTGATCTCCCCGGCGGTCGGATCATAAAGTCTTATGATACTTCTTCCGATCGTTGATTTTCCGGAACCGGATTCCCCGACCAGACCATATGTCTCACCCGGATAGATCTGAAAACTTACGTTTTCCACCGCATGCACGGTATAATTATTACTTACCTTAAAATATTGTTTCAAGCCTTTCACGGTAAGAAGAGGCTTACTGTTTTCATTCACCGTCATCGATCTTTGCCTCCTTCTTCATTCGCGCAATACGCTCTTTTAATTCAGGCGGCATCTCTGCCTTCGGTGCCCGCGGATCTAACAGCCAGGTAGCCGCATAATGTGTATCTGTCACCTGAAACATTGGTGGATCTGCCTTGTCGTCGATCTCAAGCGCAAACTGGTTACGCGGTGCAAACGCATCGCCCGGTTTTTCGTTTAACAGGTTTGGCGGCGAACCAGGGATCGTGTAGAGTCTCTCATCCGCAGTGTCAAGATCAGGCATTGCAGAGAGCAGTCCCCAGGTATACGGATGTTTCGGATCATAGAAGATCTCATTGATCATACCTTTCTCAACGATTTTTCCGGCATACATGACATTGACGTAATCTGCCACTTTGGCAACCACGCCGAGGTCATGTGTGATGTAAATAACGGAAATGCCTCTCTCTTTCTGTACCCTGCGGATCAGCTCGATGATCTTTGCCTGAATCGTAACATCCAGTGCAGTCGTCGGCTCATCACAGATCAGAAGATCCGGGTTGCAGGCAAGCGCGATGGCAATGACCACACGCTGTCTCATACCACCGGAGAGCTGGTGCGGATAGTTTTTCATACGTTTTTCCGCATCCTCGATACCAACCTCTTTTAACAGTTCTACTGCCTTATCCCAGGCTTCTTTCTTCGGTGTCTTAAAATGCCAGATCATACCTTCCATGATCTGTTTTCCGATCGTCATGGTCGGATCAAGACTCGTCATCGGATCCTGGAATACCATAGCAATTCTTTTTCCATTGATATGTCGTCTGATCCACTTTTTATCTTTTGTTAAAATGTCTACCGTCTGCGGTGTTCCATCCGCATGATGATAGGAAAATTCTATAGTACCGCCCGTTACTTTCGCATTGGATGCCAAAATACCCATGGCAGCTTTCATTGTTACGGATTTACCGGAGCCGGACTCACCAACGATCGCAACTGTCTCGCCCTTCATCAGGTCAATATTGACTCCACGGATGGCGTGCACGCTTCCTGCAGTCGTCTGAAACGTAATATCCAGGTCCCGTATTTTTAAAATCTGTTCTTTTGTCTCTGACATATACGAATCCCCTTTCTTACATTTCTTTCAGCTTCGGATCTAATGCTTCACGTAAACCATCTGCTACAAGGTTAAAGCTTAACATCAAAAGAGCCATTACAACGATCGGCGGAATGATCTGGTACGGATGTGTGGTAAAACTGTTAAATCCTTCGGAGATCAGTGAACCAAGTGAACACTGTGGCACCGGAATACCAAGACCTACGAAACTTAAGAATGCCTCGGTAAAGATCGCTGTCGGGATGGAGAACATTACCTGTGTAATGATCGGTCCAATGATATTTGGCAGAACTTCTTTAAAAATAATAAAGAAATTTCCTGCTCCAAGTGTCCGTGATGCAAGTACAAATTCCTGCTCTTTTAATTTCAGCATCTCAGCTCTTGCAATACGGCTCATGCCGACCCACTCTGTCAGCATCAATGCAAAAATAATGGTAAGCATACCCGGCTGCAGTACCAGTAACAAAAGTGTTACGATTACAAGACGCGGAATACCGTTCGCGACCTCCAGAAACCGCTGCATGAACATATCGACTTTCCCGCCAAAATATCCGGAGATCAGTCCATAGCTCATACCGATCACCATATCGATGATAGCGGCTGCTACGGCGATAATCAGGGAAACGCGTGCACCGGACCAGGTACGTGTCCAGATATCACGTCCGAAGTTATCACTTCCGAACCAGTAGTAAAGATCATCCAGACCTTTTTCTTCATAGTAATTGATCTTTTTGGTTCCGGTCGTTGTTTTCATGCCTTCACTACCATCGAAGATACCCAGTTTTTCAAGACCTTTTACCCTCGGTGCAAAGTTCTTCTGTGTCAGTGACTGTTCGGAGTAACTGAAATCATTCATCCCCGGGCCAATAATTGCAAATACCGTAATGATAATGATCAGGATCAGACCGATCACTGCACTGATTTTTTTGAAATAGCGGATCAATACGTCTTTCCAGAAACTCTGTGCAGCAAAGTTGTCATCTAACGCAAGTTCGCCATCCGTATGTTTAAATTTAAAATCTGCCTCGACCGGTATGTAGCCGGCAGCATCAGTTCCCATATTCATGGTATTTTCCTGTGACACCATATCAGTCTCCTTTCTTTGCCAGACGAATTCTCGGGTCAATGATTCCGTAAAGGATATCTACCACAAGCATGATGGCAATGTACATTGCAGAATAAATAAAGCTTAATGCGATAACCACGTTGTAGTCGTTCGACTGAATGGCATTTACCAGAAGACTTCCGACACCCGGTATTGCAAATATTTTTTCAACAACCAGAGAACCGGTCATCAGATCGACGATCAGTGGTGCAAGCACGGTGATGATCGGGATCAGTGCATTTCGCAGCGCATGTTTAAAAATCAGCGCTGAACCCGAAATTCCTTTACTCTCCGCAAGCAGCATATAATCGCTGCCGAGTACTTCAAGCATTTCACTTCGCGTAAAACGGGCGATCGACGCCATCGTAAACATCGAAAGTGAGATACTGGGCAGCACGCTTGATCCGAAAATATCGCTCTCCGAAAACAGCATCGGGAACCATCCTAATTTAAATCCGAAGTTATAGCTGAGTGCCAGCGCAAACACATACGATGGCACCGACACACCGATAACCGAAATGATCGTCGCTAACGAATCCCATATCGTATCATGCTTTAACGCCGCAAGAAGCCCGAGCAGAAGCCCGACCACGGCACCAATTAACACCGCATATCCTCCGATACTGATGGAGATCGGAAGTCTCGTCTTTATCAACTGGGAGATTGGTGTATTCTTTGAGATATTGTAGCTTACGCCAAGGTCTCCTTTTAACATATTGCCTACATATTTCACAAACTGTACCGGCAGCGGCTGATCCAGTCCATATTTCGTATACAGTGCTGCTCTCTGGTCTGCATTTAACTTCTCATCGTTGAATGGAGAACCCGGCATCAGCTGCATCAAAATAAACAGAACGAGTAAAATTGCAAGCAGCGTAAACAGAGACGTTACGATTCTCTTAAGTGCATATTTTTTCACGTTCTAATCCTCCTTGTTTTCCGAAGGAAAATGCGACTGCCTTTGCAGGAGCAGAGGATTTTCCTCCTTGTTTTTCCGTTCACGACATAGGAAATTCCTGCCTCATTTCCTATAGCGTCAACAATATGATGAAATTGCCGCACCAAAGTTTTGCACTTTAGTGCGGCTATATTCATTTTCCTGTAAAACAGGATTTCTACTGTCTAAATTTCTTTATTCAGTCTTTACAGCATCTTTGTATACACGGTTGATAGCTACCGGATGATACTCAACGCCTGTTACTTTAGAAGAAAGCATCTCTGCGTTGCACTGTGTGTAAAGCGGATAAATAACTGCCTCATCCATAACGATCTTCTCAGCATCGTAAAGTCTTGCCCAGCGTCCCTCTGCATCTGTGCAAAGATCACCGGTTGTACACTCATCAATGATTGCATCGTAATCTGCGTTGCTCCACAGACCGTAGTTGTTAGAGTTATCTGTTACCCACATTCCAAGATATGTCATTGGATCTGCGTAGTCCGGTCCCCAACGTGTTAAACCTAACTGGAAGTTACCGTTCTGCATGTCTTCCACACGCTGTTTCTTCGGCTCAACAACCAGATTTACGGTCAGTCCAGGAAGAGTTGTCTCCCATTGCTCTTTTAATACCTGCGCTACTTTCTGAGGTGCGTCATCTGCATCTACTACCATGTCTAAAGTGATCTCAGATTCTCCAAGTTCCTCTAAACCTTTTGCCCAGTAATCTGCTGCTTTTTCTGTATCATATACACACACATCAGAGAATTTCGTCTGATCTTCGGAGAAGTCAGATCCGTCAGGACCTGCTGCAAACTGCATCGGAACTGCTGTGTATGTAGAAGCGGAACCATCTTTTAATACATCTGCTGTGATGGAATCACGGTCGATTGCCATTGTCATTGCAAGACGTATATTTAAGTTTGCGAGTTCAGGAACAGAATTCATATTCGGGCTGACATACCATAAGTAGCCTGCACCAACAGTTGTGAATTCAGGATCGTCTTTTACCTGGTCAACCTGCTCACCGTTTACTAATGTTGTATCAAGTGCACCTGTCTGGTAGCTCATTAATGCCTGCTGTGAATCCTGGATTACCTGATAACTTAATCCGGAAAGTTTTACTCTGTCGGTATCATAGTAGTCTGCATTTTTTGTTAAATGGAATGCAGTTGCTGCCGGCTGATAAGAATCCAGCACAAATGCACCGTTTGATAATACTGTCTCAGGACTTGTTGCAAATGTATCTCCACAGGAAGTAAAGAACTCCTCATTTACCGGATAGAAAGTCGGGAAATACATCAGAGAAGTGAAATAGCTGACTGGTGCATTCAGTTCGACCTGAAGTGTATTGTCGTCTACTGCTGTCACACCAAGTTCACTCTTGTCTTTCTCACCTGCGATGATCTCTGCTGCATTTTTAATCTGACCGATATCGCTTAACATATATGCATACTCTGATGCGACATCCGGATCAACAGCTCTCTGCCATCCGAATACGAAATCTGCTGCGGTAACCGGTGTGCCGTTGCTCCATTTTGCATCGGTACGAAGATGGAATGTATAAGTTAAACCATCGTCTGATAAATCATAGCTTTCTGCGATTGCCGGAACTGCCTGTCCGTCTGCATCCATCTGCATCAGACCGTCGGTGTAATCAGCGATTACCTCAAAGGATGTTCCGTCGGTAGCCTGCTGCGGATCGAGTGACTCGACCGGAGTTTCAAGCATAACATTCATGTCTGATGCGCTTGCTGCGGCATCTGTTCCTGCAGCATCACCTGCTGCACTGCCTGTCTCTGTGCCTGCGGTTGTTCCCTGTGTTGCAGAAGAACTGTTCCCGCCACAGCCTGCAAGACCAAGCATCATTGTTCCGGCCATCAAAATAGCCAAAACTGCTTTGGTTTTTTTCATAATAGTAATCCTCCTTGTTTTGCGGAGCAAAATGTCTGCTATGCCTGCATAGCATGTGCCTCTTGCAGGAGCAGAGGATTTTCCTCCTTGTTTTGCGGAGCAAAAATCCGAGTCCTCTGACGAGGAGAGGATTTTCCTCCTTAATAAAAATGCGCAAAGATGGCTCTTTTCCTCTGCGCCCCTTTACGCTGATAACACTTTAGCACATCACATTGCAAAATGCAAGTATTATGTTATACATTTTGTACTTTCGTACTATTTTTCCGTTAATATAATGGGTGAATAGCTTTTATTTTCCCTCACTCAAACAATCATGATTTTAAAATTTTTTGCCACCTTAATCCTATGATGTTGAGCTCAAATAGTGCAATTTGTCAATCAAAAATCTTGCATGTACTATTTGTCATCCTATAAAGATTCGGGTGTCAAAAGGTGGTTTTCAATTTTGGGTCTGTCAAATTGCACAAAACCGAACTTGTTTTGTTCCGTTGTCCGAAAATAAGAAAAACTAAGTATGCCTGAATCAGTTTTTCACAGAGTGACGTAAACGGCATTCAACGAGCCTTCCATGGCTCGTGAAGCCTTGTTCTGCCGTCCGTGGCAGAACATTACTGTAAATAGACAGGCATACTAAGATTTTCTAATTTTCTCCCAAAGTCACAAAAACAGTCTCGGCTTTGTGCAATTTGACAATCGCTAAGTTATGAACCACCTTTTGACACCCTAATCATATTATCTCAACTGTAAAAATTGGCATATTGAATTGCAGATTTGCCGTATGATGAATCTTGGGTATAAAAGACCTATGGGGATGGAGGGGAGGAGCGTTATGATCGGTGGCGTGGATGGATACAAATGGAATATCACAGATTCCTATGATAATAATTTAAATCAGCGGAATAATGTTAATAATAAAGATGAACTGGGACAGAAAGGCGCGGTCGATAAATCTAAGACCACAGAGTGCCAGACCTGTAAAAACCGCAAATATGTTGATGGCTCTAACGAAGCGAATGTTTCCTTTAAAAATGCTGCGCATATTTCACCGGAAGCGGCATCTTCTGCTGTCCGGGCACATGAGGGGCAGCATGTTTCCAATGCGTATCACAAAGCTGCCACGCAAAACGGCGAAGTGGTATCTGCATCCGTCAGAGTCCAGACATCGGTCTGCCCGGAATGTGGCCGTTCTTATATTTCCGGTGGTGTGACGGACACACAGATCAGATATTATAATGAGTCGAATCCATACCAGCAGGATTTAAAACAGACAGACGGAATTAAACTGCGTGGGGCAAACGTGGACGAGATTGGCTAGATTTTTCGTACGAAAGCCCCGGCTTGAAAACAATATAAGAATGGAGAATTTTATGTGTACAGCAGCAACTTACCTGACGAAAGACTTTTATTTTGGAAGAACATTAGATTATGAATTTTCTTATGGCGAGGAAATCGCGGTGACACCGCGGAATTATCCATTTCATTTCCGTCACACGGAAAATCTGGAAAAACATTATGCGATCATTGGCATGGCGCACATGGCAGGAGATTATCCGCTTTATTATGATGCGGTGAACGAAAAAGGCGTCGGCATGGCGGGACTTAATTTTGTCGGCAATGCATATTATCATAAGGAAGAAAGCGGTAAAAAAAATGTGGCATCCTTTGAATTTATTCCATGGGTGCTTGCGCAGTGCGCAACGTTAGATGAGGTGCGGGATCTGATCACAGATTTAAATATTGTGGATACATTGTTCAGTGAAAATCTGCCGGCCGGCATGCTGCACTGGATCATTTCGGATAAGAGCGGATCGATCACGGTAGAGTCCATGAAAGACGGACTGCATATCCATGAAAATCCGGTTGGGGTCCTGACAAACAATCCGCCATTTGAGCAGCAGATGTTTATGCTGAATAATTACATGGGACTGTCACCAAAACAGCCGGAAAATCATTTTGCGGATAAACTGGATCTGAATATGTACAGTCGTGGCATGGGAGCATTAGGACTGCCGGGTGATCTTTCATCAGCTTCCCGTTTTGCGAGAGTCGCGTTTACAAAAATGAACGCAGTTTCTGACGATTCCGAGGAGGAGAGTGTGGCACAGTTTTTCCATATCTTAGGATCTGTCGACCAGCAGAGAGGCTGCTGCGAGGTGGCGGAGGGAAAGTATGAGATCACGATTTACACGTCCTGCTGCAACGCTTCCAAAGGGATTTACTATTATACAACCTATGACAACCACCAGATCAGCGCAGTAGACATGCATAGAACCGATCTGGACAGCAAGACACTGAGCTGCTACAAGCCGGTTACGGAGGAGCAGATTTTCTGTCAGAACTGACGCAGGAGGCAGAGCTATGTCAGAGGAACGGGAAAAAATCGTTGGCGTAAATCTTGGCAACTGGCTTGTTCTGGAAAAATGGATGCAGCCATTTTTGTTCGAGGAAAACTGCGCAGAGGACGAGGTCTGGTTAAACCGCAAGGTTCCGGCAAAAAAGCTGCGTCCGCTGATGAAAAAACACAGGGATACCTATATCGAAGAAACGGATTTTGCTAAAATTGCTGCGCACGGCATTAACGCGGTGCGCCTGCCGGTTCCGTATTTCGTGTTCGGGGACAGAAAACCATATTCCGGCTGCATCGAATATGTCGATCAGGCGATGGACTATGCGGAAAAGTATGGGTTAAAGGTGCTGATCGATCTGCATACCGTGCCGGGCGGGCAGAACAGCTATGACAACGGCGGCATCACCGGCGTCTGCAAGTGGCACCGGAATCCGAAAGAGGTCGCTTATGTATTATATGTGTTAGAACGGCTGGGGAAGCGTTACGGGCATCGGAAAGGGTTGCTTGGCATCGAAGTGCTTAACGAGCCCATCAGCTTTCGGGTCTATCTGTTTGCGCCGAGTCGGAAGCAGGCGCTCGATCAGGGAGAAGCAATCGGCAGCAGCCATGTGCCCATGCGTTTCCTGAAA
>ENA-OPAA01002090-OPAA01002090.1-human-gut-metagenome-genome-assembly--contig:-NODE-2090-length-10552-cov-2.873678_pt1 | contig 10552 bp, 5 predicted proteins | sample MGYA00241049_ERZ501414 | MGnify/ENA primary metagenome ERZ501414 (study PRJEB25962, sample SAMEA2042520) | human gut metagenome | biome: human gut; feature: human-associated habitat; material: faeces... | reverse complement strand
CTGGTCAGCATTTTTCTTCGGGAAAAACGCAAAGCCCATGTGGCGTTCGGGATGATCTGTATCGCGGCAGGAGCCGCCAGCATCGTCTATTCCATCAATGACGTGTGGGCAGCACTGGACGTAAAAGATTATCTGAAAAATCAGAGCACGTACAATACCGTGGTAGAAGACAACTACGTAGATCCGGACCGCGTGAATATCACGTTCCCGGAACAGAAACGAAATCTGATCTATCTCTATCTGGAATCCATGGAGAGCACCTACGCAGACAAAGCCTCCGGCGGAGCATTCGATAAAAACTATATCCCGGAGCTGACCCAGCTTGCCGCAGACAACATCAGTTTTTCCAATTCGGAGCTGCTCGGCGGCGGCCAGCCTACCGTAAACGCAACCTGGACCATTGCCGGAATTTTCGCACAGACCTCCGGTCTGCCTCTCAGCATCGGAATCCAGCGAAATGAGATGGCATATCAGGCCAGCTTCTTCCCGGAAATCAATACCCTGGGTGATGTCCTGGCGGATGAAGGCTACAAGCAGTATTTCTTCATCGGTTCAATCGGACAGTTCGGCGGCCGGGAAGAGTACTTTAAAGAGCACGGCGACTACGAAGTAGACGATTACAACTGGGCTATGGAAAAAGGCCTGATCCCGGAAGGATATTACGAATGGTGGGGCTATGAGGATGAAAAACTCTTTTCCTTTGCCAAAGACCGTCTGACCGAAATCGCAGCAGAGGGAGAGCCGTTCAACTTCACCATGCTGACCGCAGACACCCATTTTGAGGATGGCTATCCGTGTGAGCTCTGCGATGAAGAAAACGACGGTGACAACCAGTACGGAATGGTTCTGCACTGCTCCAGCAAGCAGGTCACCGAGTTCGTTTCCTGGATTCAGCAGCAGGATTTCTACGAGAACACAACGATCGTAATTTCTGGCGACCATCTGACGATGGATTCCGATTTCTGTGAGAACGTTGATCCGGACTACACCAGAACCGTATACAACGTGATCATCAACTCTCCGATCCAGCCGCAGCAGGAGAAAAACAGAAGTTTCACCACCATGGACATGTTCCCGACCACCATCGCAAGTCTCGGAGCTACCATTGAGGGTGACCGCCTCGGTCTTGGAACGAACCTGTTTTCAGGTGAACAGACGCTTGCAGAGAAGCTGACCTTCGACCAGCTCAATGATGATCTCTCCCAGAAATCCAAATTCTTCGAAAAAATGGAAGAGCAGGTAACCTCCATCTGGACCAAAACCGATGAGGGCTGGAAGTTCTACATCGAAGACGAAGACCGATGGGCCAAAAGCGAATGGGTTTCCCTGAACCCGCACCGCTATGCAAACGACACCGAGCAGAGATATTACATTGACGCAAACGGCTACGCCGTAAAAGGATGGAAACTGATCGACGGAAAATGGTATTACTTCTCCACACAGGGCAGCTACCGCCTCCTCGAAGGACCGTGCGACGAACCGTTTGAGGTGGATGAGTCGCAGTATTCTTAAAAAATAAAAAAGAGAAGGATTTTCGGCAGCAAAAAGCCGGGAATCCTTCTTTTTTTAATGCAGAATTGTGCCGCTCCGCCTTTTGGCGGAATTTTCTGCATTTTTTGGTACAAAACGTATAAAGATTGTGAAATAAATAATTATCAATTGAATCATCTTACAAAACATGGTAAAATATGGCTATCAATCGGCGGACAAAGCGGAAAAAAGAAAGGGGATTTTAAAACAATGGGTTACAAATCAGACATTGAAATTGCACAGGAATGTACCATGCAGCCGATCACAGCGATCGCAGAAAAAGCAGGTATTGATGACAAATATCTGGAGCAGTACGGAAAGTACAAAGCAAAAATTGATTACAACCTGTTAAAAGACACCAATGCGGAGGATGGAAAACTGATCCTCGTTACAGCCATCAACCCGACACCGGCAGGAGAAGGAAAAACAACAACTTCTGTAGGTCTGGTAGACGGACTTTCTAGAATCGGTAAAAAAGCAATGGTTGCACTTCGCGAGCCATCTCTTGGACCGGTCTTCGGTGTAAAAGGCGGAGCAGCAGGCGGCGGATACGCACAGGTTGTTCCAATGGAAGATATCAACCTTCACTTCACCGGTGACTTCCATGCAATCGGTGCAGCAAACAACCTGCTGGCAGCTATGATCGACAACCACATTTTCCAGGGAAACGCTCTGAATATCGATCCGAGAAAGATCACCTGGAAACGATGCGTAGATATGAATGACCGTCAGCTTCGAAGCGTTGTAGACGGCCTTGGCGGAAGAACAAACGGAATGCCGAGAGAAGACGGCTATGACATCACCGTAGCATCTGAGGTTATGGCAGTTCTGTGTCTGGCAAGCGACATCACAGATCTGAAAGAAAGACTTTCCAGAATTATCATCGGATATACCTACGGAAAAGTATCCGAGCAGAAACCGGTAACCGCAGGTGACCTGCACGCAGAAGGCGCTATGGCAGCACTCTTAAAAGATGCCCTGAAACCAAACCTGGTACAGACTCTGGAAGGAACTCCGGCTATCGTTCACGGCGGACCATTCGCAAACATCGCACACGGCTGCAACTCTGTAACAGCAACCAAAATGTGCCTGAAATTAGCAGATTACACTATCACAGAGGCAGGCTTCGGTGCTGACCTTGGTGCTGAGAAATTCCTCGACATCAAATGCCGTATGGCAGGCCTGAAACCGAATGCAGTTGTAGTCGTAGCAACTGTTCGTGCCCTGAAATACAACGGCGGCGTTCCGAAAGCAGAACTGAACGGCGAGAACCTGGAAGCTCTGGAGAAAGGTATGCCGAACCTTCTGAAACACGTAAGCAACATCACAAACGTATACAAACTGCCATGTGTCGTTGCTATCAACGCATTCCCGACCGATACCGAAGCAGAGCTGAAGCTGGTTGAGGAGAAATGCAAAGAGCTCGGTGTCAACGTTGTTCTGTCCGAGGTATGGGCAAAAGGCGGCGAGGGCGGCGTAGCCCTGGCAGAAGAAGTTGTCCGTCTTTGCGAGCAGCCGAACGATTTCACCTATGCATACGATCTGGAAGGCTCCATCGAAGAGAAACTGAACGCCATCGTTCAGAAGATCTACGGCGGAAGCAGAGTTGTCCTGACCGCAAATGCACAGAAACAGGCAAAACAGTTAGAGGCTCTCGGATTTGGCAACTGCCCGATCTGTATGGCAAAAACCCAGTACAGCCTGACCGATGATCAGACCAAACTCGGCGCACCGACCGGATTCGAAGTTACCGTACGTAACCTGAAAATCTCCGCTGGTGCAGGCTTCATCGTAGCCCTGACCGGTGACATCATGACCATGCCAGGTCTGCCGAAAGTTCCGGCAGCAGAGCGTATCGATGTAGACGCTACTGGAAAGATTACAGGATTGTTCTAATAACACAGGATATTGTCTTGAAAAGACAGAATAAAGCGTGAAATAAAACACAGAAAAAAAGAGACATTCCTTCGTGAATGTCTCTTTTTTTACGTTTTTATTGCAAAATATTACAAAAGATAATATAATTTCTAATGATAACATGGAGAGAAAAGCAGATATAATATAGTAAGGGAGTTACTTGCCAATGACATCGAAGAAAAAATTGAGAAGTCTTCTGGGCGGTACACTTTTTATGGTGCTGATGCTTAGCGTACATCCGACGACTGTTTCCGCGAGTGCTGTGGGGAGCAGCACGGTGATGGACCAGTCTGTGGAGACAGAGGATCAGCAGAGCGGGATACAGAGTGAAACGCAGACACAGGCTTCACAGGACAGCGGTGCTGCTGTGCGGGCCAGTCAGAATGGCTGGGTTAAGGCAGGCGACAGCGGCTGGTATTTTTATGAGAACGGACAGCTGAAAACAGGATGGCTTTACCGGAATGGAAACTGGTACTGGCTGGATCCGGACCGGAACGGCCGCATGGCAGAAAACAGCTGGTTCACATACGATAATAATCTTTATTATGCCAAGGGAGACGGAGCAATCTATAAAAATGGTTTTCAGGAAGTAGATGGAAACCTTTATTATTTCCAGAGCTGGGGCGGCATTCAGAGAAATGTGTATCTCAGCATCAGTGGAAAAATGTACTATGTACAGGAAAATGGTATCGTTGCCCGTGGAATAGTCAGAACAATGAATGGACATGGTGATCTCTGCGCATTTGATGATACTACGGGAGCGCAGATCACACAAAAAGGCTGGCTGAAAAAAGGCACATCATATTATTGGGTAAGAGAAGACGGCGTCCTGCAGACCGGCTGGCTGCTGTACGATGATAACTGGTACTGGTTTGATGATAATGGTGTCATGATGACATCCGGCTGGAAAGAAATCAACAACAATCTGTATTACTTCCAGAGCTGGGGCGGCATTTATAAAAACGGTTTCCAGAGCATCGGAGGAAACGAGTATTATTTCCGGAGCTGGGGTGGTGTATATCGAAACACCTTCTTTACCGTAAAAGGGAAAACCTACATAGCGCAGAATGACGGATCGATCTATCATGCCAGCCAGACCGGCTGGGTTCAGCTGGGAGATCAGACTTACTGGATCAATCAGGATGGTTCTGTTCAGACCGGCTGGCTGAAGCTGGAAGGCAAATGGTACTGGCTGAAAGCGGACGGCACACGTGCTGCATCTGAATGGATCACGTATGACAACAACCGATACTATTTTGATGGTGACGGTGTGATGTACACCGGAATGAAAGAGGTTGACGGAACAAGATATTATTTCCACAGCTGGGGCGGCGTTTACCATAACGAATCTTTTACCTGGCAGGGAAAGAAATACTGGGCAAAGGATGACGGAACCTTCTATACAGGTGTCTGCGATATCAATGGAAAGAAATACTATTTTCTGGAAGACGGCGAGCAGATTACAAAAGAGGGCTGGTATCTGACCAACGGAACGTATTACTGGATCAACAAGGATACGTCGCTTCAGACCGGCTGGGTGAAATATGACAACAACTGGTACTGGATGAAAGAAGACGGTACGATGGCATCGTCTGAATGGATCACCTACGACAAAAACCGCTACTATTTCCGAAGCTGGGGCGGCATGTACACCGGAATTCATACCATCGGCGGAACAAAATACGCATTCCAGAGCTGGGGCGGTCTGTACCATGATCAGACATTTACCATCGGCGGTAAAACATACTATGCCAATTCAGATGGAACATTTGCCACCGGCTGGGTGCAGAACGGCGGAAAAACGTATTATTTCGATGAGGACGGCACAAGCCATACGGGCTGGCTGCTTCTGGACGGAACGCATTACTGGATCAACGCCAATGGAACCAGAAGAGATGACGAGCTGTTTCAGTACGACGGAAACTATTATTATGTAGACAAAAACGGCGTTATGGCGACAAGCGGCTGGGTATACTGGGATTATAACTATTATTATCCGAGAAGCTGGGGCGGCATGTACAAGAATGCGTTTATTACCTATGATAATAACCTCTATTACCTTGGATCTGACTCGAAAATGGCAATCGGCTGGCAGTCGATTGGCGGAAATACATACTATTTCCGAAACTGGGGCGGCATGATAACTGGAAAACAGGTGATCGACGGAAAAACGTATGTGTTCGATGAGGACGGCAAGCTGGTACAGAGTCCGGACGGATTTGAACCGTCCGCGCAGATCGGTGTCCGCACCGTACGGAACTTTCTGAAAAATGCACTGCTTCCGCTTGGAAACACCCTGTATATCTGGGGAGGCGGCCACACAGACGCAGAGGCAGAGAGTTACGGCGTCAATGCGCAGTGGAAACAATTCTTCAATACACAGAATTCCACCTACAACTATTCCGATCATCTGTATGAGTACGGAAAAGGTCTTGACTGTTCCGGCTATGTCGGATGGACCGCACATCAGGTGACGAAAGAGTATGCAACGACAACCTCCACTGGAATGCCGGCCTACTTTGCAAGAAAAGGCTGGGGAACCTGCGTGACAGGCGATACATCCCAGAAATTTACGCCGGGTGATGTGGTCAGCAAGAGCGGTCATGTCTGGATTGTCATTGGCCAGTGCTCGGACGGCAGCGTGGTTGTCATTCATGCGACACCGCCGTATATTCAGCTTGGCGGAACCGTTTCTTCAACAGGAAGCATTAACAGTGAAGCTATTGAGCTGGCAAATGAATACATGAAAATGTATTATCCGGTTGCGTATGAGCGGTATGGTGTAAAAGTTCTTGACCGGTCCTATCTGACCGGTGTGAATCATTTCACCTGGAGCAGCAGTATCTTAAGTGACAGTGAAGGCTACCGCAGGAAGAAACCGGCAGAAATCCTGAACGATCTGTTCCAGTAAAATATCTTCTATAAAAAATAAGAGAGAATACAAAAAAACTTTGTAGTTCGTGTATTCTCTCTTTCTTTTTGCGCTGGAATTGTCTATACTAGAAGGTGCGTGAAAGACGCAGATCAGAAATACAAAAGAAAAAATCTGGAAAATAAAAATACAAGGGGAGTAAACATGCGAAAGAGCTGGAAATGGGCGCTCTGTCTTGGCGTAGTGTCGTTGCTGCTGCTGGGCGGCTGCGGAAAAGAAAAGACGGAACCAGTGGATCTGGTGCTGGTAACCGACGGCAGTGAGGTAGCTTCCGATGCCGTGTATCAGTCAGCATGGAACGGTCTTGCGCAGTATGGAGACGAGAGCGGTCTGAAATATGAAGCAAGTGTTCCGGCAGGACGGACAACAGAGGACTATGAAAACACCATCAAAGAGGCGGCGCAGAAGGGAGCATCCGTTATCGTCTGTGCCGGAACGAGCATGAGCCGCGCCGTTTACGATGCACAGCGCGACTGGAAGGATGTCCGTTTTCTGCTGCTGGAGGCAGAACCGGTCAATGAGAGCGGCCGCAGCCGTCTCCGCGGAAATACAGAAAGCCTGGAAATTGATGCATCAGAGGCCGGCTACCTGGCAGGATATGCGGCAGTACAGGCCGGCTACACGCACCTGGGCTATATCGGACAGAAAAACGAAGAGAACGGAACAAAGTACGGGACAGGTTATGCACTCGGTGCAGAGGCGGCCGCTGCGGATCTGGGACTTGGAGAAAACAGCATCACGCTGGATTATACGTATCGGAAAAGCAGCAGCGTATCACCGTCGTATTTGGAAAAAATCAAAAGCTGGTATGGTGAGGGCGGACAGATTCTCTTCTCGGACGGTGCATCGTATCAGAATGTACTTGGCGCAGCAGCATCTGCGGCAGGCGGAGCACTGATCGCAAACGGCGGCGTGGAGGAGTACGCCAATGCCGTGTTGAAAGTACGTCTGGATTATGGAACTGCAGTTTACAATGCGTTAAAAGAAATGAAACAAAAGGATTTTGAAGGCGGGAAAATTGTAACGCGCGGCGTGACCGATCAGGAAATCAGTCTGGAATGGAATCAGGATGCGGTGCCGTCTTTTACAGAGGATCAGTACCGGGCACTCTGTGCGAAATTCTCCGCAGAGGACTTTTCAATCCCTGACGGCGATGCGCTTTCCTCGCCGGATCAATACAAATTGAGTTGTGTGAGTGTACAGAAGGTAAAATAACATGTATCGTTACTGTTCACGAATTGTTTACAAAAAGGCGGGATATTTTTCCTTGCATCCATTTGTGAATTGTGATATTATGTAAAAGAATTGGGAAAAATATTTCAAAATTGTTACAGAATAATTGAATTTCTAAGAAACAGGGAAACCTGAAACAAAGAAACCTACATACAACGAATCAATTTGGGAGTGAAAGAATGAGAAAAAAATTTCTTGCCTTAAGTTTAGCAGTGATCGTAAGTGCAGCTCAGGTAATGACAGTAAGCGCCTCGAAACAGGAGCAGTTACAGCAGCAGCAGGCAGCACAGGCAGAGACCAGCGCACAGCTTGACAACGCAAAAGCAGAAATCGACGATCTGGAAACTAAAAAGAATCAGATTACCGGCGAGATTGATGACCTGGACGCACAGCTTGTCGTAACCATGGCATCCGTGGAAAATCTGAAAAATGAAATTGCAGAGAAACAGACTGAGATTGAAGATACTCAGAAAAAATTAAGTGACGCACAGGCAGAAGAGGACGAGCAGTACGAGCAGATGAAAAAACGTATCAAATTCCTCTATGAAAGCGGCGGAGACAACGGCTGGGCAGCACTGATTCTGGAAGGAAAAGATTTAAGCAGCATCCTGAACCAGGCTGAGTACACCCAGAAATTATACAAATACGACAGAGAGTGCCTGCAGGAGTACATGGATCTGGTACAGCAGGTAACGGATTACAGCAATCAGCTCGCAGACGAGAAAGCAGACCTGGAAGCCAGCGAGGCAGAGCAGGAAGCACAGCAGCAGTCCCTCGAGGAAATGCTCGAGCAGAAGAAAGCCGTTTCCGATGACTACGAGAACCAGATTGCAGACCTGAATGACATGGCTGCACAGTACAACGCAGTCCTGGCAGAACAGAACGCAAAGATCCAGCAGATTCAGGAAGAGATTGCAGCCGAAGAAGCAGCGAAAGCCGCTGAGGAAGCAAGAAAAGCAGAAGAGGCACGTCAGGCAGCAGAAGCAGCCGAGGCAGCGCGCCAGGCAGAAGCTGCAAGACAGGCAGAAGCAGCCGCAAGCAGTGCTGCAAATAATGCAACAACGGCAGACAACACACCGTCCAGCACAGGAAGCTCCACCACGACAACAACACCGTCTAACGGAGGAAGCTCTTACGATGATTCTTCGTCCAGCGATACCAGCAGCTCGGATGATTCCAGCAACTCCAGCAGCACCGGAAGCGCAACCGGAAGTGCCATCGTATCCTATGCAACACAGTTTATTGGAAATCCATACGTATGGGGCGGCACAAGCCTTACCAACGGAGCTGACTGCTCTGGTTTTATCATGAGCGTTTACGCACACTTCGGATACGACCTTCCGCATTCCTCCAGTGCACTGCGTGGTGTAGGACGCGGTGTATCTTATGCAGAGGCTCAGCCGGGCGATATTATCTGCTACGGATCTGGAAAGAGGATCAACCATGTTGCTCTCTACATCGGAAACGGACAGATCGTACATGCCTCCACAGAGAGAACCGGAATCAAGGTTTCCAGATGGAACTACCGCACACCGGTGAGAATCGTAAATGTACTTGGCGATTAACCTGAAAATTGGATAAAGGATAAAAAGGATTAAAAAAGTGCTCTTTACAGCAGATCGTTAGGATTGCTGCAGAGAGCATTTTTTACTGCGATGCATTCGGAAGAGGTCGTCAGCAGCAGATTTATACTATCTTCTCTGACGGTTCCCAGCATGAAGAATAAGCTTAAACACTCCTGCCTGCTCCAAGGTCTTCGCCACAAGGAAGAAGATCAGGGAGTCCACCGGCCACTGGATCAGGTTCTTGATGGCGCGGGCTGGCAGAATTGCTAAAAATCCCTTTCCGTTTAAGAGCGTCAACCAGTAAGTGCCGAGGACGATGTTGCAGAGAACGATCACCACGAGCTTTGCCGTGAGGATCCGCGGCAGGGAAAGGTTCTTTTTATAGAAGAACAGGCCGTAGATAAACGCCGCAAGCATCGCGTTGAATGTAAAGCCCGGCATAAATCCGCCATCCGGCTTTAACATAAACTTGATCACATCCATAGCGCCGCCGAATAATCCGCCGACGACCGGGCCGAACAGATAATCCACCAGCATATTTGGGATGGAACCGAAGCCGATCTTTAAGTTTGGTGTGATCTTAAAAGAGTAGTATCCAAGTACAACGGATAGTGCGCCGAACATGGCGCAGGTAGTGATAGTGGTGACCTTCTTGAATTCACGGGATGATTCAAAGATCCTGGAAAAGAGGTCGCTTGAGCTTTTTTGCATAAAAAAATACCTCCTTTGCAGATTCTCGGACCACAACAGGAGATAATAGACGGAGCTATCTTCTGATGCAGCGGGATGCGATATGTGCACCGCGGGAAATTCCCTTCGTCCTGCCAGCAACTCCCTGTCTGGCGGGCACTTGACGCGCACAAGTCTACTCTGCATGTTTGTTTGATTTTCAGGGCGGTCAGCGCCCCTGATGCAATTACAGTATCATGAATGGTGCGGAATGTAAAGGGTGAAATAAGGAAAAAACGGAAGAAATGGCGGAGACCTCCTGTGCCTGGATCGCTGTGGATGACACGAAAAAGGCACTTCAGGCCGTAGGCCGTTACCTCAGAAAACGTCTGACACTGCCCATTGTCGGTGTCACCGGGAGCGTCGGAAAGACCACAACGCGGGAAATGATCGCGGCGGCACGCTCCGCGCGGTTTCATGTATACAAGACTCCGGGCAACAGCAATAGTCAGGTAGGAGTTCCGATTACCGTGTCCGAGATCACAAAAGAAGATGAAGTGGGTGTTCTGGAGCTTGGAATGAGCGAGCCGGGTGAACTTACCGTGATCGCACGGATCGCGAAGCCGGATGTGGCAGTGATCACAAACATCGGGATCACCCACATCGAGCAGCTTGGATCCCGCGAGAATATTTACAGGGAGAAGCT
>ENA-OPAA01002077-OPAA01002077.1-human-gut-metagenome-genome-assembly--contig:-NODE-2077-length-10587-cov-2.476453_pt1 | contig 10587 bp, 12 predicted proteins | sample MGYA00241049_ERZ501414 | MGnify/ENA primary metagenome ERZ501414 (study PRJEB25962, sample SAMEA2042520) | human gut metagenome | biome: human gut; feature: human-associated habitat; material: faeces... | reverse complement strand
GAAGTAACCACATGAGCAAAAGGAAAGCTCTGAAAGAGCGGTTTTGCGAATGGGTGCTGAATAGATACAATTAATCTTCAAACCGTACCCGGATGGAATTAGCATGTGCCGTTAGTTTTTCACACTCTGCAAACTGCACGATATCTTTGTATACAGGCTTTAGTGCTTCTCTGGAATAAGAGATAATGCTTGATTTCTTAATGAAATCATCCACGCTGAGCGGTGAGAAGAATTTTGCGGTTCCGTTCGTCGGCAGGATATGGTTCGGGCCGGCAAAATAGTCACCGAGAGGCTCGCTGGAGTTCTCGCCGAGGAAAATAGCACCGGCGTTATGTACCTTCATCATATCCTCAAACGGGTTCTTCGTCACGATCTCGAGGTGCTCCGGCGCGATGGCATCTACGGTGTCGATCGCTTCCTGATGCGAATCGGTGACAAGGATGTAGCCGAAGTTGTCCAGTGATTTGGAGATGATGTCGCTTCTGGAGAGGACTTTTAAGAAACCGTCTACCTCTTCACTTACCTTCTCTGCCAGTTCCTGGGAGGTGGTAATGAGGATCGCACTTGCAAGCTCATCATGCTCAGCCTGGCTTAAGAGATCGGCTGCCACGAACCGCGGATTTGCAGTCTCATCAGCAAGGACAAGAATCTCACTTGGGCCTGCGATGGAGTCGATGCTGACATTTCCGTATACGGCTTTCTTTGCAAGGGCAACGTAGATGTTTCCAGGTCCTACGATTTTATCGACTTTCGGAATGCTCTCGGTTCCGTAAGCAAGGGCTGCAATTGCCTGTGCACCGCCGATTTTAAAGACGCGGTCCGCACCGGCTTCTTTTGCTGCCGCAAGGACAACCGGGTTGACTTTTCCGTCTCTGCCGCACGGCGTTGTCATGCAGATTTCTTTGACTCCTGCCACTTTTGCCGGAAGAATGTTCATCAGAACGGAGGACGGATACGCTGCCTTTCCTCCCGGAACGTATACGCCGACACGGTTCAGGGCAGTCAGCTTCTGGCCAAGCATCGTTCCGTTCTCGGTGGAGGTGAACCAGCTGTTCTGTTTCTGTTTTTCGTGGAACTCACGGATATTTTTCATGGATCTGCGGATGACACCGATCAGCTCTGGATCTACGATGTTGTACGCTTCATCAATCTCTTCCTGTGTTACTTCTACGGTAGAAGCATCGAGTACCGCGTGGTCGAATTTCTCGGTATATTCGAAAACAGCTGCGTCTTTTCTTGTTTTTACATTCTCAATGATCTCCTGCACGGAAGCCTCGTACGTTCCGTACTGTGTCGGGCTTCGTTTCAGCATATTCTCCAGAATATTTTCTGTGGTCTCTTTTGTCAGTTTTACGATTCTCATACCAGTGCTCCTTTCAGATCCTGAATTAATTTGGTAATTCTCTCATTTTCCATCCGCATGCTCACCTGGTTGACAACCATACGCGCAGACAGCGGGCAGACCTCCTCGAGAACGGTCAGGCCGTTTTCCCGTAAAGTGCTTCCTGTCTCTACAATATCCACAATCACTTCGGAAAGTCCGACAATCGGTGCCAGCTCGATCGAGCCGTTCAGCTTGATCATCTCAACGGTCTGGTGCTTGCGGTTGTAGAAGTAATCCTTGGCAATGTTTGGGTACTTCGTTGCCACACGGATCTGCTGGTTGTGCTGCAGCAGCTCACGCGCGGATTCCGGTCCGCAGACACACATGCGGCACTTGCCGTAGCCAAGGTCCAATACCTCGTAGAGGCGTCTTCCTTCCTCCAGAATCGTGTCCTTTCCGACGATTCCGATATCCGCTGCACCGTACTCCACATAGGTCGGCACATCCGGACCTTTGGCGAGGAAGAAACGGAGCTTATGCTCTTCGTCCGTGAAAATCAGCTTTCTCGTATCTTTATTTTTCATTTCATCGCAGGTGATGCCGACTTTTTCCAGCAGCTCCAGCGTCTGGTACGCCAGGCGTCCTTTTGTCAGTGCAATGGTCAAATATCTCATCTTTTTCGTACCCTTCCTCTCCTACAGCTCCACCGGCTGTACTTCTCCTGTCGACAAATCGATGGCAAGCACCGAATCGCTCTTCTGAATATAGACAATGCCGCCGAACTGGTTCTTTCTGCCGTATTCTTCATAATCTGCAAGAACCTTGTCCCTTGCAAAGCAGACCAGCGCGACATCCATGCCTTTGCTTCTGTGCTCGTTGGCAAGTTTTACGGCCAGCGGCTGAAGGAAATCCGGGTAGAGCAGCATCGTTTTCGTATTGGCAATCGGAAGAGAAATTTTCTGGCGCTCCAGTGCATTCATCAGAGATTCCATGACAGTACAGAATCCGATCGCCGGCGCCTTCTTTCCGAAGTGCTGCAGCAGTGCATCGTAGCGGCCGCCTTTTACGATCGGCTCGCCGGTGCCGTAGGTGTAGGCCTGGAAAATAATACCGGTGTAGTAATGGAATTTGCTTAAAAGACCGAGATCGAAGAAGACGTATTTTTCATAGCCGTAATCTTTAACGATCTCATAGATCGTAGCCAGACGATCGAGTGCCTCTCTTGCCGCCGGATTTCTTGTAAGGCCTTTTGCCTTTTCGAGAATCTCTGCATTTCCGAACAGCTGCGGAACATCACGGAGTGCTTCAAACAGATCACTTCGAAGGTTCTGTTTTGCCAGCAGCTCCTCGGCGCCAAAATGATTTTTAATGGAAATCAGTTCTTTTAATTCGTTCAGAACATCCTCGGAGAGAGCAGCTTCCTCGGCGAGCGCCTGGAAGAAACCTACGTGGCCGATGCTGATCTGGAAATCGGTAAGACCGGCATCCAGCATAACTTTTACGGTCATCGCAATGATCTCTGCGTCTGCCATTGCGGAATCATCGTTTAAGAGCTCGACACCCATCTGGGTGGACTCTTTTAAGCGGCCCTGATAGCTGCTGCTGTTGACGAAGCTGCTTCCTCTGTAGCAAAGGCGGATCGGCATCGTCTCTTCCATGAAATACATGGAGGCTGCACGTGCAATCGACGGGGTAAAGTCCGGACGGAGCACAAGGGTGTTGCCGTCGCGGTCAAAGAATTTGTAGAGCTCGCGGGACGGTGTTGTTCCCACTTCTCTTCCGAATACATCAAAAAACTCGAACGTCGGTGTTTCAATATCCTGATATCCAAACGCATGAAATACCTGCTCAATCTGATTCTCCAGGTATAATTTTTTCGTACATTCCTGATTGTAGACATCCCGGACGCCTTCCGGGGTATGAATTAATCGATCCATGTTTTGTTGTCCTCACTTTTTCGCTTTAGTTCACTACCATATTATCATATTGAATTTAAAACTATGGTTAGTATATCGGAAAACATTTTCCCTGTCAACCCAAAATTTTAATCCGCTTTCGAATCCCGTATCTCCAGATCCTTCTGGATTCCGTTCAGGTACGGGACGAGAACGCTGCTTCCCGTTCTGGGAAGGAAGAATGACGTTTCAAGCTCGGTGTAGGAAAAATGCTTCTTTCCGCCGTTCTGTCCGCGGTCCCAGAAGGTTTTCATCGTCTCATACCGCAGGTAATAATATTCGTCCCGCGCCGTAAAATACAGCAGCAGGAAGGAAATCCCCCCCTGCTGCTCGAAATCTTTCATAAACGTGACCTGGTGCTCGTGGATGTTTGCGAGCGGAAAGGAATCCGTTTTGCACTCTTTGGCATCGAAGCAGACGGGAATGCCCTGTACAGCGCCGATGTAATCAACGGTACTCTTCTTTTCAAAATAAGCCAGCGTGATGTGTCTGCTCTCCTTATCTATTTTGATCGGGGTGATCGGCGTCGGCACCTTCTGGATCAGTGCCAGATGCTTGTCACGGTACTGCTCGTTTGTGCGGTTGATCATTTCCTCCAGCGTTGATCCGCGGAGTCCCCTCGATGTCCATGCCATAATTCCTGTCCTCGTCTTCGTTCTGTTCTTATTCAATCAGAGAAATTTTGTTCAGCGGCCAGTAGCGCAGAAAGGCCTTGCCGATGATCTTGTCTTTCTCTACGTACGGATTCAGCCAGTAGCGGGAATCCTTTGATACGTTCCGGTTGTCGCCGAGCACAAAGTACTGTCCCTTCCCGACCGTGATCGGCTCGGAGGCAAGTCCCGCGTTTGTGATGGCCGGAAATTCATCTTTTTCATTATAGACTTCCCCGTTGATGAGGATCTGTCCGTCTTTGATCTGTACCGTCTCGCCCGGCAGCGCAATCACACGCTTGATGTGGATGCTCGCCTTCTTGTCCTCACTCGTCCGGAACGCGATGATATCCCCGCGTTTCGGAGAACTTAAGCGGTACCAGGCGGAGTCCATCAGCACACGCTCCCCCGGCACGAGAGTCGGCTCCATCGAGCCCTCCTGCACCACGACACTTCTGCAGAAAAACCAGGAAAATGCCGCCGCAAGAAGAATCGCTGCGATGATTTCCAGATTCCATACAAACATGGAACGGATCTTTTTCTTGTAGAAATATTCTTTTACATATCTGGTATTCATACCCATAGTGTAATTCTCCGTAAGACAAAACCGGAGAAACACAATTGCTCATGTTCCTCCGGCCATCCTTTTAACGACTTATTATTTTACCAGCTCTTTCACTTTCGCTGCTTTACCAACACGGTCTCTTAAGTAGTTCAGTTTCGCACGTCTTACTTTACCACGTCTGATAACTTCTACTTTTTCAACGTTCGGAGAGTGTACCGGCCATGTTTTCTCAACGCCTACGCCGTTAGAGCTCTTACGAACAGTGAAGGTCTCTTTGCTTCCGCCGCCCTGTCTTTTCAGGACAACGCCTTCGAATACCTGGATACGCTCACGGTTACCCTCTTTGATTTTACCGTAAACTTTAACGGTATCACCAACGCGGAACTCCGGTGCTTCTGCTTTTAACTGTGCATCTTCGATTTTCTTAATAATGTCGTTCATTTCTTTATCTCCTTTTTTTACCCTGGATGTTCTTAATGCCTTTTTGCAACAGCGGACCATCTCTTTACTCACAACAAGATACATTATACTATAATGCATCCGCAGATGCAAGTATTTTTTTCACTTTCCATTCGCCGCTGTACAGCAGACTGCGAAGCGCGAAAGAAAACCGCTGCAGGCCGTCCGCGGACGGTATGCCGGTAAGCCGTGCGGCCAGACGGAAACCGTTTTTTTCCAGCTGCTCTTCGAGTTTTTCTTCCTCTTCTGAGAATCCGTCCGGGCACAAAAACACCAGCGGTGTTTCTTTTCCGGCAAAGCTGCGGATATACTCGCTCTTTGCTTTCATACCCTCCTCAAGCGTTCCCGGAAGCTGCAGAATCAGCAGATCATGGTCATCAAACAGATTTTTCTGTTTCCGGATCTTCTTTCGTCCGAGATCAAGGCTTACACCATAGCGTGTCATGCCTGCCAAAAGATCGTGCGCCCAGGCAGACGATTCCTCTTTTTCATTGCATGCGCAGGAAATCTGGAATGCATTTTCCAGAAGGTCCGGCCGCCGCTCGGCTGTCCGCACCAGGGATGCCTCATGACGCCACGCTTCGATCTTTTTGTGGTCACCGGAAAGAAGCACCTCCGGAACTTTTTTCTCGTGCCATGTCTCCGGTCTTGTGTAATGCGGATACTCAAGCAGATTGTCCTGCAGCGACTCAAACTGCGAAGATTCCTCGTTGCTTAAGACACCCGGCACAAACCGCGATACCGCATCCACCAGCACCATTGCACCGAGTTCTCCGCCTGTTAAAACATAATCCCCGATCGAGATATAGTCCGTTACCACTTCCTGCAGTACGCGGTCATCGATGCCCTCATAGTGGCCGCAGACCAGCGTCACCGCGTCATAGCCGGCCAGCTCGCGGGCCTTTTCCTCATTGTAGGGGCGGCCTGCGGCGGTCAGAAAGACGACATGCGGCCTGGCCCTGCCCTGCGCGGCACACTGGGCCTGCACGGCGCGCAGGCAGTCGGCAATCGGCTGGGCGTAGAGCACCATACCGCAGCCGCCGCCGTAGGGGTAGTCGTCGGTCTGCTTCTGCTTGTTTTTCGTATAGTTGCGGATCTGGTGGCAGTGCGCCTCGAACAGATTTTTGGCGCGGGCGCGGCCCAGGATGCTGGCCGAGAGAAAGCTGTCGCACAGCTCCGGAAAAAGCGTTACAATGTCAATGCGCATCGGTTCAGTCCTCGTCGCCGTTGACGGCCTCGGTGAACATGCCCTCGATGGGCGTCACCAGAATTTTGCGCGCCTCGATGTCGATATTTTTGACAAATTCCGGCACAGCGGGCAGCATGTGCTCCCCGCCAGCGGTGTCGGTGACGGTATAGATGTCCTGCGCGGCGGGGCGGTCCACGTTCGTCAGTCTGCCGTACACGCGGCCGGTTTCGGCATCGACGACCTCGCAGTCCAGCAGGTCGTCAATGAAGAAGCGGCCCTTGGGCAGGCGTGCGTCCGCCTTAGCCAGATAGTACACCCGGCCCACCTGGGCGCGGGCGGCGTCCATATCGTTGACGCCGTCGAGGCGCAGTAAAATCACATTGCCCTGAGCGCGCACGCCCAGCACGCGGGTCTCCCCTGCGCCGTCGGCGGTGGTGAACAGGCGCTTGAATTTTGCCAGAAACGCCGCGCCGTCGCAGAGCGGCAGGGCTTTCATTTCGCCGCGCACGCCGTGGGTGGACACGATCTTGCAGGCGGGAAGATAGTTTTGCATAGTTCCTCCTGATGTGTTGTAGAGGTCTGTTTGCGGCAGCGGAAACGCCCCGGGCGGATATAGAATCCGCCCCTACGGTGTAGGAGTCGATGATCGGCATCTACCCGCGGAAGTCTCCGCTGCCGCAAGGCTGCAGTGGGCGAACAATGTTCGCCCCTACATTGAAAAAAGCACTTTACCCTGCGGCAAAGTGCTTTGTAACGGGTCTTAGTCGATCTCAACGATGACTTTCTCGCCCTGACGGACGGCAGCGGCACGCACGACAACGCGGATCGCCTTGGCGATACGGCCCTGCTTGCCGATGACGCGGCCCATATCGGCCTCGGCCACCTTGAGGTGGTACACAACAGTGCCGTCCTCACGCATGGGATCAACAGTCACCTGCACGGCCTCCTTGTCTTCGACAAGGCCGCGGGCAACGGCTAATAAGAGTTCCTGCATGTGGCGTTCCCTCCCTGAAAAGCGAACAAATTACAGAACAGCGGCCTTCTTCAGGATCTCACGGACGGTGTCAGTGGGCTGAGCGCCGTTGTCCAGCCACTGCTTAGCCTTCTCAGCGTCGATCTTGACGACAGAGGGCTCCTTGGTCGGATCGTAGTAGCCGATCTCCTCGATGAAGCGGCCATCACGAGCGAAGCGGCTGTCAGCGACAACAACGCGGTAGAAAGGAGCCTTCTTGGCGCCCATGCGGCGCAGACGAATCTTAACCATAGTAATATTCCTCCAAAAATTGTTTACGGCCCTTGCGGGGCATCTGATTTATATTGTACATCCCGTGGGCCGTAAAGCCGAGCGGGTCATACCGAAATTGTGTCAGCGGCCAAAGCCGCGGAAGCCGCCGCCCCTGCCGCCTAAGCTGCCCAGGCTGCGCATAAAGCCCTTGGGGTTGCGCTTGACCTTTTTCATCATCTTCTGCATCATCTCAAACTGGCGCAGCAGCTTGTTGACGTCCTCCACCGTGGTGCCGGAGCCTGCCGCAATGCGGCGCTTGCGCTTGGGGTTGATGATGTCGGGCTTGGCGCGCTCTGCCGGGGTCATCGAGTAGATGATGGCCTCGATGCGGGGCAGTGCCTTTTCGTCGAGGGAATCGGCGTCGATCTGGCCGCCGCCGGGCATCATGGCCAGCAGCGCCGACGCGCCGCCCATCTTTTTGACCTGCTGGAACTGGGCGAGCAAATCATTCATGTCGAACTTGTTCTCCATCAGGCGCTTGGCGGCGGCCTCGGCCTCCTTGTCGTTCTGGAGCGTCTGCGCCTTCTCGATCAGGGAAAGCACATCGCCCATGCCAAGGATGCGGTTTGCCATCCGCGCCGGGTAGAACGGCTCCAGATCCTCGAGCTTCTCGCCCGTGCCCTGGAAGTAGATCGGCATGCCGGTGACGGCCAGCACCGAGAGTGCCGCACCGCCGCGGGTGTCGCCGTCGGTCTTGGTCAGAATGACGCCGCTGATGCCGACCTTTTCATTAAAGGTCTTGGCCACGTTGACGGCTTCCTGGCCGGCCATGGCGTCCACGACCAGCAGCGTTTCATCGACCTCGACAGCCTGCTTGATGCGCACCAGCTCATCCATGAGCTGGTCATCAATCTGCAGACGGCCTGCGGTATCGAGAATAACAATGTCATTGCCGTGATCCTTCGCGTAGGCAAGTGCCTTCTGCGCGATGATTTCGGGCTTTTCGGTGCCCAGCGTAAAGACCGGGACACCGGCCTGCTCACCGACGACCTTCAACTGCTCAATGGCGGCGGGGCGGTAAATATCGCAGGCGACCAGCAGCGGGCGGCGGCCCTGGCCGCGGTAATATTTGCCGAGCTTGGCGGCGTGGGTGGTCTTGCCGTTGCCCTGCAGGCCGCACATCATCAGCACGGTCTGGCCCTTGTTTTTCAGGCGCAGGTACTTCGGCTCGTTGCCGCCCATGAGATTGGTCAGCTCTTCGTTGACGATCTTGACGACCTGCTGGGCGGGGGTCAGGCTCTCCATGACCTCCTGCCCCATGGCGCGTTCCGAGACCTGGGCGCAGAAGTCCTTAGCGACTTTATAGTTGACGTCGGCCTCGAGCAGGGCCATGCGCACCTCGCGCATCGCGGCCTTGATGTCGGCTTCGTTCAGCTTGCCCTTGCCGCGCAGCTTTTTGAAAACGCCATTCAAGCGCTCTGTTAAAGACTCAAAGGCCATCGGCATCCTCCTGCGTGTCCAAGCGGTGTAAGATCGTGAGCATCTCCGCGGTGTCGTTCGTGATCCGCGGATCCGGCGTGAAGGAGCCGGAGTTCGAGCAGCGAATCTCTGTGACGAGCAGCCGCAGGCGGTCTAAGTCAGCCTGCATCCGGGTGTGGCGGCGGGCGTTGCCGAGCTTTTGCTCCAGCTCGTCGAGCGCGGCCTCACCGTGCTTGATGGCGTCCCGCACCCCCTGCCGCGTGATGCCGAGGTTTTCGGCAATTTCGGCCAGGGACAGATCCTCATCATAGTATTCTGTCAGGATGACGCGCTGCTTGTCCGTCAGGACCGGACCGTAGAAGTCCAGCAGGACGGAGTAGGCAAGGTTTTTCTGCGGCTTGCCGGCCATGCCCGCGCCCCCTTTGCTGCTTGTGAAGGCCGTGTAAAGTATTTTTCTTTACATCAGCCTTTGAATTATAACAGGCGCAGGAGGAAAAGTCAAGGGGTCCGGGCGGATTTTGTGCCGATTTCCTGCGATTTTTTGAGGAAATCCGCGGACCTTCCGCAGCGGCCCCTACAACATTGCCCCACAATATTTTGCCAGACCCGTGGCAAACCCTGCCGAACTATGCTATAATAAGAATACTTTTGTTTACGGAAAGTGAGGTGCCCCGCTATGCCCATCCTGCACAGCTATTATCAGGACGTCTACCGCTGCCCCATCGTGCGGCTGGACGGCTATTCCGCGCAGCACGGGCTGAGTACCGGCATCCTCGCGTATCTCGATTTCGGTGGCGCGACGGGTTCCTCCAAGGACGGTCTGGCCGAGACGATGCTTGCCTTTGCCACCGAGCGCGGCACGCTGCAGCCCGGCATGCCTGTGGTGGAGGCCAGCTCCGGCAGCTTCGGCGCGGCACTGGCCGTCAGCTGTGCCACAACGGGACACCCCTGCATTTTGGTCGTACCCAGCAACCTGCCCATTGCCCAGCGCAAGCGGCTGCAGGACCTGGGTGCGCATATCATTGCCTGCAGCAGCAGCGGGCGCCGCGCCATGGAGCGCGTGGCCGAGGATACCGCCAAGCGCTACGGCGGATATTACACCCACTATTTTTCCAACGACGACAACCCCGAGTACCACCGCCGCGTGACGGGGCCGCAGATTTATAAAAACGCAGGAGATGCCATAGACGCCATCGTCATCGGCGTGGGCAGCGGCGGCACGATCACCGGCGTGGCCGAGTACATCAAGGCGTGGAACAGCATGGTGCGCATCGTCGCCGTGGAGCCTGCCGAGTGTGCCGCCATCTCGGGCGGGTTCATCGGCCAGCACGGCATTTCGGGCATCGGGCCGGGCTTTGTGCCGGAGAACTACAACCCTTATGTCGTGGACACCGTATTGACCGTGACCACCGCCGACGCCGAGCGCGCCGCGCGGGAGGTGCTGTTCTTTGACGGCGTGCCCGCCTGCACCAGCGCCGGGGCGACGCTCGCCGCTGCCGTGCAGCTGCTGGGCATGGGCAAGGCCAAGCGCCCCCTGTGCGTCTTTGCCGGGCGGCATATCTACGGATAAATTTGTAAAATTTGCGCGAACGCCCCGCACCGTATTTCCCGGTGCGGGGCGTTATGCTATACTGGTATTATAAAAAGGAAGGGCGGTGTGTGACCGTGAAAAGATCTTTGTTTCCCGTTTTGTCGATGCTTTTTTTGACAGGCTGTGCCGCCGGGGCGGTTTCCTCGGCGG
>ENA-OPAA01002074-OPAA01002074.1-human-gut-metagenome-genome-assembly--contig:-NODE-2074-length-10598-cov-7.878118_pt1 | contig 10598 bp, 5 predicted proteins | sample MGYA00241049_ERZ501414 | MGnify/ENA primary metagenome ERZ501414 (study PRJEB25962, sample SAMEA2042520) | human gut metagenome | biome: human gut; feature: human-associated habitat; material: faeces... | reverse complement strand
GGCCACAGCGCCATCGGCCTGCTGGGCGAGGCGGCCGGTCTCGAAGCGCAGCGTGCGCTTGCCAAACGATCCATTGTCGATTACGGCCTCAACGGCCTTGATTTCGGGACCCTCCATAGGGTTCCTCCTTCTTTAATTTTCTAATTATTCCTACATACTGTGCTGCGGTTCGGCGACTCGCTTGAACCGCAACTGTCCTCTTCAGCGGACGTCACATACCTTGTTTCGACTGACCCCTTGGCCGTCGTTCCTCGTGTCAACCCCTTCATTCGGGTTCTCCTGTCGGCCTTACCTGCTGGCCTATCCTCTAACCCTCTTGCCGTTGTTGCCGTTGGCTGGCGATATGTAAAACGCCCGAGCACCATCCTAGGTACTCGGGCGGAAGTCTTCAATTATCGACGCAGACCCAGACGCTCGATGAGGGAACGGTAACGGTTGATGTCAACGCGCTTGAGGTAGTCAAGCAGGCGACGACGGTCACCGATCATCAGCTGCATACCACGACGGGAGTGGTGGTCGTGCTTGTGCTCCTTGAGGTGCTCGGTCAGATCAGCGATACGCTTGCTCAGCAGAGCAACCTGGACCTCCGGAGAGCCGGTGTCACCTTCATGGGTCGCGTACTTAGCGATGATTTCCTGCTTTTCTTCAGCCGTCAGTGCCACGGCATCCTCCTTATATTGCTGCGCGGTGCTACCGGCCCGATGCCGGCGCGCTCTCTATCCGCGGGCGAAATACGCCAAGGGTCAATTATACAGGAGCACCAGACACCACGAATCAGACCAACGTCAGCAGGCCGCCAAACATCACAACAAGCAAAGCAATCGTCTCAATCACAAAAAAAAGATAAACGACGCCCAACTGCGCGTCAGCACATTCAACGGCGACTCTTTTTTAATCGTCACCAACAATCCCACCCACAGCACCGCGAAAACGGCAACGCCAATACCAACTGAAATAATGCCAAGATTCGCCGCATTCGCCAATGCCGACGACTCTCCGTACACCACATATGTCGCATACCAAAAATCAATTTTCAGAATGCGCAGGCCGGCAATGAGTTGCTCCGCCGCCAAGCCAATCACAAAAACCGCGCCCCACAAGCGCCGATGGGCGTCAACAACCAGCAGACCAAGGCCGGAAACGGCAATCAGCGTCACCGTCCAGGCAACAAACGCGGCGCCGCGCGGCTCAAGCGCGCTCAAATTATCAAGCAGCCACTGCGTATCGTTCACCGCAATCGCACGCCCCCACCAATACGGCACCACAATGGCCGCAATCACCAGCAGCGCATAAGCCAGCCACAATGCAGGATGCGAGCGCTTACGCTCAATATCGGCCAGCGACAGCGTCGATTCGGGAATGGACGCCACCGGATGCTTGGAAACATCGTTATGTTTGGAAACATCGTTGGGCATGGGCGAAACACCATCGGACCGCGTATCGATTTCAGCCTGCACCTCACCGCTCGCCTGCTGGTCGACCGGCTGTTTCTCCACGCTGGAATTCACCGCCATCTACGTTTACCTCGCGTTCGTTGTTCGACGCCACACCTGTCTGCACAATGCGTCGTCTCATGCCGCGACGCCCATGCTAGGACGGTATTGTATCGTGAGTGCGCCATACGATAATGACATGGCGCCGGACATAACGCCGCAATACCTGATTTTCGCTAATCGCAACCATGCTTCGGCGGACGACATAAGCCATACATATGTTCATAAGGGCGAACCATATCCGAATTACTCACTCCGCTAACATCACCACATAACGGCAACATAGATACACAGCCATACTTGATATCAGGAGAACGCCGTCGATTCGAAATGAAAACTGCCAGCCGCCCACACACCAGCTCCTTTGTTTCCAAAATCGCACATTCTACGCCGATGTCATGCTCCACCATGTCTCACGCCGCGGTCTCAACATAACAGGATGGGTTGTACGAATCCACGTTGCCGAGCATTCGCACAACCCACCATTGCGACACATCACTGATTCCGCACATTCAATCGCTGCAACCAACAGGCTGCGGCGATATTTCAGCGCGAAGAGCGGCGTATCCGAATGACACTGATGCCAGCCAGCATCAGGGCAATTGCAGACAGCACCATCGGTGTTACGGACGAACCAGTTGATGACAGTTCAGATGAATTATCATCAGCAGTAGAAGACTGTTGCTGGCCGCCATCACCGGTCTGATCGCCGTTACCCGACTGGTTACCGTCACTGGTCTGATCACCATCACCGGTCTGATCACCACCACCAGGATTTCCGCCATCACCAGACTGACGGTCAACCGCCAATTGCGCGAGCTGCAAACTCAGTGCACGCTGCGGGGCATCCACCTCATTTTGCGTGGAAGGATCGGATGCCAACGCCTGCTTTGCCTTATCAAGTAGCGTGAGCATCTTATCCCACTCATCCATAGGATATTCCGCAGACTGCAGAGAGTCAGCCTGATCAATGGCCGAACGCAGCTTAGACGTATCCACAGCTTTGCCGTCAGAAGTCAACACGTCGCTCAAGTCATAGTAATCAAAATCGACATAACCACCCGTATTCTCCTTGGCGTAATTGAACAAGCCGATTCGATACCCCTTAAAGTGCGACAAGCTCCAATCGTAAGTCAGCGGCCCCTGCTCGTCGCCAAGCTTGGACCATTGCTTACCGTCCAGACTGTACCAATACTGAATCGTCAACTTACCACTCGCATTATCCAGTGTGTTGTCCGACTTGATCCACACATTGGTCGCATCATCTGGCAATGTCACTGTGCCGCCCGATACAAAGGCCTCTTCAGCGTCACGATCAATCGTATCGTCAACGATATTACCGTCCGCGTCCTTCACGCCATTGTCGTAGACACGCTTGACCACGCCCAACGTTCGCTGTCCATTTTCTTGACGCACAGCGGCATAGGCAAAACTACGGGTATATGTAGCGAGGCCTGCGGTGTCTCCATCCTTCATATGACTGACATCCATGTGGGTTTCCACAGACATGGATCCGCCAAAGGTACGCTGCGACAAAACGTTACGGGCGGTTTCAAAATATGTCAGGTCGCCATAAGTGCCTTTCATATATTTGGCCGTGGCGGAAACCTTGTGCCCATTGGTCAAACGCAACCAGCCTTCACGATCAGTGAGAGACCAATATCGGTTATCTGGATTATGTCCCCATTCCCATACCAAATCAAGATTCGAACCATTGGGTTGGTATTCTTCGGCGACCGGATATTCCTTCTCATCAGCAAGACCGATCAGGGAAATATCGTCGATGACGTAATCCATGCACGTGCCTTCCGCACCCCACGCGGTTTCGACAATGAGTTTGGAACCTTCCACATTAGCGTCGGATGGGATGGAGAACTCACCTGTGATAGTAGTCGTCTCCCCACGTTTCACTGTTCCTGTGGCCACACGATTAATTGTGCCGTCTGCATATTGAATCGCCACATAAAACAGGTGGGAAGTCACAGCCGATGAATCGACGCCGTCCATCTCATGGTCGTATCGAATCGTTGCACTGGCACGATATGTCACGCCCTGCTGCAATTTTCCATCCATAGATTGACCCGGGCCAGCGCCATTGTATTCGCCACGATTCGTCACAGCAAGACTCGTGGTTCCAGAAAGAGAACCATCCGTAATCGCGGTAAGCGTACCATTCCACTGAGGGGTCCACGATTCAGTCCCGTTTTCGAAATCGCCATTGTCCACCAGCTCGATTCCAATCAGAGAATCGTCAACCTGAGGAGGCTCCTCCAGAGTCCACCAATCCTGATCCTGATAAGACTGATGAGGCGCGTCATTATCAAAATCGTCCGAATTGACCAGGGAACGCTGGCGAACCAGATTCTCCAAATCAGCAGGCAAATCAATCAGTTTGTCGTAGGTGTCCGACGCGCTTACCTGATTATTGTCCCCAAACACAGGCCATCCGTCATCACCCCACGTTGCAGGAATCAAACCGGGAATACGTCCGGTCGGATATGTGTCTCGGAAGAAGAATCCATGCCAAGACGTCGTGCCATCACCGTTGTCGACTTCAACAAGGCTACCTTGTGCGAAAGCACCTAGATAATACTTTTTGGCTTCGTATTTGGAGCCATCAAGCAAATCAGTGGTGCGCAGCAGCATCACCGTACGACCGTCTTTGCCCCAGTAAATCGTTGGAGTATAGAAATAATCACCGATTTTGAAAGTCTGAGATCCTTCAAATCCGGTAGGAGTCTCACCAAGATCATCAGTGAACTGTTCGGCAGAGATGATATTCTCATGGCTCTCCACCACCGTGGTTAAATCATCGGACAGCCTATATTGGTTGACGCCGGAGATAATCCAAGGACTCCCTTGCTCATCAAAATACAATGACGGATCATGGAATCCCCGATTAAGGGCAATCTTCGTCCAAGGACCATTCTCAATATCATCGGTGTAGTAGATATAAGCGCCATTAAGGTTGTTCGTATTGAATAACACGTAGAAGCGGCCATTGTGATAGCGCAGCGACGGAGCCCACTCGCCTTCGCCATACGAGCTAGCTCCATTGCGCAAGGATGAAGCATCGCTCATAGAAATGCGATCATACACGTACGTGACTATCCACCAATTGACCAGATCATAGGATTTCATAATTGGAGATCCGGGACTGAGCTCCATAGTGGTACTCACCATGTAATACACATCACGACCGTCTTTGTTATTCGGATCGTCCTTCGACACACGAATAACACTGATATCCGGAACATCCGTGTTCAACATGGGAATGGAATACGTGCCATCACCGCTATCAGTCGTGGTGTAACTGCCATCCGATGGCGTTGAAGATGGCGTTGAATCATCCGCAAAGACCGGCATTGGCGCCAAAATCAACCCACAAGTCGACAACACCGCGATAGCACTAGCCGAAATTTTTTGTCGTAAATAATTCATAAGTCTTTTAACCTTTCATGATAAGCACTCAACATCGAGTGCGTATTCCAATAGCATGCCCGCACAAATCAGCAATGAATGACGATAAGACATTCCCGCATATGGATAAGTGATGGACATTACCACTGCCAAAACTTACGCTTGAACAAGTACCAGTTCTAGGTTTCATGTGCGGTCATCCCGAGGCTGCCGCTACGGGATGACCGCATTACCAAGAGGTAACTAGCGCATCTCGCGACGCACTCGCGCTACGATCACACCAGTGAGAGCCAAGCAAGCGACAATCACAGCACCAGGCAAGACAGAGGAACCGGTTTGTGCCAAATCCACGCCATCCGTGTCATTGGAGCCGTCGGCATTGCCATCAGTGGAATCATCAGCCAGCTTCAGACCGGCACGTGCACTATTCAATGCAGCAAGCGCATCTTGAACCTGCTGTTCAGTAGCGGATTCATCCTGCAATACCGCCTGAGCCTTCTGCAATGCGTCAGCAAACACCTTCCAGCTCTCTTCCGTGTAATCGGAAGCGTTCAGGCCGGAATTCTCATTCACTGCGCTCTGCAAATCAGACTTGTCCACCGGAGTCGAAGGAGTTTCATCCTGCGACTCCGTGAAAGTGTACGTAGTGATGTCGTACAGCTCATCCTGAGCATTCGCACCACCATCGGATTTGAAGGAGAACACCACATGATGCACCCCTGTCACACCCTCAAGGGTGGTCGTGTAATCGGCGTACTCGGATCCATCACCGGCAGGAATCGAAATAGAAGCCACAGGTTCGGAATCCGGATCATCAAGACGAATCTCAAGGATGCCTCCGGCTTTGCCAGCTGCAGTCACAGTCAGCGAAGAGGCGCCGTTATTCCCGAAATCGACATTCGCCAAAGACGTCCACTCACCATTATTAATATTGCTGAGCTTCTGACCTTCGGAATTGTCTGTAGTCATATCGACCACGCGCACACCAGAAGTCAGGTCATATGCGTTCTGAATGCCGGAATCCCATGCAATGGTGGAAGCTGGAATGCCTCCATCTTGATACGCGTCCAGATTCTTCACCGAAGAGAGACCCTCATATGTCATTGCAATATCGGCAATGGAACCATCCTCGTTAACCGTAATCGGATCGAGATGAGTATTTCGGTAGCCATGCGCCGCGTCAAGATTACCGCCGTTCATCAATTCCTTTGCCACCGTTTGCGCATGGTAGGTCATATACCACTGGTCGCCAAGTTGAACCATCGCGTGATGATTGTTGCCGCCAACACCGAAATACGTGCTCGGATTCTTCAGAATCTCACCCTGATAAGTGAACGGCCCCATCGGGTTGTCTGAAGTCATATACGCGATATTGCCGTAACCGACCGTGTTACCATCAATTACGTTGTCATGGCTGAAATTAGTGCAATACGAGTAGTAATAAGTACCACCTATCTTGGCAATCCCGGAGTCCTCAAACATGGCAGGTGCGTCTATGGCCTGAGCCTCACCTTCGGTATGCAGCATGTCATCGGACAGTTTAATAACGCGAGCCGTGTTCGGATGTTCTTCCTCGCCTGTCGGAACACCACCTCCGTAATACAGGTAGCCCTGCCCGTCATCATCCACGAACACCGCGGGATCAAACAGCCAGACCACACCAGCGGATTCAGGAGTACCGCCCTTAATCAACAGCTCACCGGTTTCGTCCTTCCACGGACCAACAGGAGAATCCGAGGTCAGCACACCGATACCGCTGCCGCCATTGGCGAAATACAGGAAGAACTTCTCTTTACCGTTGATGGTCTTATGAGCGACGGCAGGAGCCCAGGAATTGCTGGCCCAGGTGGCCACCCCCTGTTCTCCAGCCACACGAATGTAACCCTCATTACGCCAATTGACCATGTCATCACTGGACAGAACATTGATGGTCTTTACTTGAGCGAACGAATTGTCCTTGATCTGCCCAGTACTGTCATATTCATAGTCATAATTCAACGAGCCATCAGCATTCACAGAAGTGCCATCACCCGTAGTGTAGATATATACGCGTCCGTTGTATTCCATAGCCCACGGATCGGCGCCATACCAATAATCGATAATCGGGTTTGAATAGTCGCCGAAAGCCTTGGCTGCCGTTGCCGTACCCGTAGTCGGCGGCACGAATGAGGAACCAGAATCCGAACCGGTTACGGAAATGTCGTCGACAATGAAGTCGGCATTGCTCGTGCCATACTTGTTTTCAATCACCAGCGAGGGACTGGTGAAATCACCACTACCACCTAACGTTCCAGTACCTGAAATTTGTGTCCACTCACCCGCTTTCGCCGTTCCGGTCGCAATCTGGTCACATCCGGAACCATTACCCGAACAAACAGTGATATTGAATTCACCGTCTTCCGTGGCCTTGACCCACATACTTCCGGTATATGTCTGTCCTTTTTCCACCTTGCCATCAAGAGACTGGATTGCACCAGCATCAGAGGATGTACGATCAGTAACGCTCAAGGCGCCACTGCCACCATGCACATCATCCGCAGTGACGGCAATGGACGATGCGGAGCTATTCCACACCGTTCCAGACTTCCAACCATTAAGATCGTCTTCGAATCCGCCGTTGACGACCAATTCGACGGGTTCATCGGCCGACGCCGCAGTCACTCCGATAGTCGCTGGAAATACAGCCCCCATGCAACACAGCACGGATGCAGCCGCAGCAGCAACCACACGACCGGTTTTCCTTGTTTGCAATATGTGAATGTTATAAACCATTCAGTTCCCTTTCCTGAATGATGGAGGGCGACTCCCCCCCCCATCATTTTTTTCTTCGCCGCACAATCGAATCCCACGTTGGTTACGACCACATCGCGGCTCATTGCAAAGCCATGCCAGAGGAACGTCCCTCAAGGGCAGCCATGCAACAGCCATTGTATAAATGAGCGCATTTCACTCGCGATCGTCCTTGATAACAAATTGATAACGATATGCACAATGAAAATAAGTTCACATAAACGCAACGCAACACATCAAATATGACAGTTTCATATGCCAATTACACACTTTGCATAACATATTTCAACAAAGAATGGAGACGTACAAGCGAACTCATCTGATGCCACCACTCATCGCCTATAAAGCTGGCGTGTCGCGCCACAATAACATCACAGCCGATAAAACGACACCCCGAAGTTGAGACTCATTCAACAATGCGGCCAGCTTAGACACACAACCAACGCTTCGCTTCATAGCACCGAACATTGATTCCAGCACAGTCACGACCATCTTCTTTGAAGGCAATCGTGTTTACGCCCCGGGTTCTAAATAGAAGTGCAACACCTTGTCTAGGGTTGGAAGTGTTCGAAGTTTCTAACTTAAGAAGGTGTTGCACTCATGGGTCAACAGTATTCGCACCTGTCGTCCGAGGAGAGGATCCTGATCGAGAAGCTGCATTGCGAACAGCATCTGAGCGTCCGGAAGATCGCGGAGGAAATCGGTCGGGACAAGTCCACGGTGTCACGCGAGCTGAGGCGCGGCCTGTGGTTCGCGTCCAACGAGAACGGGTCGTACCGTCCCTACCGGCCGAAACGGCTGAAGACCGGGCCGTGGACCTTGGGTTCGTTCTATTCGGCGCTGGCCGCGCAGAGGAAGGCGGACCTGCGCCAGTACCTGGCGCGCGGCAGGAAACGCCGGACGAGGAAAAAGGGCAGGAAGGCGAAAGGGCCGCGCATCCCGATGCGCGTGCCCATCGCGGACCGGCCCGAGGCGGTCGGATCCAGGAAGGGGTTCGGCCATTTCGAGTCGGACACGGTGGTCGGCGCCGCGCCGTCGAGGCGCTGCATGAACACGCAGGTGGAGCGCAGGAGCCGCAGGCTGTTCGCCCGGCTCGTCGACGACAAGAGCGCGTCCGCCACGGCCAGGGCCGAATACGAGATCTTCAAGGACATCCCGCCGGCCGCGCGCGTCGACCGCACGTGGGACAACGGCACGGAGGCGAGCCTGCACATGCTGGTGGACGAGGCGCTGGGCATGCTCACGTACTTCGCCGACCCGTACAGTTCCTGGCAGCGTGGCAGCAACGAGAACAGGAACGGCAGGATCCGCCGCTATCTGCCCAAAGGAACCGGGTTCGGGGACTTGGCCCAGGAGGACCTCGACGCGATCGTCGGGGAGATCAACGACACCCCCATGAAGCTCCTCGGCTACAAAACGCCCAACGAGGTATGGGACGAGGAGATCGCCAAGCTACAATCGAAGGCAGCCAGCCCGAACACAAGCGTTGCGCTTACAAATTGAATCCGGGGGGCCTCATGAGCCGAGGGTGTAAGGGATAAGGTGTAAAGGGTAAGGGTTTAAAGGCGTAAGGGTGTAAGGGGACACTCACTCCTGCCGGTACAGCCGCGAATACAATCCGCCGGCCTGCAGCAGTTCGTCATGCGTACCGGATTCGACGATCTGCCCATGATCCATGACATGGATGCGGTCGAAATCCCGAATCGATGCGAGTCTGTGCGCCACGACGATGCACGCATTGTCGGAGTCGAGCAACGCCGTCATGACATGTCGCTCGGTATCGTTGTCCAGAGCACTGGTGGGTTCGTCCATAAGTAGGAAGTCCGGTCTTCCGACGACCGGATCCATCATCCCCTCGTTGATGCCGGCAACCTCGCACGCCCTGACGATGTCGTCATCCGTCAGCCACGGACGGTGCAGCGTGATATTGTCGCGCAAGGTTTCGTTGAACACCGTGGATTCCTGATGCACATACGCCAGCCTGTCGGCCTTCCATCGGCTGTCCGCGTCGTAAATCCGGCATCCGCCGTCGTTGATGGTCACCGTGCCACAGACGGGTTCGATGAGTCCGGCGAGCAGTTTCAGCAGCGTGCTTTTGCCCGAGCCAGTGGGGCCGACGATGGCGATCTTGTCGCCTTCACCGGCGGGAATCATCTCGCAAATCTTGCGCATATAGGTGGCGAACGCCATGATCTGGCTGATGACGCCGACGATGCCGGAGAAGGTTTCGATGAAGGCGCGTTGCACGTCAGCCTGCGCGACGGTCGCACGCTCGACCAGCGTCCTGTTGCGCAGGGAATAAATGACGGATACGACGAGCACCGCCGCGCACACCGTCAGGGTCAGCATCGTCAATGGCGCTGAATAGGCGATCATCATGATCAGGTAGACCACGAGGAACACCATCGACACGACCGTCGACGGCAGACTGCCGGTCACGATCTGTTCGACGACCATGACCAGGTTCGCGCGGTAGATCAGGTCACCACTGGAACGGTTCACGAAGAACGGGAACTCCCGATCGAGCACGCCGGTCATGTATCGGCGGGACAGGTATCGTCCGAATCGCACCTGCACGCGGGTGAGCATCATGGTGTTCAACGCGCCGACCGCCATCGCCGTGAACGCCGGGCGCGCTGCCTTCCACGCGGCCACGGGAGGCGTCGCAGGCGTGGCGGCGGGAGGACGTCGCGTTTCCCGATTCCCGGACGGGTTCCCATCTCCGAGCGTCCGCCGGAGGCCGGCGACCGCAGCGGTTTCGGCCATTGGGAGGCCGACGGCGTGATCGGCGCCGGATGCGACCTGCACACTGAGGTCGAGAGGAAGACCAGGTTCCTCATGGCCGGGATCGTGCCCGGCAGGACCGCCGGGGAAAGCGTCGGGGTGCGGCTGGCG
>ENA-OPAA01002065-OPAA01002065.1-human-gut-metagenome-genome-assembly--contig:-NODE-2065-length-10621-cov-4.085747_pt1 | contig 10621 bp, 8 predicted proteins | sample MGYA00241049_ERZ501414 | MGnify/ENA primary metagenome ERZ501414 (study PRJEB25962, sample SAMEA2042520) | human gut metagenome | biome: human gut; feature: human-associated habitat; material: faeces... | reverse complement strand
GCCTGCGCCCTGATTGCCGGCTGCGGTCTGCATGGCGCTGGCCTGTGCGCCGACAAGATGCGCAGCGGCGCGGGTCGGGTCCATAAAGGCTGCGTTGCGCTGCATTTCCTTGAGCATCTGCTCGTCTTCCTCGCTGGCCTTCACGCTGGAAACACCGAAGGATACGATCTCAATGCCGCGCAGCTTGCCCCACTTGGCGGAGAGCACATCGTTGAGGGCCTCGGCAAGCTCCATCGTATGGCCGGGCAGTGCGGAATAGCGGATGCCCATATCGCTGATCTTGGCAAAGGCGGGCTGCAGGGCGGTCATCAGCTCGGATTTCAGCTGCCCGTCGATTTCATCGCGGGTGTAGCCTTCCTCCACATTGCCGCAGACATTGGTGTAGAACAAAATGGGGTTGGTGATGCGGTAGCTGTACTCACCGAAGCAGCGGATGGCAATGTCGATGTCGATGCCGGCGCGCTGATCCACCACGCGGAAGGGCACCGGGCTGGGCGTGCCGTATTTGTTGCCCACCAGCTCCTTGGTGTTGAAGTAATAGATGCGCTGATCCATCGGGGCCTCGCCGCCGAAGGTAAAGCGCTTGCCGATGTTCTGGAACACTGCGCCGATCGAGTCGGACAGGTCGCCGCTGAAGAGCGAGGGAGCGCTGCCGGTATCGTAGGTGTACTCACCCGGCTCGGCGCACATATCCACGACCTTGCCCTGCTCCACGATCATGGCACACTGGCCGTCGGCAACGGCCACGATGGAGCCGTTGGAGATAATGTTGTCATTGCCTTTGTGTTGGCGCTGCGTCCGCTCTGGCGTTTCCAGCCGCGGGTAGCCAACAGGTCAGCCGGCATGGCTTCACAATAAAAGTATTCCTTCCACTGGTCGGCCATAACGCCGCCAGCAGCGCCCATTGCAGCTCTGATAAGTCCCATAGTGATCCTCCTATGTCAGGGGCGGGCAGGACCCGCCCCGTTTTGTTATAGATAAATCAGGTCGTCATTTGTTGGCCAGGGCGGCCTTGTACTCCTCATAGCGGGGCGGCAGCTCCTCGAGCTCCTCGTTCCACTCGGTGCCGTCCAGTCTCATGTAGAAGCTGACCGCACAGGCCGTACCGTCGTCGCCCTCGTAGTCATACATGAACAGCGAGATGCAGTCGTTGTACGGGTAGATATTGAAGTTGTATGCTTCGCTGTCGTCAATATGCTGATCCAGCACCCAATCGCTGCCGTCCAGAATCGGCTCAATGTGGTCATCATAGACATTGACCCACATCGTGATGACCGGGTCATCGGGCATACCGTCACGGTAAACCTCAAAGTAGTGGCTGCCGTCCTCGCTCTCACCGATGTAGCCCCAGCAATCGTAGGTGTCGGTGTCAAAGTAATCACGGTTCGGTACATTCTTGTAGTTTTCCATCCGGAACCAGCCGTACCAGTTGGTGTTGCCCAAATCAGCGTAGGTGTTGCCGTCATCGTAGGTGTAGGGCGGGTCCGGCTCATCCGTGCCGTCGATGTCATATTCGTCATCGCCGCCGTCCAGCAAAGCGGGGTCGATTTCGGGCTTGGTGTCGCTGCGCTTAAAGACCATGGTCATACCGTCAAACTCAATGGTCAGCAGGTCACCCTCGCGGGTGTAGGTCATGGCCGGGGTATCGGGGTCGGTCAGCGCGTAGAAGTTGCCGTCCTTCCATTGGAAGGTGACAAAATCCTCCATGTAGGTTTCGCCGGTGCCGTCCGCACGCAGCTCAATGTAGAAGTCCTCCATATCGACGAGGGCAAGCTCCTCCTTGGAGAGGGTGTACTCGCTGTCGGAGGCGGATTCCAGCACATAGATGCCCACATCGGTATCGCTGCCTGCGGTGGTGCCCTGGGTCATGTTGTCACCGTCCAGAGGCTGCTGCATGGTGCTGCCGGACTTGACGAAGTAGAGCGTCACGCCCTGTCCCTGCACATCGTTCAGGGTCAGGATCTCGTCTTGCAGGGTGCCGGTGCAGCTCAGGCCGCCGCAATCCAGCTGGAAGACCCCGCCGTTCAGCGTCCACTTGCCGTAGGACTTGGTGCCATCCACCGTTACAACGCACTTGCCCTTATCATTCAGGTCCATCAGGAACCCGCTGCCGAAGGCATCCTCGACCTGCGTCACGGAGCCGCCGACCTCGGCGTAGGCTGCTTCCCAGGTGCCCTGATTCGGGTCACTGGCGTTCGGCTTGCCGGTGCGGATGGAGCCGCTGATCATTGTTACGATGATCATAAGCAGGAATATCACCGGGATGGCGATCAGGATCATCCGTTTGGGGGTCATTGGTGCGCGGGGGCGCTTGGGCTTGCCACCGGGGGCCATATTGCTGTAAGGGTTGCCGCCCGTGCCGCCGGGTGGCGGCGGCGTGACAGCATGGGGAGCATCCGGCGGTGTGGACGCAGGCGGGGGTGTGTTTCTGGCGTAAAGCGGTGCGCCTGCGCCGGTCTGCGGCGGTGTGCCGGGCGCATTGCCTGCGTAAGGATTCGCTGCGTTCGTCTGGGGCTGTGGGGCGGCAGGTGCGCTGCCTGCATAGGGATTGCCGCCGCTTGCCTGGGGCTGCGGGGGCGCAGGTGCAGCCTGGGTAGGCTGAACCGGGGGCTGGGGCACAGCTGCGGGCTGTGCGGCGGGCTGCGGTACGGATACTTTTGCACCGCAATTCTCGCAGAATTTAGTACCGGGCTTTAACTCGGCACCACATTGCGTACATGTTGCCATAGTGTCTGCCTCCTTTTATAAAGTAATATTTTAGAACCTTGCTTATTCCTGTGTCATTTCAAACCATACAGCTTCCTGCTGCGGCAGATTCAGAAGTGATTCCCCACCGATGTGCATTACATTGACGCCGCCGTAATCAGCGGGCATCATAGCCAGCGTTTCGCGCTGTGTGCGCCCTGAATCCATACGGAACAGCGAAACGGAGCAGATCCAGCCGCGGTCATCCATACCAAGGTAGGAGATGCTGCTGTCCCATGTGGCCGGAATCCTCTGGCCGTTGGTGTATGCGCCGGTGTAGAAGTTTGGCTGATCCTCGCAAATTTCAAACCAGGTGCCGGTATCCTCACTCACAAAGGAGCCGACCATGCTCGGGATGCTCAGCGGGGCGGTGTTCCAGACAGCCTCCATCAGGTTGAATTTTTCATTATCGCGGGAAACGCCGTACACAGTCGCGTACTCGGCGCCGTACTCTGCATCGTAGGCCGTGCCGGTCTCAAACCGGACAATTCCGTTGATGCCGAAGAGCGGACCGCCGTTGACCATCGTGCCGCACTGTGCGCCGCTGATGACATCAATGTATTCGACGTTGCCGTTCTCGGTCAGAAGGAAAACATAGGGGGCGTAGTCCTGCCCGATGCTGGTCATCAGCATCTTTATATAGTCGCTGTAGCAGCCGCTGACCGCGAACTCGGTCTTGTCGCCCAACTCGTACCATTCCTTCATGGTCTGATAGGTCATAGCGCCGTCAGGGGTAACATAGTCGGTCAAGGCACGCACCGTCACAGCGCCGTCGGCACTTACATCGCAGGTGAACCATTCATCCTGCCCGTGCAGGATCTGGCCGCTGCCTTGGCGCTTGTCGGGGTCGACCTGAACATCCGTCCAGTACATTCCCGACCCGGCGGGGGTGTACATCGGAACCGTGGCAACAAAACCGTGGCTGTATTTCGGATACAGGGAATAGTAGCTGTACAGTCCGTCCAGATTGCTCAGGCTCTGCGCGCGCATCATGTACAGCATGGCGGTCTGGTCGGGGTCGATGTAGCCGTAGTAGGTGTCAAAATGCTGCGCTACTGCGCGTTCCAGCGCGTGCATCACCTTGGCGTCGTCGGTGTAGCCCAGATGCGCCAGCATCTCCGGGTTGGAAAGCTCCTGCCCGGTGGCAAAATTGTAATGGTACGAACCCACATCGTGGTTGTACATCGCGTCAGAGCTGGTGATCTGCAGGCTCAGCAGGGGACCGTCCCAGTTGCTGACCCAGATGATGTAGCTTGTGTCGATAAAGTCATTGCGGGAACGGGCGTCCAGCGCGCGCTCCACCAGATAGCCGAAGCGGTAGCCAATCATCTCGTTGATGTTCTTTGCGCCCTCGGTGTCGTCGTCGATCTGCGGCACCTGGTAAAAGTAGGTGTCCTCGATGCCGTAGGGGTCGGTGTAGGTAAACCGCTCGTCATACAGCGTAGAGATGCGTGAATCATCAAGCCTGCGGGAGGACTGCGGCTTTTGCGGGGTCTCCTCCGCGGCTTCCACATTTTCAACGGAGGTCTCGCTCACAGCGTTTGCGGCCGGTTCGGTCGGTTCGGGCCGCTTGCTGTCCTGTGCGCAGCCTGCCGCCGACAGCAGCATCGCCGCCGCCAATAGTACGGCAAAGCGTTTTTTCATGGTTGGTTCACCCGCCTTTCGGTTGAGAGTGCGGCAAACTGCCTGTGCTTAGCCAAAGGTAACGCTGTTCAGCACGGCGTCGCCCTCGGTGCCGGGGTCGATGTCTACGCCGGAGATTCTAATGCTCAGCCAGCCGCCGGTGGGCATCTCACCGTAGTATTCGGTCCACCACATACCCACGTTTTTGTAGGTGCGTCCGGCCATCTCCACGCCGCCGATGGTGCGCGGGGTAAGCTCCTCCACGTTTTCAAATTTGTCGTAATAGTAGTTGATTTTGTCCAGACCGCTTTGCAGCTCAAAGGTTATGCGCGGGTCACCGGAGAAGATATGGCTGGGGTCATCGGTCGGGAACAGCTTGATATCCGCGAAACGGGGCGAAACGGACTTGTACCAGCCCTGGTCGGGGCAGGTTACGTTGAGTGTCAGTGTGTAGTCTGAACCGAATGCCTCCAGGGTCTGGGTGTTCAGGCCGGCGGCCGATGGATAATCGGGATTTTCTGCAGGAGCGGAAGCAGGGGCCGGTTCGGCGGTGGCTTCCGGCTCCGGCTCTGCAGCGGGCTCCGATGCAGGTTCGGATGCAGGCTCGGATGCCGCGTCGGTCTTGGGCTCTGCCGGGGTCTCCGTCTGGGGTTCAACAGCCGGTTCGGCGGCCTGCGCTTTCAGGTCGGATAAACCGGAATTGACCTCTTTGGTCACATCCCCCTTGGAGCAACCGGCCAAAGCCATAAGCATCATGGCTGCCAATGCGGCAGCGAGCGTTCGTTGTACTTTTTTCATAGCTGTCCTCCTTTTGGTCATAAAGTGTCCATCATAGCGCTCAGATAGGCAGGCGAGACGGAAGCGTAGACGAAATCATCGACAATGTGGTCCTTTTTTGCCAGGCACACGGCGGTGGCCAGTTCGGGATATTCGGCCTCATCCACAAGCAGTACCGTTTTGCAGTGCGGGCAGACATCCCGCAGGTCGTTTGCCAGCAGCAGTCTGTCCTGCAGGGTGCGCGGCGGATGCGGGCAGACCTCCAGCAGCAGGACATCTGCCCTGCAGGAACGGCATAGCTTTACAATATCCTTTGTCTTAGGGCCAGCGTTTTGCACCTGGAAATCCGGTCTGCCGTGTTTCAGTGCCATTGTCAATGCGCTCGTCATCACAGAGTATTGCGCGTCCAAAACGATCCTCCGCACGGCGCAGCCCTCCTTCCCTGCAAAGAATACGATTTGTCACCTTCATCATACAGGAATCGGACGATTTCTGCCCCCACCATTTGGATAGTTTTTTGCGCTTTTTACTGCTTTTTTTCAGCACTATTGCAAAATAAGGCGGATTGCGTCATAATAATAGTGTAAAAGGGCATCACGATACCCTTTTGGGCAGACTGTCGAAAAACTCCTGTAGGGGCGAGCATTGCTCGCCCGTGCCCGTATGCCTTGTAAGAAAGCCATCTCGGAAAGCGCGTTGCTGCGCCAAGCGGGCGGGCGACCAATGGTCGCCCCTACATTCTCTATATGGCAAAGCCGGTGTTTTTCGACACGCTGACCCTTTTTGGAAAGGACAGGCGCTATGACAAAGGTACGGCTTGGCAATCTGTGTTTAGCCGCTGCGGTTGCAGGGGTGATTCTCTGCGCTGTCCTGATGCGGGCGTTTTATATGCCGTATTCCGGCTTTTTGCGCACGGTGCTGTATAATATTCTGATCTTTTCCTGGGCGGTATCGGTCTGGTGGCGTATCCTGCACGCACAGACCCGCCGCTGCCTGCTGGGCGCTGCCGCCCTGATGCTGTTCTGGCTGGATATCCGCCTGATCCGCTATGACTTTGCCCAGACACCGGAGATGCTGCGGCGATTGTGGTATGCGTACTATATCCCGATGCTGCTGATCCCGACCCTTGCACTTTATACGCTTTTCTTTTTAGATCGGGGGCAGTCCGCCCCGCTGTACAAGTACCGGTACATGATCTTTGTATTCCCTGTGGTGCTGTTCAGCCTGGTGCTGACAAACGACTGCCATCAGCTTGCGTTTGCGTTCCCACCCGGGCAGGAGGTACTGGGCAGCCCCGATTACACCTATCGGTTCGTATATTACCTCTGTCTGCTGTGGATATTTTCCTGTGCCGTGTTCACGGTGGTGTACCTTGTACGGCGCTGCCGTATTCCGCATACAAAGCGCATCCTCTGGCTGCCGCTTGTGCCGATTTTTTTGGCCACCCTCTATGCTTTACTGTACAAGCATATTTTGAATGTGCCGTGGATGCATGCGATTGCCGGTGATATGACCGTGGTGCAATGTCTGACCTTTACAGCGACCTTTGAGGCGTGCATCCAGTGCGGGCTTATCCAATCCAATATGGGGTATGCCACGCTGTTTGAGGTATCTATGGCCAAGGGTCTGATCACGGACCGGGCGTTTGTGCCTGTGCAATGCTCCATGCAGGCAGCGCCGCTCCGTGAGGAGCAGCTGCGTCAGGCGCTCACCGGCAGTGTTCAGCTGGATGCCACGACCCTGCTTCACGGTCACCCGATCCGGAAAGGGTATGTTTTCTGGCAGGAGGACATCACCGAATTGGTGGCACTGCTGGAGGAGCTGCGCCTCACGCAGGAGGAATTGCATGACATCGGGGACATCATACAGGCGGAAACAGCCCAGAAGGCACAATGGCTGAAGCTGAGCGAGCAGAACCGGCTGTATGACAAAATCGAGACCGTCACAGCCCGCCAGCTGGCACGGATACAGGAATATCTGATCGCGCTCAGGGCCACGGACGATGTCGATACCGCCCGGCGGCTGCTGAAGCACATCGTCATTTTGGGAACCTATATCAAGCGGCGCAGCAACCTTGTTTTTGTTTGCGACAAGGCGGAGGACATCGACACCACGGAGCTGCGGCTGAGCCTGTTTGAATCGGCAGAGAGCCTGCGCCTGAGTGATATACGCTGCGCCGTACAGATTGCCGACACAGCAAAGATTCCCTCTGCGTCCGCCGTGGCGATCTATGACGCCTTTGAAGCCATCATAGAAGCGACCCTGCCGGGATTGCAGGAGATCCTTTTCTGCGCCGAGCATACGGCACAGGGCTGGGGACTGCGCTGCAGCGTTCAATGCACCGACGCGCCCGCTGCGCTGCCCGGCCTGCCGCAGATGCAGCTTGAACGGGATGATGATGGGCTTTTGTATTTCACGATGTTTCCGGCAGAAGGAGGCAGCCTATGATTTTCCGGATCTCCCGCAACGCTGTCAAGGAAGGCTTTGACACGCTGCCGGCGGCCATCTGCTACTTTGACCGCAACGGTCTGCTGCGTCTGATCAATCACAGGATGCAGGAGATTGCCGCGGTCCTCTGCGGCTGCGATCTGCAGACCCTTACGGATCTGGAGCAGGCGCTGCGCAGTCCCGGCGGCGGTGTGCGGCTGCGCGATGAGGCCGCCCGTATCTACGCATTCCCAGACGGGACGGTGTACCATTTTGCGGTGCGCCCTGTTCAGGACAAATACGGCATACCGTACACCGAGGTGATGGCTACCGATGTCAGCCGTCTGGCTGCATTGCACGCTGCGCTGCAGCAGGAAAACGAGCGCCTTGCCGATGCGAACCGCCGCGCAAAGCGCTTATATGACAATATGCCCGACATTGTGCGGGAGGAAGAAATCCTGAAAATGAAGATGCAGGTGCATGACGACATCGGCCATACCCTGCTTGCCGCACGGCGCGCACTGCGGCATGAGCATGACCTTGCCCGGATCAAGAGCGAGGCCGCGGAGTGGGAAAGCTCCATCTCCCTGCTGTGCCGCGCCCGGCAGGAGGATGCTGCCGAGGACCCGCTGACCTGTATGCAAAGGCGGGCGGCTGTGCTGGGCGCAGCCGTACAGCTGCGCGGTGCGTACCCTGCGGCACGCGCCACCCGCGAGCTCTACGCACTGATCCTGCGGGAGTGTACCTCCAACGCTGTGCGGCATGCGGGCGCCACGGAATTGTACGCCGATTCCGAGCATCGGCCACAGGCATGGCACCTTTGCATCACGAACAACGGCGCACCGCCCAGGGCGGAGATAAAGGAAGGCGGCGGGCTTTCCTCGCTCCGCCGCCGTATTGAAAAAGCAGGGGGTACAGTAACCGTACATTCCCTGCCTGTATTTGTTCTGGAAGTCACCCTGCCCGATAAGGAGAGCACTAATGATACGCGTTATGATCGTTGAGGACCAAAAGCTGGTCCGGAGCCTGCTTGAAAGCTATATTCAGAACGAGGACGGGTATCAGCTTGCCGTGTCTATCCCCGGCGCTGCAGAGGCACCGATCCTGTGTGATACCGAGGACATAGACCTTGTGCTGATGGATGTGCAGACCGAACACCGCGAAAACGGTTTGGCCGCCGCCAAAAAGATACGAGAAGCGCACCCCGCAATCAAGATCGTGGTGGCGACCTCGCTTATTGACACACAGGTCCTGGCACGCGCCAAGGCCGTGGGTGCGGACAGCCTGTGGTATAAGGACGGCGATGAAGGGACCCTGATGGAGGTCGTGCGCCGCACGATGGCGGGGGAGCATATCTTCCCCGATGCACCGCCCAGCGTGGAGATCGGCACGGCCATGAGCGCCGAGTTCACCAAAGGCGAGATGAAGGTCCTGCGCTGTCTTGTGCGCGGGCTGTCCTATAACGAGATTGCAAAAGAACTCGGCATCGAGCCATCCACCGTGAAGTTCCACGTCATCAATATGCTGCAAAAGACGAACTTAGAGAATAAGCTCCAGCTTGCCATTGCCGCCACCGAAGCCAAATTGGTGGTGGAGTTGGCGGACACCTGAACCGTTATTCCATAGCAAACGGTGCGTAAAAATAAAACACCCGGGAGGGATGAATCTCTCCCGGGTGTTTCAATTTAGAACCGCTCCACGCCATCACTCGTTACGCGCGCGTAGACGAGGGGCGGAAGCGTCGGTTGCTCATCGCAGATGACAAGGCCGCCGCGGTACATTTCCTCGGCTGCGGCAAACAGGCTCTCGTCGTCGGCATAGAACGTGCAGATGCTCTCCCCTGCCTTGACGTAGTCGCCCAGCTTTTTGTGCATCGTAATGCCCGCGGCAAAGTCGATGCTGTCCTCCTTCTTGATGCGGCCCGCGCCCAGCAGCACGCTGGCATTACCGATCTTCTCGACGTCGTTTTTGTAAATATAGCCGTCGGCGGGGGCGGTCAGCTCATAGCTGTACTTTGCCTTTTGGAACTTGTCGGCGTCGCGCAGTACGCTGATGTCGCCGCCCTGCGCGGCAAACATCTGGCAGCACTTTTCAAACGCGGAGCCGTCGGCAATGACGCTCTCGGCCAGCTTACGGCAGGTAGGCATATCGCCCTTGCCCGCCAGCACCAGCATGTTGCTAGCCAACTGCAGGCAGACCTCGGTCAGGTCCGCGGGGCCCCTGCCCTGCAGAACGGCCATGCTCTCGGCGACCTCCAGTGCATTGCCGATGTTGTGGCCGAGAGGCTTGTCCATATCGGTGATGAGCGCCGCGACCTTGCGGCCATGCGCCGTGCCGATGGCAACCATCTGGCGGGCCAGCTCCAGCGCACCGTCCAGGTCCTTCATGAACGCGCCGTCGCCCATCGTGACATCGAGCAGGATCGCGTCCGAACCGGCGGCCAGCTTCTTGGACATGATGGAGGACGCGATCAGCGGGATGCAGCCGACGGTGGCCGTCACATCGCGCAGGGCGTACATCTTCTTGTCGGCGACGGCGATCTTGCCGCTTTGGCCGATGACCGAAATGCCGATCTCGTTGACCTGCCTGAAAAATTCTTCCTGCGTCAGGCTCGTGCGGGTGCCGGGGACTGCCTCCATCTTGTCAATCGTGCCGCCCGTGTGGCCGAGGCCGCGCCCGCTCATCTTGGCGATCTTGACACCGCAGGCCGCCACGATGGGCGCAATGACCAGCGTCGTCTTGTCACCGACGCCGCCGGTGGAGTGCTTGTCGGCCTTGATGCCCGCGATGGCAGACAGATCGACCATGTCGCCGGAGTGGGCCATGACGTCGGTCAGCATGGCGGTCTCCTCGTCAGTCATGCCGCGCAGGTAGATGGCCATGAGAAGCGCAGACATCTGGTAGTCGGGTACATCGCCTGCCACATAGCCGTTGACGGCGAAGGACAGTTCTTCATGGTTCAGCGTACCGCCGTCGCGCTTCTTGGCGATAATATCGTACATTCGCATAGTTTTTCTCCTTGTAAAAGGCAGGCCGCCCGGCTGGGATA
>ENA-OPAA01002064-OPAA01002064.1-human-gut-metagenome-genome-assembly--contig:-NODE-2064-length-10630-cov-2.434421_pt1 | contig 10630 bp, 6 predicted proteins | sample MGYA00241049_ERZ501414 | MGnify/ENA primary metagenome ERZ501414 (study PRJEB25962, sample SAMEA2042520) | human gut metagenome | biome: human gut; feature: human-associated habitat; material: faeces... | reverse complement strand
CGTCGAGAAGATCATCGATGGCAAGGCTTCCGTCCATGCCACGCGCGGCGTGCTCGACCTGGGCGCCGATACCCTGCCCAAGCTGATGCAGGACAACACCGACCGCAACCGCACCTCCCCGTTCGCCTTCACCGGCAACAAGTTCGAGTTCCGTGCCTGCGGCTCCGAGCAGAACGTCTCCGACTCCAACCTGGTGCTCGATGCCGCCGTGGCCAAGTCGCTCAAGTCCTTCGCCGACGCACTCGAGGGTACGCCCGAGGATAAGTTCCAGGACGCCGCGCTCGAGTACTGCAAGAAGGTGCTGACCGATCACCAGCGCATCCTGTTCTCCGGCGACGGTTACTCCGACGAGTGGCCCATCGAGGCCGAGAAGCGCGGCCTTGCCAACAACAAGACCACGGCCGACGCCCTGCCCGCCTTTGTTTCCGATAAGGCCATTGCGCTCTTTGAGGAGACGGGTGTCCTGACCAAGGCCGAGGCCCAGTGCCGTTACGACTGCAAGCTCGAGAAGTACAACAAGCTCATGAACATCGAGGCTACCACGATGGTTCGCGAGGCGCGTCGTACCTATCGCCCGGTCATTACCGCCTACGCCACCAAGGTCGCTAAGGGCCTCGAGACTATTCGTGCCGCCGGTGCTGAGGCCGCCATGCAGTGCGAGCAGAACACGCTCAACAAGCTCTGCAACGGCATCACCGCCATCAACGACTCCATCAAGGCGCTCGACGCCGTGCATCAGAAGGCCGAGGCCCTCGATGGCCAGGAGCAGGCCAATGTGTATGCACACGAGGTCGTTCCCGCTATGGATACGCTGCGCGCCGCCGTGGACGCCATGGAGGAGATCGTGGCCGCCGACTACTGGCCGGTCCCGACCTACGACGACATCCTGTTCTACGTGTAGAACGTAACTGACATATCGTCACGGTATTGAGCCGGGGTCCGCATCGCGCGGGCCCCGGCTTTTTGTTTGCGAAGGACGCTTTGGAGTCCGTTTTGCAACTGATTCACCCACGCAATAAGGGGTCGTGGGCAAAAAACGTCAAATATGAGTACTGTCACAAGTCCCGTAGCATTATCTTTTTGCAAAATATGCAGTGTTACGCAACATATGTCCAAGTACTCAGCTGATAAGCGCCTTTAATTCTTCCGCCGTAGGACCCCTGGCGTCTAAATCGCCTTCTGATGGCATGAAATCGCTGTTACTAAATTGGTAATATTACTCATATTTGCTATTTTTTGCCCACGGGCCTTGCGATGATGCCGGGATTCGCACCCTGTCGGGTTCGAATCCCGGCATATCGGTAGCAAAAAGCCCGTCACCGCGAGGGCAACGGGCTTCTCAGTTTAAATGGTGCCCCCAGCGGGATTCGAACCCGCGATATCCACCTTGAAAGGGTGGCGTCCTTGGCCGCTAGACGATGGGGACAGCGGGAAAGAGTATAGCAGACTTTTTTGCCGGCGCGTATATCGTTGGCAAACTGGAAAACCACCACAAAGGAGTAGGCTTCTATTCCGATTTTCAAATATCTCAATCTGTAACATCTGGGCGGGCAAATCGGCTCTATCTGTTACAGATCGAGACAAAAGGCAGGCGTCGGGACGAACATCTCATTCTGTAACAGCAAGACGACTTTTAACGGTCTAAATGTTACAGATTGAGACAAACCGACGGGCCGCCCCGCCCCATCCACCTGTCGCTACCTGCTGTCTGCCGATTTCCGTTGCGCCGCTGTGCCCCCATGCCATATCCTCTAGACAACTACGCGGCATCATCGCCGCCGCGCCTACAAGAGAGGAATGTCCATGACCGCACCTGCATCCAAGCTGCTCCAGCCCATTACGGTTGGCCCCCTTGAGCTCAAGAACCGCATTATGTTTCCGCCGCTGACCACCGGCTACGAGGAGCGCGACGGTTCCATTGGCGAGCGCAGCCTGGCTTTTTACGAGCGCCTGGCCCGTGGCGGCGTGAGCTACATCGTCATCGGCGACGTCGCCCCCGTTATGACCGCAAGCCCCACGCCCAAGCTGGCAACCGACGCTCAGATCCCCACGTTTAAGGCCCTGGCCGACACCGTTCACAAGCACGGCGCCAAGGTCGCGCTGCAGCTGTTCCATCCCGAGTACGACGTGCCCGGCGTCGGCCGCATGGTCATGGGATCCATGGCCGCCGCCAAGGCCGCGCAGGAGGCCAAGGCCGCCGGCGACGAGGAGACCTTTGCCGCCAAGATGGCCGAGTCCAACGAGATCCGCAACCAGGCCTACGCCAAGCTGCACCACGACATGCAGCACTTTGTGAACGAGGCGAGTGTGGAGCAGCTCACCCAGATCAAGGAGGCCATCGCCGCCTCGGCCGCTCGCGCGCAGCAGGCCGGGATCGATGCCATCGAGGTCCACGGCGACCGCCTGGTAGGTTCGCTGTGCTCGGCCATCCTCAACCAGCGCACCGACGAGTACGGTGGTTCGTTCGAGAACCGCGTTCGCTACGCGCTGGAGGTCGTCGCTGCCATTAAGGAAGCCGCGCCGCAGCTGATGGTGGAGTACAAGCTCCCCGTGATCATGGAGAACCCCGATGGCACGCCGCGCGGCAAGGGTGGCTTGCAGCCCGACGAGGCATGCGAGTTCGCCAAGCTGCTCGAGGGCGCGGGCATCGACATGATCCAGGTCGCACAGGCCAACCACACCGGCAACATGGGCGACACCATTCCGCCCATGGGCGCCATGCCCTACAACTGGACGCTGCCCGTGGCCGAGCGCGTCAAGGCCCTGGTCTCCGTGCCGGTGGCAACCGTGGGCCGTGTTGTCTCGGTCGAGGCCGGCGAGAAGATTCTGGAAGACGGCGCGGCCGACATCATCGCCTACGGCCGCTCGCTCATGTGCGACCCCGACATTGCGCTGAAGGCCGCCACGGGTGAGCCCATCCGCGAGTGCCTCAACTGCAACAAGGGCTGTGTCGATGCGATTCAAAACCGCAAGTACATTTCGTGCGTGCTCAACGCGGAGAACGGCGACGAGGCGACCATCGCCATTAAGCCGGGCGAGGGCGACAAGAAGATCGCCGTGGTGGGCGGCGGCATCGCCGGCCTGGAGGCCGCACGCGTGGCGGCCAAGCGCGGCTACGACGTGACCATCTACGAGGCGAGCGATCACCTGGGCGGCCAGATTGTGCTGGCGGCTGCGCCTCCGCGCAAGGACGAGATCATGCGCTCGGTCGAGTACTACGAGAAGATTCTGCCTGGCCTGGGCGTGAAGGTTGAGCTCAGCCACGTCGCTAGCCCCGCGGACCTCAACGCCGCCGACGCTGCGATTGTGGCTGTGGGCGCGCACGACGTAGTCATCCCCGTTCCGGGTGCCGATTCGGACAAGGTCGTCTCGAGCTGGGACGTGCTGGCCGGCAAGGTGGAGTTTACGGGCCGCGTCGCTGTCATTGGCGGCGGCCTGGTGGGCACCGAGACTGCCGAGTACCTGCTGCAGCACGGTTGCGAGGTGGCGATTGTCGAGATGCTCGACAAGATTGCCGCAGGCGAGTCCGAGACCATTCTGCCGCTGATCATGAGCGACTTTGCAGAGCACAACGTGGAGCAGCACGTTAAGACCCGCCTGACCGCCATTACCGACGAGGGCGTGGAGGCTGTTCGCACCACCGAGGACGGCGCCGAGGAGCCGGTGAAGATCGCCTGCGATTACGTGGTGATGGCCGTGGGCTCCAAGGCCAACGCGTTTGATCTGGATGGCGTGACGGTGCCCGTGACCTGCGTGGGCGACTGCTCGGGTGAGCGCACCGCCGACATCGCGAGCGCCATTCGCACGGCGTATCACGCGGCCAACGAGCTGTAGTTGAACATCGCGGCCAGGCGGGGCGGTAGCACGGATCCGTCTCGCCCGGCTGTGTCCCGTTGGGTGTCAACCGGTGCGGGGCCTGCAAGCGCAGCAGGTCCCGCCCTTTTTGTTTTGCTCCGGTGGATGGCAATGCGCGGTAATCATGAGGAGTGAGGAGGTCTACTGTCCTGCAGATCACTCAAAATTATTGGGGGAGGGGTTAATAACTATATCCTCTATACCAAAGGACATAAAGAGATGCCAATTTTGTTGACAAGCGAATGACGATTAGCTGCGAGTCAGCTACCAGCGTAAATAATCGATAAAGAAATGTCGTAATTTGGTGCCAAATGCCCAGATAACGCCGCGTCTATTTTAATTAACTGCTTTGAGCAAACGCTAAAATGCTATTATCTAACTTGCACGTAAGAAAGCAGATTAACGGTTAAGGCTAAGAAGTGGCAGGTATGTCGGAAGCAACTAGGACTCGCACGCATGCGCCCGAGGTTAGGCAGCGCGCCGTCGAGATCCTTCAAGAGGGGGTCGGTCATCGCGCCCTCGCCGCGGAGCTTGGCATTCCCCAGGCCACGGCTCGTCAGTGGGCCCGCGCGTATGCCGTGGGCGGTGCCGACGCCGTTCTCAATGCCGGTTCGCATCATCACACCTATTCGTACGACGTAAAGCTCGCTGTGGTTAAGGACCGTCTGGAAAACGGCTTGACGGTTCGCGAGGCCATGATCAAGCACAAGATTCCCAGCGAGTCTTCGGTCAAGGCTTGGTGCCGTCAGTACCGCGAGAGCGGTGAGGCCGCACTGGTCGATAAGCCGCGCGGTCGCAAGCCGCGCGTTAAAAAGGCGGAATAGCAAACGGGATGGTGCGCCCACAGGGGCGCATTTTTCTTGCCGCGCCAACTTTTTGGACCGCCGCGAGCCTATCGGGACATCCTCCAAAATGGCCAATAAACCGCGCGCAGTGGCCCGCGCGCCTGTCGCTGCGATAGGGGGAGCGTCGCCCCTTTGCTCCAATGCGGACAGACTCCTTGCCCCGTACGCCTAAAACTCCCCAGTTGACCGAAAACCCGCTGCCGCTACTCATCAATTGAGCTATAACGTTAAACAATTGCAGCGTTTTTGCATGGGGGAGTGATGGTATGACGCTACTGTATTTCCTTACCCTGTTTCCGCTGGTACCGGCGCTGGGCATGCTGTTCGCGCGCGGCGACCGCGCCCGCGATGCGGTGGGGCTCATAGGTTCCGGCATTATTATGGCGGTGACGGTTGTAGTCGCCGTCATGTTTTTTGGCACGGGTCCGCAGAGCTTTGAGGTTGCCCCCGGTACCTCGCATGTGCTCTCGATCATCAGCTCCGTCATCGACGTCATCCTGTGCGCCGTCATCCTATACAACGCGTACAAATATAGGAACGCGCTCACCACGGTGCTCGGCATAGTCCAACTGGTGGGCTCGCTCGCCTTTGCAGCCATGACGCTGCCCGCGACCGAAGCCGTCACCGCAACCCCGCTCTACCTGGACTACATGAGTGTGATCATGGTGCTCGCCGTTGGCATTGTCGGCAGCCTTATCTGCGTGTATGCCCTGGGCTACATGAAGGACTTCCAGGCCCATGACGAGCACGAGGCCGCGCTGCGCGGGCAGACCGCGCCCGACCGTCGCCCGCAGTTCCTGGCGCTCATGTTCCTGTTCCTCTCGGCCATGTTCGTCATCGTGACGAGCGACAACCTTGAGTGGCTGTTCTGCGGCTGGGAAATCACCACCGTGTGCTCGTTCCTCATGATTGGCTACACGCGCACGCCCGAGGCCATCAAAAACGCCTTCACCCAGATCATCCTCAACATGCTGGGCGGCATCGCGTTTTTGGCGGGCCTTATGTTTCTGCACGTCAACGGCATGCCGCTGACCATCTCGGGCATGATCGAGCTTTCCGGCGCCGGTACCGCGCAGTCCGCACTGCTGGTGATGCCGGTCGTCCTGCTATCGCTCGCCGCCCTTACCAAGGCCGCACAGATGCCGTTCCACACTTGGCTGCTGGGCGCCATGGTTGCCCCCACGCCCACGAGCGCCCTGCTGCACTCGTCAACCATGGTCAAAGCCGGCGTGTTCCTGATGGTCAAGCTGAGCCCGCTCTATGCCATCTATCCCGTGACCGGCTTTATGGTCACGAGTGTGGGTGCCATCACGTTTTTGCTCGCTGCCCTCATGGCCATCTCGCAGAGCAACGCCAAGCGTGTGCTCGCGTACTCCACCATTTCCAACTTGGGCCTCATCAGTGCCTGCTTGGGTGTCGGCGCGCCCGAGGCCGTATGGGCGGCCATCTTCCTGATCCTGTTCCACACGGTGGCAAAGTCGTTGCTGTTCCTGTGCGTGGGCACGGCCGAGCATCATATCGGCAGCCGCAATATCGAGGACATGGACGGTATGTTCAGCCGCATGCCGCACCTGACGCGCCTGATGATGCTGGGCATCATGGGCATGTTTGTGGCGCCGTTTGGCATGCTCGTGTCCAAGTGGGGCGCCCTGGTGGCGTTTGCCCAGACCGGCAACGTGCTCATGATCATGGTTCTGGCCTTTGGCTCGGCCGCGACGTTTTACTTCTGGGGCAAGTGGCTTGCCAAGCTTTCGGGCGTCGACCCCACGGCTCAAAACGTTGAGGTCAATGTTCATAAGACCGAATGGATGGCCCTCAACACCATCGCCGCGCTGCTGATTCTGTGCTGCGTGGCGTTCCCGGTTATCTCGAGCGGTCTGGTGTCGCCTTACTTGGCCATGGTGTTTGGCCGCGTGCCGTACGTTATCGGCAAGGACGCCATGTATCTGATGGTGGTTATCGTGGCGTTTATCGCCGTGGTGCTGCTGACTTCATTCCGCGTGAGCAATAAGCCGCACGTCAACGTGTACCTTTCGGGCGTGGGAACCGATAAATATCGCCATTTCCGCGGCTCGATGGGACACGAGGTAAAGGCTGAAAAGCGCAATTGGTACTCGGAGGACGCCCTTGGCGAGAAGCGTATTGGTCCCGCGGGTAGCGTCGTGTGCTGCAGTATTATCTTGTTTGCGCTGCTGTGTTGCGCGTGGATTGGGCCCGAGCGGCTTGCCATGAGTGCGCCCTCGGTGCTGCGCGGCAAGTATTTTGAAGGCTCGGGCGTCGTGGGCATATTTATTGGTACCGTGGTGTTTGCCCTGCTGGCGCCTTTGGTTGGTGGCCTGATCGACGGCGTTGACCGCAAACTTTCGGCCCGTATGCAGGGCCGCGTGGGCCCGCGCCTGCTCCAGCCTTTCTACGACGTTGCCAAGCTGCTGCGCAAAGCCCCTGCCAGCGTAAACACCATGGACGATACCTATATGGCGTGCGCGCTCATCTTTACCGTCGTGGGCGGCGGCATCTTTGTGTCGGGCTCTAACACGCTACTGTGCGCTTTTATGGTGACGCTCGCCGCGATCTTTGTGGTGTTGGCGTCCGCCTCGACGCAAAGCCCGTTTGCCCAGGTTGGCGCCGATCGTGAGTTACTGCAGGTTATGAGTTACGAGCCCGCCGTTTTGCTGATGAGCGTGGGCCTGTACCTTGCCACCGACAGCTTTGATTCCATCGCCGTGACGGGGCAGTCGGCCCCCATCATCGTGTACAGCGCGCCCATTTTCCTGGTGCTGCTCGCGGTGCTTACCATCAAGCTGCGCAAGTCGCCGTTTGACCTTTCGTACTCGCATCACGCGCATCAGGAGATCGTCCAGGGCGTCGCCACCGAGATGAGCGGCGGCACGCTGGCCAAGATGACCCTTATGCACTGGTGCGAGACCGTGCTGTTTTTGATGTGGGTGGGCATGTTCTTTGTTTGGGACAACCCCGTGAGCTGGGTTGTAGCCCTGGTCGTGATGGCCGCGACGTATTTTGTCGAGGTCCTGATCGACAACACCTTCGCACGCAGCACCTGGCGCAGCTGCTTTAGGCTCGGATGGGGCGTGGCGCTGGTGTTTGGCCTGCTCAACCTTATGCCCATCCTCGTTGACGTGTTTATTTAGGAGGCGGCATCCATGGATCATAAAATGTCGCGCTCGCCGTGGGTCATTCATTACGACGGCTCGAGCTGCAACGGATGCGATATCGAGGTGCTGGCCTCGCTCACGCCGCTGTTCGATGCGGAGCGCTTTGGCGTGGTCAACACCGGCAACCCCAAGCATGCGGACATCTTTTTGGTGACGGGGTCGGTCAATGCCCAGAACCTGCCCGTCGTGCGCCAGATCTACAGCCAGATGCTCGAGCCCAAGTGCGTGGTGGCGTGCGGCATTTGCGCGTGTTCGGGCGGCGTATTCCGCGATGCCTATAACGTGATCGGCGGCGTGGACCGCGCGATTCCCGTGGACGTGTATGCGCCCGGGTGCGCCATTCGTCCCGAGACCGTGATCGATGCCATCGTGGAGGCGTGCGGCATCCTTGATCAGAAGGAGGCCGTGATGCGCGCCGGCGGTGACCCGCTTACCGTGGGCGGCGCTGCTACCTGGGATGGCGGCGTCGAGTTGGGCGAGGACGGGTTCGTGGCTGCAGCTGGGGCCGGGGCTGACGGTGCCGGTGACGCGCCTGCCGAGAAACCCGCAGCGCCTGCCGCTGGTGACGCACCTGCTGAGACGCCCGTCGCTGCAAAGGAGGCCGAGTAATGCAAAAGGCTATCTATACCACCGTCGGGCTCGACGAGCTCCTGCCGCATGTGCAGGCGCTCAAGGGCGTCGGCGCGCGCTTTGTGCAAATGCACGCCGAGCGCTGTGTGGACGACGGATCGTATCGCCTGGTCTATACGTTTATCAACGTCCGTGCTGCTCAGGAGCAGATTGCGCAGGACGGCAGCTATGCGATCGAGAACCTGGTGGTTGAGGGAATTAATCAGTACCAGGAGATTCCGTCCATCAGCTCGTACTATCCGGCAGTATTCCCGTTTGAAAACGAAGCGCACGACCTGTTTGGTTTTGCCATTACCGATATGCAGATTGACTTTAAGGGCTTTTTCTACCAGGTCTCGACTGCCGAGCCCATGAGCGTTACCACGCCCGAGGTGAAGGCCGCGGGAGGTCTGGCGATCATCGGCACGGAGCGTCACGAGAGCCGCCGCGTCGACCGCCAGCTGCGCGGACGCGCCGGACGTCAGGGCGACCCCGGATCGTCGCAGTTCTTCGTATCGCTCGAAGACGACCTGATGCGTCTGTTCGGTTCGGGCCGCATCGCTTCGATGATGGACCGCATGGGTCTGAAGGAGGGCGAGGTGATTCAGGCCGGCATGATGACCAAGGCCATCGAGCGCGCCCAGAAGAAGGTCGAGGAGAACAACTTCGGCATCCGCAAGCGACTGCTGGAATACGACGACGTGATGAACTCGCAGCGCGAGGTGATCTACACCCGCCGCCGCCACGCACTCTACGGCGAGCGCATCGAGATCGACCTGAACAACATCATGTACGACTACGCCGACAACTTCGTGGAGGAGAACCGCGGCATCGAATTCGAGGATTTCCGCATGGAGCTGATCCGCGAGGTGGCCGTGGAGCCGCAGATCGACGAGGCGACGTACAAGGACGCGAAACCCGGCGAACTGGTCGAGGCGATCGTCAAGGCCCTCAAGGAGGCCTACGCACGCCGCGCGAAGGCCGTGGCCGACACGGTGCGTCCGGTCATGGAGCGCATCTACGAGGACCGCAAGGACCAGCTGGATTCGAACATCTACTTCCCGCTGACGGACGGACACCTGGGCTACAACGTGCCGGTCAACCTGCGGAAATGCCAGAGCTCGGACGGCGCGGAGATTTACAAGGTATTCTCGAAAGTGGTGATGTTCACCACCATCGACGACGCATGGCGCGAACACCTGCGCGAGATGGACGACCTGCGCCAGAGCGTGCAGAACGCCACCTACGAGCAGAAAGACCCGCTGCTGATCTACAAGTTCGAGTCCTTCGGACTGTTCTCGAAAATGATCATCAAGGTCAACCGCGACGTGCTGGCCATCCTGAACAAGGCCTATATTCCCGTGCGCGACCAGAACGCCGAAGCGGTGCAGCGCCAGCAGCAGGAGCGCGCCAAGGTCGACGTCAACAAGTTGCAGGCTTCGCGCATGCAGGCCGCGGCCCAGGCCGGACAGGAGGAGCGGCAGAAACCCATGCCCCTGCACGCCGAAAAGAAGGCCGGACGCAACGATCCGTGTCCCTGCGGATCGGGCAAGAAGTATAAGAACTGTCACGGTAAAGGCCTGTAAGCCTTTACCGTGACAGTTCCGATTCATAATTTAGAACCAGAATTCAAAATTATGGGTTACCTGGAGGAGAAGCAACGCCAGCTGGACATGCGCTACCTGCGCATGGCGAGTATCTGGGCCGAAAATTCATACTGCGTGCGCCGCAAGGTCGGGGCGCTGATCGTCAAGGACAAGATGATCATTTCGGACGGCTACAACGGCACGCCGTCGGGTTTCGAGAACGTCTGCGAGGACGACGAGGGCCACACCAAACCCTATGTGCTCCACGCCGAGGCCAACGCCATCACCAAGGTCGCCAAATCGGCCAACAACTGCGACGGATCGACGCTCTACATCACCGCCGCACCCTGCATCGAATGTTCGAAACTGATCATTCAGGCAGGGATCAGGCGGGTGGTTTACTCGGAGGATTACCGTTCGGAAGAGGGGCTGAACCTGTTGCGCCGCGTGGGAATCGAGTGCGTACAGTACGAGTTGAACGAAAAATGACGGTCCGATGAAAAAGATCCTTTTCCTGCTCGCAGCGCTGGCGTACGCCGGACTCGGTTCGGCGCAGAGCATC
>ENA-OPAA01002058-OPAA01002058.1-human-gut-metagenome-genome-assembly--contig:-NODE-2058-length-10647-cov-8.502644_pt1 | contig 10647 bp, 8 predicted proteins | sample MGYA00241049_ERZ501414 | MGnify/ENA primary metagenome ERZ501414 (study PRJEB25962, sample SAMEA2042520) | human gut metagenome | biome: human gut; feature: human-associated habitat; material: faeces... | reverse complement strand
CCACAAATATATTTTTTTAAATTTCGTCAGTTTTTACAATGGTCTGAACAGTAACGCTATGGGCAGGCTCTCATATACTTCATCAGCATAAATATATACATCACACCTTCCTCTGTGATAGAATGTAAAAAACGGAGGAAAATACTATGTCAAAACGTTCAGATGAAATCAGAAACAAGTACATACAGAATCCACCTGAAGGCATGACTGCTGATGACATCCGCCACATGAGTGAGGATGATTTGCTTGATATGGATTACTTCTTAAATGAAGACGATGAGTTTGGTGAAGACTTTCCTGGAGCTGAAGGCTTCTATATCTTCTAAAACCTATCGTTTACTTGTCGTGCCCGCTAAATTGCGGGCCCTTTTCATATCTAGCTATCCCAAAGTTAGAACTTTCCTATAAATTAAAAAAGACGAAAAATAAACGATACAGATTTCTCTGTATCGTCCATTTTTCTTTTTTGATTAAATCAATGTAAAATCAAGCCGAGGCAGACTCCTGTCAAAATGATTTTTGCAGTTCTTTTCAAATCAGGTATCTCCTTCCTGCTATCTTTATACCAGATGGTACATGTAAACCGTTTATTCACTCAACGACATCCGATACAGGAATGCGGCTATTTCCGCTCTTGTACAGGCAGCATCCGGATTGAATCGTCCTTTGCTATTCGCTTGTGCGATACCCTTCTCTTTGGCCCACGCCACTGCCTGTGCGTAGTATTCATCAGAAGAAACATCTTTAAAAGCTGTCTCTTGCTCTGCTGCCGGTTTTCCTTGCGCACGCCATAGCATTGTGATCGCCTCGGCTCTCGTTATCGCAGCATTTGGTCTGCTGCCATCCGAAATTCCCTGGTTTTTAGCCCATGCACGTGCTTTGCTGTACCACTTCTTTCCACCTGTCAGATCTACGTCTTCCCATCGTGCGAGAATCGTCCATAGCCGTGCCCGGGTAATTTTTGCTTCCGGTGCAAAAGCCGTACTGCTCTTTCCATTCATCAGCCCGCGTGCACTTACAAAATCAATGGAATCCTTCGCCCAATGTTTTTTTGTATCCTTAAAGTTTTTCGCCTTATCTACGAGCTTCACTGTAGTGTCTTCGTCCACGATCAGCTGAACTCCATCTTTTGCAGCCACTGATTTCTTCACAATTTTCTCAGTGCCATCGGCATTGACAAGCACTGCGACTGTACCTACGGTCATATTTTTTACCGGAATCTTCACTTTCGTTTTCCCTGCACCCTCCGGTAGATTGATGGTCACAGTGGATGCAGCTTTTATATTTTTACCTGCCTTTACTTCAACCGGAAGTTTAACTGCTTCACCTGATTTTTCAGCATTTGCGATCGCCTTTTCACTAAGCTGCACTTCTGCTGTGATCATTCCTTTTTTACCGTTCACTATGGCAACAGTCGTTCCATCCGAATCCTTGATGTCCGGCGTAGTTGTTGCAGATGCATTTCCGTTAGCTGCGCCGCCTCCCGCGGTGGCACCTCCTGCTGCACCGCCTCCTGACGAGGATCCGCCTCCTGCTGAAGATCCGCCTCCTGCTGAAGATCCGCCTCCTGCCGTGGAACCGCCTCCTGACGATGATCCACCTCCTGACGTTGTTCCTCCGCTGACATCCGCTTTTTTCGTTACGGTTACGGTAACACGATTACTGTCGGCCGCAAGATATTTCTCATTATCACCGGAATAATGAGCAGTAAATGTATAAGTACCAGCTTGATCGAGCCGGATCGTCTGAGCCTCCCCTGTGCCGGATATCGGCAGCGAAGGATCTGCCGTGTAAGTTACTCCGCTTAAATCCACACCAAATCCTGAGGTTTCGCTGACACTTAACATGACCTGTTCTCCTTCGGTCACTGTATCCGGGCTTGCCGCCAGCAGAATGACCGGAGCTTTCTTAACATTCGGTGACGGTGCGATATATTCACTCCATCTTGCATACAACACCGTATTGCTGCTATATACTCTTGTCAAATCAACTTTCTCACCACCTGTCGTATACCATCCGTCAAACACATATCCTTCACGGGCCGGTGCCGGAAGATCACCGAGTTTTCCATTGATTCCGGTCGTTTTTGTTGTATTTTCTCTTCCGTCATTATAACAAAAAGTAACTGTATAACTCTTTGCAGGCTCCGGTGCCGGCAAGATATCCTGACCTTTGTTTGGAAGCGTTCCTTCGTAAGCAAGAACAGTTCCCTGCTCATCCCTCACTGCATATCCGACCGTGTCACCGGTTCGCAGATCTGCATTGGACGGGATGGTATATAAGAGGGAACAATTTTTCAAACCGGAATTAAAATCGCTTCCATGATATTCCAACGTTCCCTTCGGGCGGAAATTGCCCTTTTCCGTCCAAAGCGGAATCTTGAACGTTTCTGACGCTGCTACAGGCTGACCATCAGCAGTAGCAATGGTTCCGTCAGCATGGTTTACCCATACCTGTAATGTCACCTGACTGAGCTTTGTATCGGAAAGGTTCTGCACGATTGTACGCAGCTCAATCTTCTGCCCCTTCATCTCTGTCGGTTGGAAAGTAATTTTATCTGCCCCTGTCAAAAGGCGTGTCTTTTTGTCTGCGTCAAATTTTGTATAACCCCAACCGGTTGCATCACTAAAATCTGAAAGCTTCGTATATGCATCTGTGCGCTTTGTCACTTCCGGTTCTGCCACATACAGATCCGGACCCTCTGTGACCAGCTGGCGCATCCGCTTATTTCCCTGCAGCTTACATACCTCGCAGAAACCATTCCAGGTCTGGCGCATCATACATTCACGGCTGGAATTATAAATCTTATCCGTATCATAATCTGTATGAGGAACACTGTATGTCTTCCGGAAGCCAAGCAGCTGTCTCCATTTTACCTGTTCAGGATCACTGATCCCCGTTCTGTTTAGCGAAGTTTTTTCAGACGCTTCTCCCATAAAAGATCCGCTGTTGTACTCGTCTCCAAGCCATAACAGACCATGACCAAGCTCATGCGTAAGCGTTTCGACTGCACGCTGGCTGTATGCAGGGCTGACAATATAATGGAATCCGTAATCAAGATCGTTGAATGCCCCGCCAAAATCATTTGCAGAATTGACCAGAAGTACGAACTGGCTGATGTAGTCATGTACATATTTATACTTTTCAAAATCCCAATCTACATTCGGATCTGCCTGCTGCGGAATATGGGCATCATGCACTTTCTCGATAAACGCCGGTCCGATACACCGTTCAAAAATATGGTTCTTCCACTGACTTCCATTCACGGATATATTCTTTCCCCATACATCGAAAAATGTACTGTCATATCCATCAATGGCACTGTACGTTTTATCCGATGCCGTACATAATGCATATACATTGAAGCTATCCTTGTACGTCTTATATGGCTCATACTGCATCGCGCCTTCCCATAACCGTTTGGCAGCTGCAACAAATTTTTGCTGCTCGCCTTTTGTGTAACCTTCACCGCAGATGACGACAACCATATTCTCATTATCGCTGCGCGTCTTCTGGATGACCTGGATAGGTATCGTGGCAGATTCGTATTTCTTGCTCTTGGAATAATTCGGTCCAAGATATAACTGTATACTCTTGTCAAGCGAAACATCCCACTCCTGCCCCGGTGTTGGTCCATCTCCGGAAACTGTAAAGTTCTCCTCCGGTTTATTTACGGCTGCACCGCGGTAAGGGGAATCAGCTGTACCGTCTCCACCAGTCACCTGATAATATTGCGTATCAAGATAAAACGCCGGACGGACACCATAAAAGCCTAAATACGGAGCGTTTCTGTCTATTCTTCCATCCGTCTCCACATAGCGCATATCGTGGTTGCAATCCGTCACCGGAGTCCGCAGCCAGTAAGGCCACCTCACGCCACCCTTATAAGCAATATGATAACTGCCTCCAAGCTGGCTGTTATTTTGATAGACTTTGTTTATCTGCTTTACATCCATTAAGAATACTTTATCCGTAACGTTCTCATAATAGGCCTGATCAAATCCGTTAGCGGCTGCTTCTATATTTGTGTCATAAGGCAGATCTGCCCCCTGGCCTTCGATCATTCCCGCATTATATTCCGGATGGGATACGATCGAACGCTGGGTTACCGTTTTAATCGCTGCGATCTCGTCCTCCTTAAAGCCGTTTAAAAAGCCTGCTGCCTGGTCATATGGATTCTCTCCTACAAAGCCACTCTTTGGAGGGTTTCCGCAAAGCCATTCTACCTTCCCGGCTTCCGCCTTGGAATTCAGCCAGGAACGCATATTGCTGTCACGCCATTGATTTGAGCCATATGTCCCACGTTTTAGGTTACGGCTGTGCGAACGCGTAGCGCTGTTTTCACTTGTTTTGGCATCATAAGCCATCGTTGCCAGCACCTGATCGGAGAGCATGAGCGGTCCCATCTCATCAACATCGACGCAGCGCCATAAGATTGGCTGCCCGTTATAGTTTCCCAGCCTGATATAGTCTCCGATGCTAATATTGCTTGTGCCAACACTGCTCGTCTCCTCTGCAGCTGCCTGTGTACTTGAAAATGGCAGCACCGACAATACCATACAAATACATAAAACAAGTGCTGTAAGCTGTTTTTTCATAAGTAGTATCCTCCCTTTCATCTGTTATGTATTCCCGTAAATAAATTTCCGCCGACTCTATAAAGCATTCTCTACCTTATCCCATGTGTGGGTCAGTTCAAATTGTGCCTGTGTCAAGTAAAAATAAGTCTATTTCACGGCAGCCTTCGCACCCTGATCCTGCACCGGATCATCCCAGGTCACATCAATATAGCGGTAGCTGCTTCCGTCTTTCACATAATTCCACGCATGTGATCCGCCACCGGCTTCACCCGGAACGGCGATCGAACAGATGCCGGCTTTTGCGGCAAGCAGGTTAAAAACACCTGCATAGCCCTGACATACCGCCTTTTTCTCAATCAGACAACCATATGCGGTATAGGCATCATCATATCCGTATCTGCGCACGTTCTCATCGTAGACACAGTTTTTCACGAGATAATTGTGGATCGCACGCAGCTTCTGTTTGCGCGTCATTCCGTCCCTGATAATCCGGGGAATAATCGCGTTCGCCTTTGCATTCGCCTGTTTTATTTTACCCGTGATCTGCGCCGCACTCAGGTCATTACCTGCCCGGTAATCAAATGTTCCATCGGTACTCTTCCAGATGACCAGACTATAATTGTACTCCGGATGATGCTGCAATGCGAGTACAAATGTCTCGTAATACACCGCTCCGTCCGCATAATAGCTAGTGCTGTAATCACGCTTTTTCATCGCCTTAAGCACATGCTTATAGGCATCTTTTTCGGACTTGACGACTGTGATCTTTTTCGTAAACCGAGAAGATATGTAAAAGTTCCCTTTTTATTATACAGGAAGTCTCCTATAATGTCAAGTCCTAAATCACTGATTTTTCAGGCTTTTCTTTAAATATTTACCTCATAAAACAGAGCCACAAGTGTATGACAGTCATTGTATCTTGTACTGAATAGTTAGAAGAGGGTGCAGTTTATAAAGCGTCCCTTTGTTTTGCTTTATAAAGGCTATAAATCCTCTGTTAACTATGATGGTGAACCTTCCGTGTCTAATGGTATCGTGTACCAACTTCCTTCGTCCCACCTGCTCATACACCGAGTGCCCGCTAAGCTTTCTAACAGGGTCATTGCCCTACGGAGTGAACTACTGCAGGCTACAGCTCTTGTTTATATTTTGATTTTACTGACCTGCCCTTTCCGCAGGGTACGGATATTCCGTGGACGCTTCCCTTGTTTCGTTACCTGCTGGTCATTGTGCTGATGCAGTGCTTGTTGCACTCCATCGTTATCGGGTTTCTTTCCAGAACCCTGCCCGATTTCGGAATCATCCGCAACCCGGCAAGGCTCTGGAATAAATAATGCTGTCGATTGTCTTATGCTGCAATCGCTTCCTTCTTTTCCGGCCGCCTGATGTCCATCAGCATCTTCTTCGGATCATAGACCGTTCCCTTCTTCAGAATCGTATAAACGATTCTCAAAAGCTTGCAGGCTATCACAATCAGTGACTGCATCTTTTTCAGCGGATTGTCAGGGCGTGTCGTGTAGTACACATGGAGTTCTTTAACTTCCTCCGCATGAGCCACTGCTGACTTTGCCGCCTGGAATAACCAGTATCTGAGTCGTTTGCGTCCTCTGTGACTGATTTTGGTCTCTCCCTTATGCTTTCCTGAGCTACATGCTACAAGACCTAATCCGCTTAATTTTTGTATTTCCTTAACATCATCAAATCTCGAAATGTCTCCCATCTCTGCAAGAATTCCGGAAAGAATATTTATTGTGTCAGGCACCATTGTTTTCAAACTGCATAACATCATCCGGCGGATTCAGAGCATACAAAAGTCCATACGGCGAGCTGTATTCCCATTTCACTGGGATACTGACAAGCGCCGGGTGGACATCCTGCCAACATTCCAGTATTAAGAGAACATTCCCGGTTTCTATACAGCGGTTAAATACAGACATATCATAATATTTATTGTGTCAGGCACCATTGTTTTTTCATTCTCGGCATTGGAAGAACTTCTGCATATCTTCTGGTGAAAGAAGAACATTTCAGTTCCATTCCTCTGCCAGCAGGAAGTCACGAATATTGCGGTGTTTGATTCCATCTCGGCTCATATCCAGTTCGTCCATCGTTACAACGTATTTCGGGAAATTGTCACGAACACCGGCAAACGCCCCAAACTCACGCTGGATGGTTTCCTCCGAGGCAAGTAGATAGGAAACCTGAACATACAGCTTTTTCCCATGATCTTCACATACGAAGTCAATCTCCTTGTCAGAGACTTTCCCAACAGTCACAGAATAACCACGGCGCAGCAGCTCCATGTAGACAACATTTTCAAGGACAAGGTTAATGTCCTTCATGTTGCCACCGTACACGGCTTCCCGGACACCATGATCTGCAACATAGTATTTCTCGTTGACGGTCAGGATTTTCTTTCCCTGGAGGTCTTGGCGCTTCACCTGATAAAACAGGAATGCGTCCGTGCAGGCTTTGATGTAGTTCAGTACCGTTTCTGGTGAAACGGAGCGCCCTTCACTTTTCAGATACTTGGAAATGGCTGTGGAAGAAAAGGTAGTGCCGATGTTGGAAGTTATATAAGCAATAATTCTCTCCAGCATATCCACATCACGGATATTGTTTCGCTTGATAATATCTTTCAGCTCTACGGAGTTGAACAAGTCCCGCAAATACTGACGACTGGCGGCATCGTCGTAGCGAAGGTTGCTCAAATAGGGCATTCCTCCCAGCGTCAGATATTTTGTAAAGCATTGTCTTTCGTCTGCACCTTCGTAAACGGTGTGATACAGCTCCATAAACTCTCTGAATGAAAACGGGTAAATCACGAACTCCACATACCGTCCGGCAAGATAAGTGGCAAGCTCACCGGAAAGCAGCTTGGCGTTGGAACCGGTAATGTATATATCACAATCCAGCTCCACCCGGAAAGAGTTGATACATTTTTCCCAATCAGCCACCTCTTGGATTTCGTCGAAGAACAGATAAACCTTGCCGCTGATTTCTTTTGTTCTGCGAAGGATTTCATCATGCAATGCAACAGCCGTACAAAGGTGTGCATTGCTCATGTTCTCAAAATTCAGGGAAATAAACTGTTCTGGTTGGACCCCGTTTTGGGCAAGTTCCTCTTGGATCAGGTTCAGCATGACAGATTTTCCACTACGGCGAATCCCTGTCAGAACCTTTATCAGCTCATTTCCGATAAAAGGACGAATACGGCTCATATAAATTTCTCGTTTAATCATGTAGACCAGCCTCCCTTCTGAAACTGTCTATATGGTACCACGGCTATAACTGATTTTCAATACCGCAAATCCAGTTTTATCAGATATAATTGATAAAATACGAATTTCGACACAATCAGACAGTTATACCGAACGAAGTTGGGCTATGCGTTTTTATTGTGTCAGGCAGCATTGTTTCATATTGAAATATAGTGTCTCTGTGCATGTTCTATATACCTCTGATTATATAATATTCAATTTATATAATCTCTCAAATGCTTTTTTATCAAAGTCTGCTTCTGTAATATATAGCTTTCTATCGCTATCAATGTCATTCTAACTCAATAGTCATATCAATTATACAATTAAAAGCAAAGATGCTGCTAACTGAATAACAACATCTTTGCTTGTTTAGAATGGGGATTATAAAATTTTAATGATAGTATACTGTGACATAAATATTTTTTAATGTTGCTGCTGCAACAGTTCCCGTTGAATACCTTGTAGATTCAAATTGAACATAATAATTTCCAACAGGGCTTAAATTATAATTGCCAAAATCTGCAAAAGTAAGAGAACTATTCCAACTTTTGCTGTCTGTATATCTGTCAAATGTGCCATCTCCATTATCCTCATCTTTAGCAACAAATAATTCGATGTTTCCACTACTTCCACTACTTTTTGTGGATGTAACCACTATTTTACTGATTGTGGAGCCTGACGGAACAGATGTGCTGCTGATTGTAAAAGAACCAAGAGCGGAAGTTGCCACTGTATCATTTGTTCCAAAAAAGGAATTTAACATTCCAACAGAATGTCGTGATGATCCAGAAGTTAATGCTGTCGGAGTTATTTCAAATGTCATTGTTTTCTCCGTCTCCGAATAATTTTCCTGAGTTTCTGCCGCAAAAGCTGTGACATTCATTGTAAAAAGCATGACAACACATACAATAATAGAAAAAAAACGTTTTCTCACAATGAATCTACCTCCATACTTTATGTAATCATCCCCATCTAAATATACTAAATTGAAAAATCAAATCTTCCACCGATTTTATTATCCTCTGGTTTGATAGAATTCCATTCAATATTTTTAATTTTATCCAAAAGTTCATCTTTTGAATTTGCTTGAACAGTAGCTTTTTTTACTTCAATTTGCTTTAATTGTTCCTTTTTCTTCGCCTCTTTCTTCTCCGCAGCTTTCTTTTCCTGAATTTTTTCAAGATATTCTTTCTGACTAGCTGATGTTTTTTCTAATTGAGCAAAGAATGTTGTAGTTCCATCACTATTAAAAGAAATACCAAACTTTGTTATTTTTGTATCAGTATCTGCACTGTTTTCTATTCCGTTTGTCTTACCAAATGCTCTTTCAAATCCAAACTGAGCATTGATTTCATCCGACATACGCAAAGCACCTTCAATACTATGCATCTTTTCAGCATAATATTTGGGATCGGATGCCATCTTCTCCATTTCTTCCTTTGAGAAAATAACCGTAAACTCTTTATCACTTTGTGCTAAAATATCTTTAGCATTATCACCATTTTCAAAATCTGCAACCATAAAGTCCATATCTGTTCTTGAGCCACGCATATCTTTAAGCATTTTTTGTGCCTCTTTACTTAGATTTTTTTCGGCTATACTTTCTGTCACATTTTTCTTGACCTTATCATTTTCTGTTGTTTTCGCTGTTTCTTTTTTCTTATCTACTGTACCTGCCTTGTAGGTATTCTGATAACTTCCATAAACAGTACCCGTTGTATTCACATTCATTGACATATCCTTTGTCCTCCTTCTCTGAATCCGTTCTTTATTATTTATTGTTTCTAATATTATATATCGGCTTTATTCCGAAAACTATAATCCTCCCTGTTATTTTTATCCCATGATTATTGAAAATCTAAAATTTGAAATTCACTCTTAAATCAGATTATGCATTAAATATTATTGCTATTGACAAACCACCTAAATATGAATTAAAAGATACTTCTTGCTCAACAGAAAAAAGCAGCCTATTGCAAGTTTATTGTGTCAGGCACCAATTGTTCTGTCAGACTGGAAGTAAACATTTCACATTTTTTAAATGTGGCTGGTGGAATTTAGTCTGACACACCGAATTCCAGTAGCCTGTTTTTCATGCCATAAAAACAACAAAATTTCGATAAGCTAGCTTAATTATAACAGAAAGCAAGAGATTTTGTTAAAAAAACTCCTGCAAATGTTATTTCCCAAACAGGTAAGGAATTTGTTTCTTATGCCAGAATGGTATTTTTATCCCTTCACGATTTGCTTGTCGGTCGCTACGGCATATCAGATATGAGCGGTCCGGTCGGTACGGTCAGCATTGTTTCAACTGCTGTTAAAACCTCAATGTATTCAATGCTCAGAATAATGGCTCTTTTGACTGTAAATGTAGGTCTTTTCAATTTATTCCCTATTCCTGCGCTTGACGGCTGGCGCTTGTTTGTGCTTTTGGCAGAGGGAATAACGAGGAAAAAGCTTCCGCAAAAGGCGGAGTATTTAATCAATGCTGTCGGTCTTGCGGCACTTCTTTTATTGATGTGCTTTGTAACCTTCAGCGATATAACAAAATTGTTTTAAACTTAAATTCAGGTGACTGTTATGGAAAGAAGAAAAAGTAAAAAAATAAAGCTTGGCAATACCTTTATCGGCGGTGACAGCCCCATTCTTGTTCAAAGTATGCTCAATATCCCCGCAAGTTATATTGACGGTTCCGTGGAGCAGGCTAAGGAACTTGCAGCAGCAGGCTGTCAGGTTATCCGCTTTGCAATTCCCAATGAGGACGCATTAAATCTTATTGAACCTATTAAGAAAGCTGTGGACGT
>ENA-OPAA01002057-OPAA01002057.1-human-gut-metagenome-genome-assembly--contig:-NODE-2057-length-10648-cov-3.241575_pt1 | contig 10648 bp, 5 predicted proteins | sample MGYA00241049_ERZ501414 | MGnify/ENA primary metagenome ERZ501414 (study PRJEB25962, sample SAMEA2042520) | human gut metagenome | biome: human gut; feature: human-associated habitat; material: faeces... | reverse complement strand
CCACAGCCGCTGCACCGCTGCCGGGGAACGCCGCGCGGGTGGCGGCATCCAGCACCCGGGTAGGCTCTGCTTCCGGAGCAGGGGTGTGTTCCACCGGCGGTGCAAAGCTGGTCGGAGCGCTGACAGGCTCTGCCGGGCGGGCCGTCGGGATGACCCGAGTGGGTTCTGCCTGCGCCGGCGCGCTGGCCACGATGCGGGTCGGCTCTTCCTGCGGAGCGGCGCTCACCACGCGAGTGGCCTCCGCCGCCGGGGCCTGCTCTGCAGGGGCGGCCTTCTGGCCGGGCTGCAGCAGGGTGTTCAGGGCGTTCTGCAGCAGGATGCGGTCACAGCCGCACTCGGTGCAGTAGACCGTGTCCTCTTCCTTCGGGTGGAAGGAACCGCAGGCACAGTACCAGCCGTTCTCGAACACCTGCGGCATATACTTGAGGCCGGTGCGGTTCATCCGGCTTTCCAGTGCCTTTTCCAGCTCCGGACTCAGGCGGCGCGGGGCCGGCAGGCGGACGCGCTTGATGGCATCCAGATGCACGACCTTTTTGCCGCTGTATACGTTCTTCAGGACCACATCCACGCTGGTGATGGCCTTCTGGGTCACGAACACGGCATCGTCCATGCCAAAGCTCTCACCGGGCTTGACCTCGATCTCACGGTATTCAAAGGCATCCTCACACAGGATGATGCCGTCCACGCCCTTGCACTTGAAGTGGATCTCCAGTGCAGTCAGGGTGACCTTGGAGATGTTCTTGAAGGTCAGGCAGACTGCGTTCTCTCCGCTGAGTTCGCCCTTGAGCAGTTCCACACAGACGAACTGCACCGGGCTGCCCGGGGTATAATAGTTGGCCCGGGTGCGTGCGACCGGGTTAAAATTTTCCTCCACGACACTCGCTCCCTTCGATCATTCGTTTTCCTGCGGGGCATCCTGCGCCGGGTCGGGCATTTCCTCGCCCAGCACGGCCTGCTCCGCCTGTTCAGCGGGCTCTGCGCTCTCGGCAGGCTCTGCGGTCTCCACAGGGGCCGCCGGTGCGGCGGGTTCCTGTGCAGGCTCGTCGCCGTCACGCGGGGGCAGCTTGCCGCCAGCCATCACGGTGTTGAACTCCTTCTCGTTGAGCTTTTCGCGTTCCATCAGAGCCTGTGCCAGCGCATGGAGCTGGTCGATGTGCTCCGTCAGGGTGCGGCGGCAGGTCTCGTAAGCCTCATCGATGATATCCCGCATCTCGCCGTCGATCTCGGCAGCGGTGCTCTCGCTGTAGCCCTTGCCCTGGGTGAAATCACGGCCCAGGAAGGTCTCCTCCTGCGAGGTGCCGTAGACCACAGGGCCCAGGCGCTCGGAGAAGCCGTACTTGGTGATCATCTGGCGGGCAATGTTGGTTGCCTGCTGCAGGTCGTTGGAGGCACCGGTGGAGATATCCTCCAGGATCAGCTGCTCGGCCACACGGCCGCCCAGGCTGGAAACGATATCCTCAAACATCTCACCCTTGGTCACATAGCTGCGATCCTTTTCAGGCAGATACATGGTGTAGCCGCCAGCCTGGCCGCGGGGAATGATGGTGATCTCATGCACACGGGGATGGTGCTTGCAATAGAAGCCTGCCACGGCGTGGCCCGCCTCATGGTAGGCGGTCAGCTTCTTTTCCTCGGCAGTCACAACGCGGCTCTTCTTCTCGGGGCCTGCCATGACCTTCATGGAAGCTTCCTCGATGTCCTCCATGGTGATGGCCTTGCGGCTGCGGCGGGCAGCCAGCAGAGCGGCCTCATTGACCAGGTTCTCCAGGTCAGCACCCGCAAAACCTGCGGTGCGCTGTGCGATGACCCTGAGGGAGACATCGGGAGCCAGAGGCTTATTCTTGGTGTGGACCTTGAGGATCTCCTCGCGGCCCTTGACATCGGGCAGGCCCACATAGACCTGACGGTCAAAGCGACCCGGACGGAGCAGTGCCTTATCCAGAATGTCGGCACGGTTGGTGGCTGCCATCACGATGACACCATCGTTGGCCTCAAAGCCGTCCATCTCGACCAGCAGCTGGTTCAGGGTCTGCTCCCGCTCGTCGTGGCCGCCGCCCAGACCTGCGCCGCGCTGACGGCCCACCGCGTCGATCTCATCAATGAAGATGATGGAAGGCATCGTCTTTTTGGCTTTTTCAAACAGGTCGCGCACACGGGAGGCACCGACGCCGACGTACATCTCGACGAAATCGGAACCGGAAATCGCGTAGAACGGCACACCGGCCTCACCGGCACAGGCACGGGCCAGCAGCGTTTTGCCGGTACCCGGAGGGCCGACAAGCAGTACGCCGTGCGGAATGCGTGCGCCGAGGGAGTTGAACTTGTTCGGGGCCTTCAGAAACTCAACGACCTCCTGCAGCTCGGCCTTTTCCTCATCGGCACCGGCCACATCGGCAAAGGTTGCTTTGCGCTGGTTCTCCTGCTGATCTTTGACCTTGGCGCGGCCTACATTCATGATGCCGCCGCCCGCGCCGCCGCGGTACATCGACATGAACAGCATACCGATGCTGCCGATCATTGCGACGTAGAAGATGATCTCCAGCCAGGGAATGCTCGTCTTGGCGGCGACGTAGTCAAACACCATCGGCGCATCCGGGTTGGCCGCGTTGTACTCGTCAACAAAATCGGAGATCTTGCCAGTGTTGAAGTCGCCGCCGTAGGGCAGCTTGTAGGTCATATATACGGTGCCGCCGTTGGCGGGCAGGGCGTTGTCGTCCGAGCTGTACACGCCGGTCAGCAGACCGCCGGTGGGCAGGCTGGCTGCGGCGTTGGACTCCGGCAGAGCAGCCTTACCCTCCTTGAGCCACAACTCCAGACTGCCGGTGCCAAGGTCCAGACGGAACGATGTCACCTGCTGATTTTCAAAGTAATAGTAAATCTCGGAGTAGGTCGTGTCCTTGCTGCCGGACGCTGCCAGCAGCGGCGAAAGGCTGACGATGAACAGGACCAACACCATCAGGACGGCTACCACGAGGATGCCGCTGAATTTCGGTTGTTTTTGCTTCAAGAAATCAACTCCTATCCGGTGTGCACACCGGGCATTTTATCATTCGCCGGAATACACTTCCGGCTTAAGAACACCCACATAGGGCAGGTTGCGGTACTTTTCGTCGTAGTCCAGACCATAGCCGACCACGAACTCATCCGGCACTTCAAAGCCGCAGTAGTCCGGCTCGATGTCGGCCATGCGGCGGCTGGGCTTGCTGAGGATGGTGCAGATCTTCACGCTGCCGGGGTTGCGCATTTTAAGCACCGGAACCAGCTTGGACAGCGTGATGCCGGTGTCCAGAATATCCTCAACGATCAGCACGTCCCTGCCGGTCAGGTCGGCGTCCAGGTCCTTGATGATCTTGACAAGGCCCGTGGAGGACGTGTTGGCACCGCCGTAGCTGGAAACGACCATAAAGTCGATGGCGCAGGGAATCTGAACCGCGCGCATCAGGTCCGCCATAAAGACGACGGAGCCCTTCAGGATCGAGACCAGAAGCAGGTCTTTGCCCGCGTAATCGCGGCTGATCTGTGCGCCCAGCTCGTTGACCTTGGCTTTCAGCGCATCTTCCGATACAAGAATGTGGTCAATATCATTGTCCATGCTGTACATCAGAGTTATGCCTCCCCTGTTTTTTCTGTCCGCACCGTCAGTACCTCGTGGGTGTACTCATCGGGGGCACATCCCTCGGCAAAGCCGCAGCCCCACAGCCACAGCACCTCACTGCCGTCAGCCAGCAGCGGCAGCAGCGGCCTTTCGGCCTGCGGTATGCCAAGTTCATTATAATATTTTTTGAGTGTTTTTCGCAGATGGCGTCCTGCCGGGCGGAAGAAGTCCCCCGGCTGCCGTGTGCGCAGAATAGCATTCCCTTGTATTTTAGCACAATCTGCGCAACAGTTTAAGTCTTTTTTGAAAATTGGTTGATTTTTTAGAAAATCTTCATACTTTACGACCTGAAATTTCACAAAATAACCACCCGGAAGGTAAAAATCACCCGGTTCAAAGGGCTGCGGCGGCGCGGGAAGGGTCTGAGAGCCCTCCCGCGTCAGGCAGACGAGCAGGCCGTCCTGTATTTTATAGTTTACGTCCGGGGTCAGCTGAACAGCACCCTCCCCCTTTAAAACAAGGAAGTGCAGCAAGCTGATATACTTTTCCTCGGCGTCGCGCACGGGGCTGACCAGCGCGTGCAGCGCGGCGTCCAGCACAGGTCCCTCGGCGCGGCGCAGGACCGTGACATCATAGCCGCCCGGCACAGTGGCCGCCTGCAAAAGGGCGGCGGCCTCACCGGTCAGCCAGTCGTCCAGCGCGCGCATCTGACGGCAGAGCCGCGCAATGCTGCGCTCGGCGGCGGGGTTGGCGTATTGAAGCGCCGGGATGGCATCATGCCGGATGCGGTTGCGCGCATAGACGTCCTGGTCGTTCGTCTCATCCTGGATATAGTGTTGCCCCAGCGCGGCACAGTATGCCTCGGTATCGGCGCGGGTCAGGCAGAGGCAGGGCCGCACATAGCAGCCGCGGCGCGGCGGGATGCCGGTCAGCCCGTGCAAACCCGTGCCGCGCGCCATGCGGAAAAGCACCGTTTCAGCCTGGTCGGACATCGTGTGAGCCGTGGCAATGACGGCCTCCTCCCGCGCGGCCAGCTCATCGAACCACCCGTAGCGCAGACCGCGGGCCCAGTCCTCGCTCGGGCGGGGCGGCACCTCTATGCCTTCCTGCACGGCATCATACAGGAACAGCTCCACGCCGTTCCGGCGGCAGAAGTCCGCCACAAAGTCGGCATCGCGGCGGGCGGTCTCGCCCCGGATGCCGTGGTTGACGTGGGTCGCCAGCACCTCGATCTCCAGCGTGCGGCGATGGCGCAGTAAAAAAAGCAACAAAGCCATCGAGTCTGCCCCACCGGAGCAGGCCGCAATGACTCTGTCGCCAGACTTGAACAGACCCTGTCGGCGGCAGTTGTCCAACAGAGCCTCATCCATACGCTGTACAGTTTTTTCCGCGTCAGAACTCATGGGTCACATCCAGATTGCTGAAGCGCGTGTGCGCGCCGTCCCAGCCCAGACGGACAACGCTCGTCTCGCCGTGGCGGTTTTTGGCTACGATGCACTCGGCCTCATTCTCATTGGCCTGGTTTTCCTCGCCGTTCTGGGCATTGTAGTAGGCCGCGCGGTAGAGGAACAGCACGATGTCGGCATCCTGCTCGATAGAGCCGGAGTCGCGCAGGTCGGAAAGCTGGGGCCGATGATCCGAGCGGCCCGTCGTCTTTTCCGCTGCACGGGACAGCTGGGAAAGCGCGATGACCGGTACGTTCAGCTCTTTGGCCATGATCTTGAGGTTCCGGGTAATGTCACTGATCTCCTGCACGCGGCTCTCGGTGCGCTTGGCACTCTGCATCAGCTGCAGGTAGTCGATGATAACGAGCCCGATTTTTTCCCTCTTGGGATCCTGGTTGATCGTGCGAATTTTTGCCTTGATCTCCGGCACCGAGATACCGGAGGAATCGTCCATGTAAATCGGAGCGTTGTAGAGCAGCGACGTGGCCTGGGCAAAATCGTTCCAGTCGGAGTTGTTCAGACGGCCCGTGCGGAATGCCTGGCTGTCGATGTTCGCCGTGCTGGAAAGAATGCGGTCCGTCAGCTGCTCGCAGGTCATTTCCAGACTGAAAATGATCGTCGGCACCTTCTGCTGGCGGGCAACGTTTGTTGCAATGTTCAGCGCAAACGAGGTCTTGCCCATACCGGGGCGGGCGGCCAGAATAATCAGGTCCGAGCGGCCCAGCCCGGTCAGGACCGTGTCCAGATAGTTGAAGCCCGTGGGGATACCGGCGAACTTGTCGCGGTCCGCGCCGCTCAGCTTCTGCATCGTGTCGATGACCTCGAGAATGGACTCGCGGATTGTCTTGACGCCCGACTTGTCGCGCCCGGAACGGATGTCGTAGATCTTCTGCTCCGCGCTTTCGAGCAAAAGATCGGCGTCCTCGCCGGAGGCGGTCTCGTTCAGGATGGACCGGGCGGCGTCGATCAGGCGGCGGCCCTGGTACTTCTCCTTGACGATTTTAAAATAGGAATCCACGTTCGAGACCGAGGGCAGCGTCTCGGCGATGCGGGCCAGATAGACCTTGGCGTCGTCGGCGCTGGCAAACGTCTTGTTGCTGGCAAGCGCATTGACAAGCGTGACAATGTCAACGGCCTCGCTCTCGGTGTAGAGCGAGCGCATCGTCTCATAGATGGCGCGATTCTGGTCCGAGTAGAACATCTCGGGCTCCATGTCGGTGATGAGGCGGTTCAGCACCGTTTCATCCACCAGCGCCGCGCCCAGCACGCTCTGCTCGGCCTGCATGCTGTAGGGCATCTGGATGCCCAGGCTGGCAAGGCTTACTTCTTCATTTTTCGGCATAGCGGACATCCTCCTTCCCTGCCAGACGGCAAATTACAGTTCCTCGACCTTCAGCTTGAAGGGTGCGACGACACCGGCGTACAGGCGCACGGAGGCGTCATAGCTGCCGAACTCCTTGATGGCGGAAGGCAGCTCGACCTTCTTCTTGTCGATTTCGGTGCCGGTCAGGGCGGTCAGCAGCTCGGCGACCTCCTTGCCGGTGACCTTGCCATACAGCTTGCCGGATGCACCGCCCTTGACCTTGGCGGTCACGACCTGGCCTTTGATCTTGGCGGCCAGCTCCTCTGCGGCGGCGCGTGCTTCGGCTTCGTGGTGGGCCTTGGCCTCGCTCTTGGTGCGGGCCTGGTTCAGCGCTGCGGCATCCGCGGGGGCTGCCAGGTTGCGCGGGAACAAGAAGTTGCGGGCGTAGCCGTCCGAAACCTCGTGGATCTCGTCTTTTTTGCCGATGGTCTTGACGTCCTGTTTGAGAATGATCTTCATAAGGGTTTCCCTCCCAAAATTTTTATCACAATTACCGCGCAGTATTTTCCTTTTGCGCCGCGCGGTAAAGGTCGATTTGTTCACGGATGCGGTGCTCCGCGTCCTGCAGCGTGCAGTTCTGGAGCTGAGCACCCGCCATCATCAGATGGCCGCCGCCGCCCAGCGGCTCCAGAATAACCTGCACGTTCAGCGCGCCCATGCTGCGCGCCGAGATATTGACGCCGTCGTTTTTGGCGACTGCCACAAAGCTGGCGTCGACGCCGTTGATGGTCAGCAGATCGTTGGCCGCCATCGGCAGCACAACGTTCATACCGGCCTCAAGCTCGTCCGACAGGGCAATGGCACAGCCCTTGTATATGTAGGCCGCCTCCACAATATGGGCGCGGGCCTCATACTCCTCTTTTGAGGTGTTGAACAGCAGCTTGGTGTCAGCCGTCTGGGCACCGCGGCTGCGCAGCCAAGCGGCAGCCTCAAAGGTTCGCACGCCGACATGCAGCGCAAAGCTGCGGGTGTCCAGCATGATGCCGGCCAAAAGTGCCTGGGCCTCCAATGGGGTGATGTTGTTTTCCTTCGGCATGAACTGCAGAAGCTCACACACCAGCTCGCTGGCGCTGGACGCATAGGGCTCATGGTAGATCAGCGTCGGGTTGTCGATGTGGCCCACCGCCATGCGGTGATGGTCGATGACGACGACGCGCTTGCACTTTTCGTAGATCTGCTGGCTTTCCAGTAGGCGCTTCTGGTAGGTATCGACGACGATCAGCAGCGTATTCGGTGTGATGACGTCGAGCGTCTGATCGGGTGCGATAAAGTCGTGGCCCTCGCCTGCATCAAGAAAAGTCTTGAGCAGCGGCCCGGCGAGCGTAGCCTCGCTGTTGATGGCGATGACCGCGGGCACATCGCACATTTTGCAGATGCGCAGCACGCCGATGGCGGAGCCGACGGCGTCGAGGTCACTCATGCGGTGCCCCATGATGATAACGCTGTCGCTGCGCTTGATGAGGTCGCACAGCGCGTTGGCAATAATGCGGCTGCGGACGTGGCTGCGCTTCTCGACGCCGTGGGAGATACCGCCGTAGAACTCAAAGCCGTCAACGGTCTTAACGGCGGCCTGGTCACCGCCGCGGCCCAAAGCAATGTCGATGCTCTCGCGTGCCATCTGGTGGCATTCCTGCAGGGTCTTTCCGCCGTGGCCGACACCAATGGACAGCGTGGTCAGCCCGCCGGGATGCAGCGCACGGACCTTATCGAGGATGTCAAAGCGCTCCGCCAACATCCAGCGGACGTCACGTTCCTCCACCACTGCGATGTAGCGGCTGTTCGTGACCTTGCGCAAAAAGCCGGTGCTGCGTCCGATGTATTTCTCCAGCAGGCTGTTGATAGCCTCCAGCTCCTTGGCCTGCTCACTGTCCTTCATATCGTCAAACAGCTCGTCATAGCTGTCGATGACGATGATGAGACAGGCCGGGCGGCTCTCGTTGTACTCGTCGAGCGTTTCTTTATAAAGCGTATCATTGATGAGATACACAAGGCTGGCCCCGCGGCTGCCCTTGGCTGAGCCTGCATAGGCCGTAAAGCGGCGCTCTCCCACTTTCAGGTCCTGCCCGTGCGGGCGGGAGCAGACAGCCAGATCCAGCTCAGGCAGAACGCGATTCACCGGGCGGGTCACCGCGTCGTAATCGTTCAGCACATCCTGCCTGAAATACTGGTTGTACCACAAAATGCGCCCGTCGTTGACAAGCACCGTGGGGATGGGCAGATTTGCCAGGCTGTACTGGATACGGCTGTTCTCAAAATCGGTGCTGCAAAGCTGCCTGGCCAGAAACGCGCGCAGGCGGCGGCGCTGGTAGAGCACTACACAGAGCGCGATCAGTACCAGCACCGCAGGCACGGCCAGCAGGGCAGGCTGCGTCAGGGCCACCGGCACGACCATCGCGGCGATGGCGACCAGCAGCAACAGCAGCAGAGCGGCAATATCCAATCCATCCTTGTGTTTCATCGTACACTCCCCTGTTCAGGAAAACAATTACACTTCCAGCAGAATTGGCAGGATCATGGGGCTGCGCTTGGTGCGGCGGTAGATATAGCTCGACAGCGCCTCGCGCACGCGGGCTTTGACGCTGGCCCAGTCGTGCAGGTTGTCGGCCAGGCTGCGGTCCAGGGCCATCTCCACCTGGGTGCGGGCCCCCTCCATCAGCTCCTCGCTCTCACGCACGTAGACAAAGCCGCGGCTGACGAGATCGGGACCGGAGAGAACCTGTCCGTTGCTGCCGTCGATGGCGGCGGTCACAATGATGATGCCGTCCTCCGACAGGTGGTGGCGGTCCCGCAGGACCACGTTGCCTACATCGCCGACGCCGTAGCCATCGACCATCACAGCGCCCGCCGTAACAGTGTTCTCAACGGTCATGCCATCCGCGGAAAGGCGGATGTTCTGGCCGTTCTCGGCGATATAGATATTCTGCTTCGGGATATAGCCCAGATGCTCCGCGGTCTCGGCGTGGCGCTTGAGCTGCTTGAACTCACCGTGCACGGGCAGGAAGAACTGCGGGTGGGCCAGCGTCAGCATGAGCTTCTGCTCCTCCTGGCAGGCATGGCCGGACACGTGGGTGTCGTACATATTTTCGTAGATGACCTCGGCCCCAAGGGTCAGCAGGCCGTTGACGACCTTGGTGACGGTCTTTTCATTGCCGGGGATCGGGCGGGCCGAGATGATGATGAAGTCATTGGGGCCGACGCGCACCTGACGGTGGCTGGCCTGCGCCATGCGGGACAGCGCGCTCAGCGGCTCGCCCTGGCTGCCGGTGGTGATGAGCACGACCTTCTCCGGCGGGTACTTGTTGATTTCGTCAATCGTGATAAGCACATTATCCGGCGCGTGCAGGTAGCCCAGCTCGCGGGCCATCTCGGTGTTGGAGACCATGCTGCGCCCACTGACGGCGACCTTGCGGCCCGACTCAATCGCCAGGTCGATGATCTGCTGCACGCGGTAGATGTTGGAGGCGAACGTTGCCACGATGATGCGGCGCTTACCGGCCTTGGCAAACAGGCGTCGCACACCCTCGGCGACGGTCTGTTCAGTGGCGGTGAAGCCCGGGCGCTCTGCATTGGTGGAATCTGCCAGCAGCGCCAGCACACCCTTGCGGCCATACTCGGCAATCGTGGGCAGGTCGGTCACGGCGTCGCCGGACAGCGGCGTGTAGTCGACCTTGAAGTCGCCGGTGTGGATGACCACGCCCGCCGGGCAGTCGATGGCGAAGGCCAGCGAGTCCGGGATGGAGTGGTTGACGTGGATCGGCTCGACGGTGAAGCAGCCGAGCGTGACCTTCTGGCGCGGGCGGATCTCATGGAAGATCGCGCTGGACGCAAGGCCGTGCTCCTCGAGCTTGTTCTTGATAAGACCAATCGTCAGCTTGGCGGCGTAGATCGGCACATTGAATTTTTTGAGCAGGTACGGCAGACTGCCGATGTGGTCCTCGTGACCGTGGGTGATGAACAGGCCCTTGATGCGGTCCCTGTTCTCGAGCACGTAGGTGAAGTCCGGGATGACCAGATCGACACCGAACATATCGGCATCCGGGAACACAAGGCCGCAGTCAACGAGGATCATGTCGCCCTGGCACTCATACAGCGTAATGTTCTTGCCGACCTCGCCGAGGCCGCCCAGCGGGCAGATGTGCATCGGGATGGCCGGGGTCATCTCAAGATGCTCCGGGCTCTTGGGACGGCGTCCGCGGCGCTGGCCCTGGGGGCGCGGTGCGGCAGCCTGACCGTTCTGGGGTGCAG
>ENA-OPAA01002056-OPAA01002056.1-human-gut-metagenome-genome-assembly--contig:-NODE-2056-length-10662-cov-2.467993_pt1 | contig 10662 bp, 6 predicted proteins | sample MGYA00241049_ERZ501414 | MGnify/ENA primary metagenome ERZ501414 (study PRJEB25962, sample SAMEA2042520) | human gut metagenome | biome: human gut; feature: human-associated habitat; material: faeces... | reverse complement strand
GCCGGATATGGTAATTATGGCAATTTGGATATTCTTGCCAATTATCTATTCCGTCTGTCGCAGAAAGACAAATTGAATGTACGTTTCCAAATGGATGGAATGGATGGTAAACTAACGCTTCCTTTCACAGACTCCGAAAAATGGAATGCATTTTATTATCGCACACGCGCAAATGTAGATTACACACACCAATTTAATAAACTGGACTTAAATATTGCCGGAAACTTCGGATTGAGCAACTTCAACTTCCAACCGGAAAGCGTAAACAGCAAGCAGAAATTCACATCCGGTGACTTCCATGCGGGCATTCATTTCACTGATGAGACTGCCCCACTGCGTTTCAACGCAGAAACAAATCTGTTGATGTATGAACGTCAACATAACATGTTCAATGAATCTGAAGCCAATACAGGTATCAAGGAAACAATCATACGCACCAAAGGCGATGTCACGGGAGCTATCGGCGACCAACAATTAATAACTATCGCTTTGGAAATGAACAATCTTCTCTACAACGGATATACAAAGAATGTTTCCACCGGAGATGAATACTTCAAAAACTACACAACGCTTCTTTTAAATCCATATTACGAACTGGATAATGATGACTGGAAACTGCATATCGGAGCCAATGTAGATTTATCTTTCGGATTTGACAAGTCTTTCCGTATCTCACCCGATATCACTGCACAGTATATTTTTTCTGATAGCTACATTGTTTATGCAAAAGCAACCGGCGGTAAGCAATTGAATGATTTCCGCAGATTAGAAAGTATCTGTCCTTACGGTGAACTGCCGGAGGCAAATACCACTGCCACTTTGGGATACGTACAACGTCCTTATGATACTTACGAGCAAATCAACGGTAGTATCGGATTCAAAGCAAGCCCTTATCCGGGACTTTGGTTCAACGTGTTCGGTGGTTATCAGAATCTAAAGAACGACTTATCTTATTTAGGTTTTGACCCAAGTAATATTCATTCAGGTTCTTACCTTTCTTTTGCTCAAGATAATACAGAAAATCTCTACCTTGGCGGTGAAATCAGTTACGATTACAAAGATATCCTCGGAATATCAGCTAAATATACTTACCGTAATTGGGACAGCAAAACAGAGGAATATCTGTTGGCTGTGAAACCAGTCAGTGAAATGTCTTTCAATGTACGTATTCATCCGATCTCTGCTCTTAACATAAATCTAGGTTATGATTACATCAGCCGGAAAGAAGTGAAAGAATATGCAAAAATGACCGCAATTAATGATTTGCATATCGGAGCCAGCTATAATGTATTCAAAGGAGTATCCGTTTATGCTCAAGTACATAACCTGCTGAACAAGAAATATCAATATTATTTAGGTTATCCTACGGAAGGATTCAATTTCTTAGGAGGATTGAGTTTCCGGTTCTAAAGTTTATCAATAAATCACAGTAACAGTTATAACACGAGACACTCATCTCATAAAAAAGAGGGCATCTCCCATAGGGATGATGTCCTCTTTCAAACCAAAAACTTAATCTTCAATTATTATTTTGTTATCCTCACAACAAACCCACCACCAGGAGCCATGTGTAAATTCAACTTCTTATTGGCTGATACGCGGATCACTTCACGCTTATAGTCTTTCCCAACACGATCGGCATTGATACCATCTCTAAATATTTCTGCATTGAACTCACCATCACCCAAGAAAGACAGATCGACTTCAACATCACGCTCTTTCCAGTCGGTCAATCCACCCACATACCAGATACCGTCTTTCTCACGTGCCATTACAATATGTTCGCCTACTTTTCCGCTTATTGGAAGTGTCTGATTCCATACAGTAGGAATGGCAGCGATAAACTTCGTACATTCTTCCTCTTTCAGATAATTAGTAGGTGCATCACACAGCATATTAATAGGAGAATCAAAAATAGTATACAATGCTAACTGACGGCAACGTGTACCCTGACTCATCGGTTCTGTATAGACAGCATGAAAGTTCTTCATGATTACGTTATTCATCGCTCCCTGTGTATAATCAAGTGGTCCGGCAACCATGCGGATGAAAGGAGCTGTCACATCATATATCACTTGATCTGTTCCCGGTTCTGCCCACTTCATTTCTTCCAGTCCATGGACACCCTCGAAATTGATCGTATTCGGATAAGTACGTTGCAAACCAGTCGGTTTGAACGTTCCATGGAGATCTATCAGCAATTTGTATTTTGCTCCGGTTTCAGCCGCTTTACGGTTAAACTCAACTACTTGTTGGTCGTCACGGTCCATAAAATCAATCTTGAAACCTTTGATTCCCATTGCGGCATAATGCTTACATACACGATCCATGTCTTTTTCAAAAGCACGATAGCCCGCCCAAAGTATCAAATCTACATTTTTGCTTTTTGCATAGCTAATCAACTCTTTCAAATCGATTTCAGGAATCACCTCAAACAAATCCGCTTTACCCGGCACTGCCCATCCCTCATCCAATATCACATATTCGATACCGAATTTCGAGGCAAAGTCAATATAGTATTTATAAGTCTCATTGTTGATACCTGCGCGGAAATCCACGTTGTAGAGATTCCAGTCGTTCCACCAGTCCCAAGCCACTTTACCCGGTTTAATCCAAGAAAAATCTGTAAATTGTGCCGGATTAGCCAGTTTATATACCATATCATTACAAAGCAGTTCTGCATCATCCTTGGCAATGACCATGACACGCCAGGGAAATGCTGTGTTTCCCTCCACTCTAGCAATATAAGGTTCACGAGATTTTACTACCCCTTTCAGTCCGCGAACTTCGTCTACTATCGTTTTCGGATAAGCTGCAAAGATTCCATCCAGAGAATATCCATGCTCACCATGTTTCACATACATACCCGGATAGTTCATCAAATCGGCTTCAGTGATACAGATTTTTTTTCCGTTCTTTCCCTCGACCAAAACCGGTAAAAAGGCAATCTGTTCCTTATCCCATGCAGACAAGGCAGTTTCCAGATACGTATTTTGGAAAGAACTGTAGAAAGGATCTTTCTTGCCCTCGTTCATTCGGCCTTTCGGTGAAGCTACAAAAACTTTCGGATCATTCGGAAAACAGAAAGAAGCCTGCTCGCTTTCCACCATAAACGGCTTCTTCAGTTCAGAGACAAAACGATAGGCTGCACCATCTTCATAAGCTCTGAACACCAAGCTATATCCTCCTTTAAAGTCAATGGTTAGTTCATTGAACTGGTCCTTGATTGATTTCTTCTTATAGATGGGAGGATAGATAGTCTCATTTACAGAACGGCGGCTGATCTTCTTTACTTTCGGATTGAGTCCGAAAGCTGTACCATCAGTTAGTTTCATGAAAATAGGAGATGGAGCCACCATCACATCGTTGTCGTGAAGAACGGAGTATTCCACATTCTTATCATTCACAATCACATTCACCTGCACTTTACCGGAAATGTCTTTCAGCTCGTACACTTTCTGTGCACAAATGGTTAAAGGTGCGATAGCCATTAGAACCGGCAAAAGTCTTTTCATCATACGTTTCATAAACTAATACTTTTTGTATTTCACACAGTTTTGTATTTACATATTTATCATAAGAGTACCGCTTGGCAGAGATAAAGGAGGAAGCTTAACAGGAAGAATTTCCTGCTAATAAAGCATTGAACAAGTGCTAAATAGCACCTTTCTTATCTCATTCGCGCTACCATTTTTTAGAAATCAATTGTCACCTGATAGGTATCCTTATTCTCAAAGAAGGTCTGTTGCACCTCATATTCGGGAAGCCATACGTATTTTTTTTCCCCTTTATATTCGGCTTCGAGCAAGAAAGTGAACCAGCGGTTATAAGGCAATTCGTCGGTATGCAAAGGAGGTGCGGGGCTATCATATAAGTTGGAGACACCAGTTATCAGATATTCTCCTTTCTTATCCGTCTCATAAGTACGGTAAGGAGTAGCGATCAGATCATTGAATTTTGCACGTGAACCATACAGATTCAGCTTTACCCCTTTTTGCTTTTTACCTTTCACTTTTACAGATACCTGTATGTTTTCGGGGAACATTTGTTTGAAGAATCCGTCGAAATCACGTCTCGGACGTTTGGATTTGGCGGTGTGATTGATTATATGAACTGCATACGAGCTCCATTTATATGTTTTATAATGACTGTTCATCACACAAGAGTCAGGTTCATATTCGATATGGTTCACCGGATTGTTCTTTGCCCGGATTCTATCAGCATACAAGTCGGTTACCCCACGATAATGTCCGAACTCATGTGCCACTCCTCTATGAAAATAGTCGATACCAAACAGATCTTCATGTTCCGTCTTGCTACGGCTACGGCAAATTACCATATTCAGATCGTCCGCCCCACCGCCGCAATACCATCCTTTAGCCGATTCTTCATCGTCAAAATCAAGAATAGAATCTATAATCAGCAGTACATCGTGATTGGGAAAACCGGCACTCTTCTGATAGATTTTCTCCAATTGGCGGGAGGAGCAGTCGTAAATCACCTGCAGATCCGGTGTATAACGGAAATAGTAGTTGAAACGTCCATTGCCGGCTTTGTTCCAGAAGTCGTTCACTTGGTCGAAAAAAGCATTCAGCTTCGCTTGATAAGCTTCTTTACCTCCCCAATGCTCCACTCCGGCCTTATCGACAGCCACAAATACCCGGTATTCAATGGTGTCCAAAGATTGTTGAATCTGATTTTCCTCCAATGTCTTTGCCTCCATCCAAGAGAAGAAAGGCAATAGAGCGGGAAATATGAGCCATCTTTTCCAGTTGTTTTTCATATTAGTTCTTAGTTAAGAATGTATTTTATTTCTTGTAAATCACGACTATTTCCACCGACCATCAAAGTGAAGTCTCCTTTCTCCACAATGAACTTCATTTGATTATTGTAGAATCCTAGTTGTTCATCTTTTACGTCGAAGGTGACCGTTTTGCTTTCACCTGGACTCAGCTTAATCTTTTCAAAGCCTTTCAATTCTTTGATAGGGCGAGTGATAGAAGCCACCTCATCACGCACATACAACTGAACAACTTCCTCGCCCTCGCATTTTCCAGTATTGGCAACCGTTACAGCAACACGTGTATAAGTACCTTTTCCATCACCCGGAAGCAGTTTCACATCCGAATAATTGAAAGTAGTGTATGACAAACCGTAGCCGAACGGATAAGCAGGCTCCGTAGGAATATCAATGTACTTCGCACACCATCCGCCCAATGCAGTGGGGCGTCCTGTGCTCTTATATTGATAATACAATGGTATCTGTCCGTTATGCTGCGGAAAAGTCATTGGCAGCTTACCCGAAGGATTATAATCTCCCCAAAGTACATTACAGATAGCATTACCCGCTTCACTCCCCAGCCACCAGGTACATAAGATAGCGGGAGCCTCCCGACGAACTTCATTGAAAATAACAGGACGACCACACATCATTAGTACAACTACCGGTTTGCCAGTCTTCACCAATTCGGAAACCAAACGCTGTTGTTCGGCAGCAATAGAAATATCTCCTTTCGAACGCATCTCACCGCTTTCCCAAGCTTGTTCTCCCATTGCAACGATAACCACATCCGATTGGCGGGCAGCAGCTAAAGTCTGATCCAGATTTACAATTTTATTCGTTTTCAAGTCGTAGCCATCGTTATAGTTGATGTCCACTCCTCGTTTCTCCATTGCCTCATACAAGGTTACTACTTTACCAACCTCTGCACAGGACCATGCACCGCACATATCTTTCTGCGATTTGGAAAGCGCACCAATCAAAGCAACTTTCTTGATAGAAGAAGAAAGCGGTAACACCGAGTTTTCATTTTTCAAAAGAACAATAGAACGTTCGGAAACGTAGCATGCTTCCTTGCGGGATTCCTGTGAACCAATCACTGTACGTTCCCTTTCTTCATCACAGTATCTGAACGGATCATCAAATAATCCCAGTTTATATTTCTGTTCCAAAATACGTCTGACAGCATCATCCACCAGCTTGATAGATACCTTACCCTCTTTTACCAGAGACACCAGATTCTTGGAATAGCATTCACTTACCATCTCCATATCCAGTCCGGCCTTGATTCCTTTATAAGCAGCTTCTTTTTCATCTTTCGCATAACGGTGGTTCATCATTTCTCCCACTGATCCCCAGTCGGATACCACAAATCCTTTAAATCCCCATTGATTCTTCAGGAGCTCCCTCAACAGAAAAGTACTTCCGGTAGACGGTTCGTTATTAAAGTCATTGAACGCACTCATGAAAGTAGCAGCACCGGCCTCTGCACCAGCCTTGTAAGGAGGCATATAGAAATTGACAAACTGTCCCATCGACATATCCACACTATTATAATCTTTTCCGGCAATAGCTGCACCATATCCGGCAAAGTGCTTAATACAGGATAAAATAGTATTCTCTTTCGATAAATCATCTCCCTGTAAACCATGTACACGCGCCTTAGCAACCAACGAGCCATAATAAGGATCTTCACCGGCCCCTTCCATCACACGCCCCCACCGGGCATCCCAGCTAATATCCACCATTGGAGCAAACGTCCAATGCAACCCGGCTGCTGCAGCTTCCTTTGCCGCACATCTCGATCCTCTTTCTATAGCATCCAGATCAAAACTCGCAGCCTCTGCCAATGGCAACGGAAAACCTGTTCTATATCCATGAATAACATCCAATCCGAAAAGCAAAGGAATCTGTAAACGTGATTTCATAGCTGCCTCCTGATATTTACGAGTATTGGCAGCACCGGATACATTCAGCAAAGAACCGATCAATCCCTTACTTATATCTTCTGTCCGACTGATACGTGTATTATCAGGACCTGTGGCAAATCCACCGGAACATTGGCTTAACTGCCCCACTTTTTCTTCCAGTGTCATCTTTTTCATCAGACCGGATATGAAACGATTCATTTGAGCCTCATCCTTTTGATTCTGCGCCATGCTTCCCATAGCGAAAATCGCCATACACGAATATGTAATTAGTCTTTTCATCATTTTATTATAAGAGTTTATCTGTATTGATTTAAATGTTAATATCCTCCATACGTTTTACTTTCTATCGCAAAGATAGCCGCTGGTCAGATTCACATTGGCGAATTGCGTACAAAAGGACAATAATATCGTAAAGTCTGCTTTTTTTCTATTTCTTTCCGTATAGCATTCAAGCACTTCTGTCATTTTTTTGCCTTTATTGATACGATTTTCTCCTTACTCTTCACTTATTCGTAAGAGATATTATCCAGCACTTTTATTCCCTCTTTCCGAACACCTGTCTCAAACAGATTCTTAAACGATTCTACCGACAATGAAGTGGACGGTTTAAAATCTGAAGAATTCATATACGCCAGCAAAGCGGCATAGAATTGTAATCCTTCCGGTGTGTCACGTACCGCTTCCAAGTCGGACATACAAAGCAGTAATTTACTGCCCTCTACATTCAACTCCATCAATAAGCCGAGTTTATGATTTCGTTCCACATTGTCAATTACCTGCACAATAGGGCGGTATTCTTTTGGCATACCATCCAGAATAAGCGGATAGCTATGTTTGATAATTGGATACCACTGCCAGTTCGTATGGTATTCGGTCGGGAAATCATCGAATACCGGATGCTCGGGATTGGTCAGAATCCCCAATGTACCAGGTGAAGCAGGTTTCTTGATGCGGTCACAGATACTTTTGAACATACGATAATTCCAATAGTCGGTCTGGAACAATCCTCCCACTGTTACTTCTTTACAGTCTTCCTCAAGAGGCATCAACAATACCTTTCCACCTTGCTTTAAGGCATTCAGCACATCATCCGTTAGTTGGCGGGCAACTACAACATTACCTGCCTTCAATTGCTTCTTTGCAGGATATATCCATAGCGGATAACTATTCTGATAGGAAGTTCCGGATACTTTCAAAAGTAATTCGGCTTTATACGCTTGCTCCACATCGGGCAATGTCAAACGAATAGTTCCGGCAGTCAATAATCCTAATCCCGATGGAATAGCCATCTTACCTTTGCCAAGGCTTTTCTTCCCATTTTTGAGTTCCCATGAAATACTTTTTTCGTTCAATGAAGTTTCTCCATAATTGGCAATCTCAACAGTACCTGCGAATGATTCACCGCCTGTCCAACAGAATTTGGCAGTTGTCAATAAAGGAACCACTTCACTACAGAATTCTCTCCATTTCTTCGGTTCAACCAATCCTTTACTATCCATAAAAGCATCCAGAATACCAACATAAGCCGACCCCTGTCCCGGATAATCCTGTAAATCGAGTAACTGAAAACCAGCCATCCGTTTGGAACGGAGATTCATTTCAATATCTGCCCGGTAAAGTTCCACAGACCATGCACCCGATGCTTTAAAAAAATCATCCGCCTGCTCCAGCATGCCGGCTTTCTCCAAGCGGTCACGAAACACTTCAAAATTCCAGGGAGCTAAGACTCCTGTATATTTCTTCATCTCCTCATAATTCGGGTAAGTTTGAAACTGTCCGGTTTCATGTCCGATCACCGGAACAGGAGATTTTTCCAGAATTCGAAAAGATTCTTTTTATTGGTACAAAAAAGTCATTGAATCTTGCGGAGAAAAATTATAAAAAGATTCAGACAGAAAGCCCTTTTGGAGAATAATATTTCTTCAAAAGGATTTTTGATATATATGGATAATTCCTGATGAAAATCTTTGTTAAACCATGTATAATAGGATTTGTGGATAATAAAAAATAAAAATGGATGAGGAATGAAAATGGAGGGAAATTTAACAAAAGATCCTATTCTAAAAACGCTGACGAAACTTGCGGTTCCGATCATGGCATCATCGTTTCTGGGAACTTTGTACAACATCACGGACATGGCATGGATTGGTCTGCTTGGTTCGAAGGCAGTTGCAGGTGTAGGTGTTGGAGGTATGTTTACCTGGCTTTCGCAGGGACTTGCAGCTATGGCTAGAATGGGTGGACAGGTGCATGTGGCACAGTGTATCGGACGTGGAGACAGAGAAAAGGCACACGGATTTGCACAGGCGGCAGTACAGCTTGCTGCATTTATGGGAATGGCATATGCAATTCTTTCGCTGCTTTTTACCAGACAGATGGTAGGATTTTTTCAGCTTGCAGATGCACAGGCTCATGCGGCGGCAATGTCATATACGAAGATTGCCTGTGGGCTGATCGTATTTTCTTTTATGACGCTGACACTGACTGGACTTTATACGGCACAGGGAGATTCAAAGACACCTTTTATAGCGAATCTTGTCGGTCTGGCCACAAATATGGTTCTGGATCCTGTGCTGATTCTTGGAGTGGGGATGTTTCCGAAGCTTGGTGTTGTCGGGGCTGCAATTGCGACAGTGACAGCACAGGCGATCGTTATGAGTATCATGATAGTCGGAATTGTCATACAAAAGAAAGAAAATGTACTAAAAGGAACTAGGCTTTTGGCAAAAATCCCGCGGGAATATCTGCAGGGAATCTGTAAGATCGGAATTCCGACAGCAATACAGGGAATGGCATATTGTGCAATCTCCATGGTGCTGACACGTATGATCTCCGGGTATGGTGCAGAAGCTGTTGCAACGCAGAGAGTCGGAGGGCAGATTGAATCGATATCATGGAATACTGCAGACGGTTTTGCAGCGGCATTAAATGCCTTTATCGCACAGAACTATGGTGCGGGCAAAAATGACCGTGTCAAAAAAGGATATAAGGCTTCTTTGTGGACGGTTGGTATCTGGGGACTGTTGATCTCAGCTGTATTTATATGTATTCCGGAACCGATTGCCAGAATCTTTTTTCATGAACCCAAAGCAATCGCAACATCAGTTGAATATCTGATCATCATAGGTTTCAGTGAAGCTTTTATGTGTGTGGAACTGACGACAGTCGGTGCATTATCAGGGCTCGGCAGAACCCGACTTTGCAGTATCATCAGTATAGCTTTTACCAGTGCAAGAATTCCGCTGTCGATCATTCTTGGAGGTATTATGGGTCTGGATGGAATATGGTGGGCTATTTCTTCAACCTCAATTGTAAAGGGAATTATTTTTACCTGTACATTTTTATGGATCACAAGAAAACGACGGTAAACTTTCAAAAACAATGTGTGTAATACAGAATAGCAGAAGGAAAGGATGGCGGAACCGGATACCGTTATACCTGTCAGGTGGGCGGGAAAATCTGTCATCTGACTTATGAAGAAAAGGACCGGAGAAGTGAGACTGCCATCAGATCATAAGATGAAAAAATAAAAGGTATTGATCTATAAAGAGGGGATCCGAATCGTCAAATTTGCTTGAGATGTCGGGTTCTCTTTTTGTTTGCATAATGATATACTTTTATTGTGATTAAAAAAGCACGTACAAAACTCATAGGAGAAAGATGTATACTTATGACAATATTTTCTGAAATCAAAGGGAAAAGATAATGGCACTTATATCCGTGTAGCAGGTACATCAAGACAGGCATTTCCGGAGAAGATAAAAGAACTGGAAATGGAAGAAGCCAGAATCTCATAGGATGAACTTACCTGTGTGGGTTATCCCGTTTCAGAAGAAGCTACAGAAAAATTTTGCCAGGATATGGAAAAAATTCGGAAAAAAGCTAGAATGGCAGAACATTCTGTGAAGAAAGAGCAGCTGATAAACTGGAAGATCTTAAAGCAGAGTGAGG
>ENA-OPAA01002045-OPAA01002045.1-human-gut-metagenome-genome-assembly--contig:-NODE-2045-length-10687-cov-2.187735_pt1 | contig 10687 bp, 13 predicted proteins | sample MGYA00241049_ERZ501414 | MGnify/ENA primary metagenome ERZ501414 (study PRJEB25962, sample SAMEA2042520) | human gut metagenome | biome: human gut; feature: human-associated habitat; material: faeces... | reverse complement strand
TACGTAAGGGATCGAAGAGATCGGAGACGTTCCGAGATTTGCTTTGGTGATGAGTGCAACCCCGAGGGAGTTTACAAACAGTCCCGCAAGAAAAATCAGGTAACGTTTCAGAAGGTCTTTTTTGTTGTTTGTCATAGGTGCAGTTCAAATCCTTTCCTCATAATTGTAATTCTTTGTTATCTTATCACCAACCGCAAAACATGTTTTATTTTACTTATTTTTTCTGTGGATTTTCCGGTGAAGCTGTGCTATACTCAAAAACACAAAAGCAAAACGGTTTTGAAAAATTATTTGGATAAAGGAGTTTCATGCGAATGGGAACTTTGAAATATGCGATTCTCGGACTTTTGAACCGAAATGAAATGACAGGCTATGATCTGATGAAGCAGTTTGAATCTACTTTGTGTGAGTTCTGGTCTGCCAAGCACAGCCAGATTTATCCGGAACTGAAATCACTGAACGCCGAGGGGCTGATCCAGTATCGGGTGGAAATCACGGGAAATGTGCTGGAGAAGAAGGTCTATACGATCACCGATGAAGGACGGCGCGATTTTTCGGAATGGGAAGAAACGCTCTGCCCGATCCAGACGGCATCCAAGGATGAATCCCGCCTGCGGCTCTTCTTCCTCGACGGCGCTTCGCCGGATTTTCAGCAGCGTTTTCTTGCCGACCAGCTTTCCCAGCATCAGAAGCATCTGGAACATCTGCTGGAAAACCAGAAAAAGTTTGATGAAATCCCTCCCACAGATGACCGCGCGTTTTCGGATTATCTCGTCCTGCGCGGCGCGGTGTACCGGGAAGAAGCTGCACTGCAGTGGATTCAGGAATGCATCAAACTTGGTGAGCAGCGGTCTGCGGAATTAAAAAAATAATTAAAAAATGCAGAGAACCTGTTTTTTCGGTTCTCTGCATTTTTTATAAACGTATTTATACTTATTTCTCCATTGCCTTTTTGATCGCACCAAGCAGCTCCTCATACGTCTCATACGCCGGAATCTGCGGATAGTCGGCTTTGATCTTATCGGTCGAGCGGAACAGGAATCCTGCCTTGCTTGCCTGAATCATGCCGAGGTCATTATAGGAATCGCCGCTTGCGATCGTTTCGAATCCGATAGACTGCAGTGCTTTGACCGTGGTGAGCTTCGACTGCTCGACTCTCATCTTAAAGCCGGTGATCTCTCCGTCGTCTGCGACTTCCAGGGAGTTGCAGAACAGGGTCGGATAGCCGAGTTTTTTCATCAGCGGTGCGGCAAACTCCGTGAAGGTGTCGCTGATCAGGATCACCTGGGAGAAGGTGCGCAGCTCGTCAAGGAACTCTCTTGCACCCGGCAGCGGATCAATTTTTTCAATCGTAGCCTGAATTTCTTTCAGTCCAAGACCATGCTCTTTTAAGATTCCAAGTCTCCATCTCATCAGTTTATCGTAATCCGGTTCGTCGCGTGTCGTTTTTTTGAGTTCCGGGATTCCGCTTGCCTCTGCAAACGCGATCCAGATCTCCGGTACCAGTACTCCTTCTACGTCCAGGCATGTAATATACATTCTATGATTCCTCCTATACTTTCTGTCTTTTTGCTTTTTATCATAACACAAGTCTGTTTATTTTACATTCTTTTTATAAGCAATTCTTCAACTGCAGCATATCTAATGTTTTATCTGTCCTATTTATCTCTTTCCCAACTGCCAGAATGCTACTGCACTGGCGGCCGCGACATTCAGCGAATCTACACCATGCGACATTGGAATCATTACCGTATAATCGCAGTCTGCAATTGTCTCCGGCGCCAGTCCGTCTCCTTCTGTTCCCAGTATCACTGCCAGCTTATCTTCTTTCATAAGTTCCGGATCATCAATGCTTGCAGAATCTTCTTTCAAAGCCATCGCCGCCGTCTTAAATCCCAATTCACGCAATATCTTCATTCCTTCTTCCGGCCAGATTACAGAGTTATCCACAAATGTCCACGGAATCTGGAATACTGTCCCCATACTTACACGGCTTGCCCGCCTGTAAAGTGGATTACTGCATCCCCCTGTCAGAATCACCGCGTCCATGTGAAGTGCTGCCGCAGAGCGGAAAATCGCTCCTACATTTGTTGGATTTACAACATTTTCCAACACTGCGATGCGCCTTGCCTTTTTACAGATTTCCTCTGCCGAAGGCATTGCCGGGCGGTGCATGGCACACAACATTCCCCTTGCAAGTTTATATCCTGTAATCTGTTCTAACACCTCAAGTTTTGCTGTGTAAACCGGTGTGTTTTTGCATTGTACAATGATATTTTTTCCACAGGTATCGAAATCCTTCTGCTCCATCAAAAGGGAGATTGGCTCACATCCGGTCTCTAATGCTCTCTCGATCACCTTTGGGCTTTCGGCAATAAAAATTCCCGGTGCCGGTTCATAATAATGTAATAACTGCGCCTCATTGAGGCTTGTATACACCTGTAATTCAGGTAAAGTTAAATCTGTAATTTCTATCTTGTTCATTTTCTTATGGATTGCAGTTTTTACATGGATCATATCCATATGCAATCGCTTCCTCTCTCGTTCCTGTAAATTCTGCATAATTTTCCGGTTTGATTTTCTCTACACTGTAACATCCCGGCTTATGGAATTTATGTGTGTTCGTGTTCAGTACATATGTCTGCGTTTCTTCGGACTGTGAAGTTTCTTCCTGCGCACTGGTATCATTTACAATTGTTCCGTCCGCAGAGCTTTCTCCTGTCGCATAATCAATTGACACACCCGGCTGCACATTATATGCAAAAACGCAGAATAAAACGCCTTCTCCGTTGTCTTCAACCGATTTTCCCTCCATCAGCACGCCTGCCGCCAGAAGGTTATCACCCTCAAAAACCGGCGTCACACGATACATAACGTGTTGATCTGTCTCTTTCACATAGTCCGCTACCATATTTTCAAACGGAAGCATTCCTTCTATGTTCAAATATCTGGTTCCTGTAATAAGATTTTTTTCATTTGCATTTTCTCCTGTAAGCTGATAACCTATCAGATGACAGCGGTTATACAAATATTTTCCATCGACAAAATCATATTTCACAGTATGCCAGCCGGTCGGCTTTACCGCACCAATATTCCCACGCTCCTCCGCCGGCATCAGATCCTGTCCCACGCTTGCCACACAGACCGTGCATCTTCCAAGCGGATCCAATTCTCCATACGTCTCATAAGAAGCACTGCTCAACTCTTCTTCTGTAAAAAAAGGAACGTTATCATTGACTGCAACATATGCCTTTCCATCATATGCCGGAACGGCTGCAAAATCAAATGTTTCTGCGATTGTCGTTGCATTTTTCTGTGTACTCTGTGCTGATTCTGTCGTTCCACATCCAGAAGCAAACTGCATCGTCAATGCGAGACAAATCACCATCGCTAGTGCTCTCATATTATTTTTCCATTTTAAAATTTCTCTGTTCTTCCTCATTGTCTTACTCTTACAAAACACTTTTCGTTCTGCTTTTTCTCCTTCTACTCTCTGCAATAAATTTCTTTTGTAATTTTTTCATGTGAAAAACCAGAAAACTCTTCTGTTTCTGTCAGTTTCCATTCGGCTCCTATCTCAACAGAAACATCTGCGGGATACACTCTGTTCCACCGATAGATTATGAACTGCTCAATTCGCTCGTCACCTGTATCCAATGTCTCCAATTCCTGAAAAACATATTCTCCTTCTTTCGCTTCCTCTTTTGGATTTTCACTGATTTCTAAATTCGAAACAGCTTGAAACAGCTTCCGGCTGTAATCAGTTATCCAAAGTTTCTTTTCTCCAACTGTTTTTCTGATATCTTCCGCTACGATGCGGTCCTGCGACTGCCTTCTGTGATTGAAGGCAAGTCCGTTATTGTCGTCTAAGCATATGATGATGTACATTGCGGTGCTCCTTGTATTTGTTTAATACTCAAGTTCTATCATATCGTTTTTTTGTTCTTTTGCCAATAAAATTATATTTTTTCCACTGCTTGGTACGTTCCACGTGACCGATGCTGAATAAAAATAGCACCTGACAGATTTTTATTTCCGTCAGATGCTATATGAAGACTACACTTTTATTTCATTACACTGATTTCTTTTCTTTCTTTTAAAACATTTGCTAATTTATAATAAACTATCATTATAGTTTATCACCTCAATATTATATTCTCCATTTTAACAGAAAAGGAACTGCCTTACGACAATTCCAATTCATTAATTAAAATAAATCACTATGCGTTCCAGTTCTAGTAAGATATAAAATTAATTCGTCTTCTATATACTTATATACTAACAACCAATCTGGTAATATGTGACATTCTCTATATCCTTCCCAGTTTCCATGCAAATCTTGATCCTTATTTTTCTCTTCTAGCTTTTCTCCATTAGCAAGTTTTTTGATAATCTGATTAATTAACTCAATGTCATAACCTCTGCCTTTGCATAATTTTAAATCTTTTTTAAACTTTGTTGTCGGTTGTACTTCATATTTCATCCAAGAATATCCTCCATCATTTTATCAACGTCATCATACGTTTTTCTCACTTCTGGATGATTAATTAAATACTCCGTTTCTGCCATTGCTTTTAAGGTTTCAATATTAGGTGTTTCATTCATATCTGGCTTAAATGGCAACGCTTGTTCTCTTACCGCCTGTTTTGCAGCCATTGTAAAGAAAGTTGTCATATCAAGACCTAAATTAGACATAAGTTCCTGTAATTGAGCCTTTAAAGTTTCATCAATTCTCATAGTTACATTCGTATTTGCCATATATATCACCTTCCTTTAATTATATTATAGTTCCCATTTTATCCATTGTCAATACAATGTTATAACATCGCACATGTAAATCTATTATTTACATATTTCCATTTTACACAATATCACCCAACAACTCAATTACTTCGTCAAGTTTCTCACTCGCTTCTTCCATATTATCAATTGCATCTTCAGAACACATTCCTCTATAGCTGCTCTGTAATCCTTCTGGCATATTATCAAATGCGTCCTGTTCTTCACTTAATATAGAAGATAACTCAATGTTACGGTAAAGGTATTCAAATCCACAGAAAACGCATATATGGATCTAAGGACAGTGCTTTAAAAGCTATCGATAAGCAATTTGAAAATAAAATTGTCCCAAGCAAGGATAAATTAAAATGGAACGCACAAATGTTATAAAAGTTATAGGGTATACACCAATCTTAATTGAACTGTGTATACCCTATTTTTTTACGATTTTGCAAAAGTTCTTTGCAGTTGAATTATTTTCCCACAATCTCATCCGTATTAATGAACTGGAACGGTGTCGTCTGGTACACGTAATAGTTCAGCCAGTTTGAATAGAGAATGTTTCCATGTGATCTCCACTGCAGTCTCGGTTTCTGTGTGTCATCATCATTCGGATAATAATTGACAGGCATTTTGATGTCAAGACCTTTATCCTTATCACGTTTGTACTCCTTGTCGAGGGTAACCCGGTCATATTCCGGATGTCCCATCACAAAAATTTTACGTCCCTCATCTGCAATGGCAAGGAACACGCCGGCTTCCTCTGATTCTGCTAAAATCGTCAGTTCCTTCACGGCACGGATATCCTCTGCTCGCACTTCAGTATGTCTCGAATGCGGTGCCATAAAATAGTCATCAAAGCCTCGGACAATCGGTACTTTACGGTTCATCACATGATGCTCATACACACCGAATTTTTTCTCCGGAAGCAGATATTTCTTCAAACTGTAATGATAATAGAGCCCTGCCTGCGCGCCCCAGCAGAGATGTAAGGTAGAGGTGGCATGTGTCTTGCTCCACTCAAAGATCTCGCACATTTCCTTCCAATAATCCACCTCTTCATATTCCATCTGTTCCACCGGCGCTCCGGTAATGATCAGACCATCAAAATAACGATTTTTAATGTCTGCAAAAGTCTCATAAAACTTATTCAGATGACTCATTGATGTGTTTTTTGACTCATGGGAAGACACTGCTACAAACGTCACATCTACCTGTAACGGTGTGTTTGAAAGCGAGCGTAAAAGCTGAAGCTCCGTATCTTCCTTTAACGGCATCAGGTTTAAGATTGCAATGTTGATTGCTCTGATATCCTGATGTGTCGCACGATTTTCGTCCATAACAAATATATTTTCCTTTTCCAATATTTCCTTTGCCGGCAAATCACTCTGTGTCTTAATTGGCATATCTTCTTACAAACCCTTCCTCGCGATCAGAATCGCTCTCCTATTTTCGACAGTATGTCCTGCTACATCTTCCAGTACAGTGAAAACTAAATTCCAAGCATTTCTTTCAACTGTTCTTCTGAAATAACAGGAATTCCAAGTTCCTGTGCTTTGGTCAGCTTGCTTCCTGCATTTTCTCCCGCAAGCACGTAATCTGTTTTTTTTGAGACGGAACCGGAAGCCTTTCCACCATATTTTTCGATCATCTCAGACGCTTCTTTTCGTCCTAATGTCGGCAATGTTCCTGTTACTACAACCGTCTTTCCTGTCAGAACAGATTCCACCGTCTCTGTCTCTTCCGCCCGCATATTCACGCCATACTCTTTCAACCGATCTAAAATTTCGATATTTTTCTCATCCGTAAAGAAATTCCGGATACAAAGCGCACTCACTTCTCCGATATCATTGACCTCTGTGAGCTGCTCAACAGAAGCTTCCTTTAAATGATCCATATCTTTAAAATACTTCATGATCGCTTTTGCAGCTGCCTTTCCCACGTTTGGAATCCCAAGTCCGGTGAGAAGCTTATAGGCATCGTTCTCTTTTGATTTCTCGATCGCATCCAAAAGCTTATCCGTATTTTTTTCTTTTCCGATAATTCCCTGATTGATCAATTCATCGCGATGTGTCTTTAGTACAAAAACATCAGCGACATTATTAATATACCCTAAACGCACAAGTTCTTCAATATAAACCGTACCAAAACCTTTGATGTCCATTGCGTCACGCCCTACAAAGTTGATAATATGGCGTTCTAACTGTGCCGGACAGTTTGGTGATGTACACTTAATATCCGCAGTGTCTTTCTCCCTCTCTGTCTTTGCACCGCAAACAGGGCAGACATCCGGGATCACAAACCGTTTCCAGTCAGAAGGTCTTTTCTCTTTCTTCACTTCCTTGATCTTCGGAATGATCTCCCCCGACTTATAAACTACAATTGTATCTCCAATTCCGATATCCAGATCATCAATAAAATCCTGATTGTGCAAAGTTGCCCTGGAAACAGAAGTTCCGCAGAGGCGCACCGGCTCAAACACAGCTGTCGGTGTGATTCTTCCGGTTCTTCCTACCGAAAGTTCAATATTTAATAGTCTGGACTCTTTCTCCTCCGGTGGATATTTGTATGCGATTGCCCAGCGCGGTACTTTGGATGTTTCTCCCAACTGCTCACGGTCAGAAAAACGATTGATCTTCACCACAGCGCCGTCAATATCATATGCCAGATTTCCGCGGTTTTCACCGATTGCCGTGATCGCATCCCACACTTCCTCCGCAGTCGTGCAGACTTTATAATCGTCGATGACATGGATCCCCTGTTTTTTCAAAAATTTATATCCTTCGGTATGAGTTGCAAACTCCATGCCACGCACCTGCTGGATATTGAAAATAAACATGGAAAGATCCCGCTCTTTCGTCACCTTGCTGTCTAACTGGCGGAGTGTTCCCGCTGCACAGTTTCTTGGATTGGCAAACACTTTTTTTCCAAGAAGCTCCTGTGTCTCATTTACCTTTTCAAATGCAGCGTTTTTCATGTATACTTCACCGCGGATCTCCAGATACTCCGGTTTGTCCTTTAACTTTTGTTTTACGTCTTTGATCACTTTCGCATTCGCGGTGACATCCTCACCGAAATTAATTCCATCCCCTCTGGTTTCCGCCAGTATTAATTCTCCGTTCTCATAACGCAGTGACATGGAAAGTCCGTCAATTTTATACTCCACAACAAATTCCGGATGATCTAACTGTTTCTGCATTTCCTCCACGAAGTTAAATACTTCCTCTTTGGAAAAAACATCCTGAAGACTTAACATCGGAACATTGTGGCGCACAAGCACACCCGCTTCTCTTTTTGCTGTTCCACCAACACGCTGTGTCGGAGAATCCGGCGTGATAAGCTCCGGGTGCTCTTTTTCCAGACCCTTCAGCTCCTGCATCATCATGTCGTATTCATAATCTGAAATCTCAGGACTGTCCTGATTATAATAGCGGTCAATATGATATTCGAGTGTTTTCTTTAACTCGGCAATTCTCTCTTCTGCTGACATTTTCTTCATCCATTTCTACTTTTTTGATTTTTCTTTCATACGCTCACTTTTGGAATATTTCTTCGGGATGACCGTCTCATTGGAGGAATCTTTAATTAATGATAAAAGCTGTCTGTACTCCTCCGGTGTAACATCCCGGTATGTTCCAACCGGCAGGTCTCCAAGTTCAATATTCATGATTCTTGTACGAACAAGTTTCTCCACACGATAACCGAAATATTCACACATCCGTCTGATCTGGCGGTTTAGTCCCTGTGTCAAAATAATCTTAAACTGTTTCTTTCCAATCTGTTTTACATGACATTTTCTGGTCATTGTATTCAGTTCAGCAAGCGGCACTCCGTTTGCCAGACCATGGATAAAACTCTCGGTGACTGGTCTGTTGACTGTAACAATGTACTCTTTTTCATGCATATTCCCGGAGCGCATCATTTTATTGACAATATCACCGTTATTCGTCAGTAACAGCAGCCCTTCTGAATCTTTATCCAGACGTCCGATCGGATAGATGCGCTTCGGGTAATTAATATAATCGATCACATTGTTTTTTTCGCGCTTTTCTGCGGTACAGACAATGCCAACCGGTTTGTGGAACGCAATTAAGATCATTTCCTCTTCTTTTGAAACTTTCTTTCCCTGAAACAAAACCGTCTGTCCCGGCAGCACTCTTGCGCCTGTTTCCGCAACTTTTCCATCAATGGTAATATTTCCAAGTTCTACCTGACGGTCTGCCTCGCGTCTGGAACATACCCCTGCTTCGCTCAAAAATTTATTGATACGGATTCCGTTTTCTTCCATACTTTTCCTTTTCCTGTCATTATTCCATATGATTCTATTTTGTACAGCTTCAAATAACTACAAAAACGGAGACTTCAATTTGCTGGAAGCCTCCGTAGCATTCTGTTACTTTTTTATTTTAATAAATCGGTCTTGATATAACCTGTCTTATTCTTCCATGTTACTTTTGTCCAGCCTTCTGCATAACTCATCACAACCGTTACCTTCTCTCCGGCATAGGCAACTCCGACTTTGTCTGCTGTCTCGCTCATGGAAGACCGGATGTTTGTTGTGTTGGAGAGCATGATCGTTGTGCCCTCTGTCAATGCTTCTGATGCCGCTGTCTCAGAAGCATTCTCCGGTGCTTCTGCTGATAAAAATTCACTCTTAATATAACCTGTTGTACCGTTGTAATCGACAATACTCCAGTCTCCTTCTGTACCAGTTCTGGTAAGTGCCGTTCCTTTTTCAACAGAGCCAAGCTTGTCTGCTGAGGTATCTGCACCTGACCGGACATTTACCTTGTCTATTGTATATACAGTTTCTGTTGTCTGTTCTGCCGGCGTTTCTTCCGCTGGAATTTCGTCTGTCGGAGTCTCCTCAGCAGGAGTCTCTGTTGCAGGAACCTCTTCCGTTGCAGGCACTTCTTCTGTACTCTCTGTTGCGTCTGCCACAATGGTATTACGCCACTCAGTAATTGCATTTGGAATAGTCGTTGCACAGAGATTCAACAGGTTCTCGTCTGTTGACAATGCAGCTTCGTATTTCTGCTGGATATCATTCTGTAATTCAATGACATCATCGCTGTTGTAGAAGTTCGTGATAAGGTTGCGGATGCTTGTATCCAACGCACTCTCCTGTCTGGACAGGTTGTACTCACTGTAAAGATTATCAATGTAAAGACTTCCATCGTCATTTGTTCTGACATAGAAGAAATAAAGCCCCGGTGCAGGTGTTTCCACTCCCATAAACTTCACATTCAGGCTGACATTTACCATATAAGAATTGCTGTCAAGCCCGGACTTTGTATAGCAGTTAATGTCCTGATACTGCTCAATGTACTGACTGATCAGTGTGATATAACTCTGCTCATTCTGTGTGATCGGTGTTGCCAGTGTCTGTAATGTGACAAGATCTCCGGATGCATAAGCAGTAAAGTAGCTGTTGATCAGCTCATTGACTGCCGGAACTGCATTTTCCTCATATGCTTCTTCTGTCACAACCGTCTCAGTAACCGCCACGTTATTATCGTCTGCGTTTCCGATTCCATTTCCCGTGAATTTCACTAAAATAAGTAAAAGCACAACAAACAGTGCTCCTGCCACGAAATATCTGGCATTCTTTTTTACAAATTCTACCATTTTCTGAATATCTATGTTATTTGATTTATTATCCTGATTCGTTGAAGCCATTTTTACCAAACCTTTCTGTCACAGACCCGAATTTTGTCTGCGGTATCTATTATGAAAAATGTAATTGTTTCCTATCTGCAATTACAAAAAAATTAATCTAACAAACATTTTACATAATAGCATTATCTCTGTTTATTGTCAACGAATGGCTGGCTTTTCCAATTCTTAATATTTTATTTCAGAGTAAAAAAAAGATGCCACTACTGACATCTTTTTACTGCGCCTGGCG
>ENA-OPAA01002037-OPAA01002037.1-human-gut-metagenome-genome-assembly--contig:-NODE-2037-length-10739-cov-3.593504_pt1 | contig 10739 bp, 20 predicted proteins | sample MGYA00241049_ERZ501414 | MGnify/ENA primary metagenome ERZ501414 (study PRJEB25962, sample SAMEA2042520) | human gut metagenome | biome: human gut; feature: human-associated habitat; material: faeces... | reverse complement strand
TCCTCCGGCTACGGGCCTCCGAAGCGGTATTGGATTCCTCGCCGGGCGTACAACACGATTTTCGAAAGGCGGAATTATGGAAAGAGAAGATAAGTCGGTTGTTATGCCCGAGAAACTGGCCCTTGCGCGGTTCGCGGCGTGTGAATCGTTCTAATCCTGGGCCGGCAGGTTTTCCGGTGCGCCCCGTCCGGCACGTAGGGCGGTCCTTTGACACAGCGCCTCCAGTAGGGCATACTGTCCCCGTCGGCGCGAAAGCGGCGCCGACCGGGATTGGCGTCCCGAACTAGCTGGCGAGCATGACAGGCCGCCGACCGTTGGAAAGCGGCTTTTTTGTTGTCCTCGTGCATGGGGTAACGACCGGTTACCCCATCCCACAAAAGGGGGCCACGTTTCAGGGCTCCCTTTACAAGCCTCCGAATTTATGGTGGGGCTTGTGGGCCTCGAAAGAGGGCCGGAACCAGTTAGCCGGTACGCCAACCCACAAGCCCTGCCGCCCACGATTGGCGTCGTGGAGCAGGATCGAACGATCTAACTGGAGGCTTCCATGCAAGCTCTGAAATTCTCATTCGAGAACCATGCCGTTCGCACGATCGGCGAACCCGATCTTCCTCTCTTCATCGCACTGGATGTTTGCGGCGCCCTCGGGCACACCAACCCGCGAAAGGCCATCAAGGATCACGTCGACCCTGAAGACATCATCAAGGCCGAAATCACCGACTCGATGAACCGTAAGCAGACGGTCAACTGCGTCAACGAATCGGGCCTCTACGCCCTCATCTTCGGTTCGAAGCTCGAAAGCGCCAAGCGCTTCAAGAAGTGGGTGACCTCCGAGGTCCTCCCGGCCATCCGACGCACCGGCCGCTACGAATGCCCGGTCGTCGCTTCACAGACGATCGACGCCGCTCAGCAACTCGCCATCAGGAACGCCATCGCACACCGAGCGAAGACCACCTCCGCGCACTACCGGACGATCTACAACGCGCTCTACGACGCCTTCCAGGTCCCGCGATACACGGAACTCAAGGCTGCAGACTTCGACGACGCCATCCGGTTCATCGAAGCGTACGCGCTCCCGCAGCTCGCCGCACCGGCGGACCGCATCACGCTCACCCGCGAAGAGGCGAATGCATTCCTCTCCGTCGCGTATCAGCTCAAATACCTGTTCCGCGACCCGTACCGGAAGTTCGCCGCGTTCCTCAACGCCGTCGGCTCGCCGATGAGCGGACAGTTCTTCGACGCGTTCAACGACATGGCCGTCGACCTCATGGCCGGAGCGCTTGAGCGCAACGGGATGCGGATCGAAGACCTCGACTGCTATCGCTACTGGGCGATGAAACACTAACCACTACAAGGCCTCCACCCGGAGGCCTTTTCTTTTGGAGCGAATCATGAAAGAGTGGAAACCCAAGATCGTCGAACCGGCCATCCGCATCACCGTCAGGGACGTGGACGGATGCTGCTCGACCCATACGATGACGCTCGAAAAGGCCGAGAACCTCGCCAAGGAAATCGCGAACACCATTCACGAACTGCGCACCGGCAGGCGCGCGGACGAAGTTGGATTCGTGTTTTGGAACACCTCCGCGCTTCCGGAACGTGCGGATGAATACTTGGTAACCCGCGAAGGCTTCGGCGGGCCGTACGTCGGCTTTGACGATTTTGCGGTCGACATCACGGACCCCGAACCCCGAAAGCCGTGCTTCCAGTGCTCGGATCTGGACGAGATTTATGCATGGGCTGAATATCCTGCTCCGGTCAAGAACATCGTCACCGCGGACAAGTGGGGCGAACAGGAATGACCGACGACCTTCACCAAGCCCGCCAGTCAACGCGATCACTCGTCGAGACCGTCATCAAGGCCATCAACCGCGCCCCCATCCTCGCCTTCCACTTCCTCTTCGAGGACGCTGAGGACATCGCGGACGCCCGCCGGATCGACGAGGCCTGCGCAAAGTACGGCGTGTGTTGCGCCCTACACCCGCACATGCGAAACGAAGAACCTGAGGAAGTCGAGCGCGACGCCGACATGATCGTCGGCTCGGCGCGGCTCCCATATGGATGGAGACTCGAGAGGATCTTCAGAAAGAGCCGCAGCCACATCGCCGAGGAGATGATCCTCGAACTCATCCGCTACACAGCCATCAACGCAAACCTAAAGGAGAATCAGCAATGAAAACCGACAGGCACAGCAACACGTGTGAACCGCTCGACACCGGCGTCGACCGGCTCATCTGGCGAAAGTCCGACGTGATGGCTTGGATCGAGGGGTTGAAATGAACGACGCGCACGACCGAATCGGCGTCATCAGGCACATTCTCTCGACGCTCACGAAGGAAGATCTCGATCGGCAGGCGATCCAGGCGTACCTCACCAAGAATGCGCACGGGATCGAAGCCCACCTCAACGCCTTCCGCGCGGGCCTCGACTTCTTGCCGGAAGAGAAGAGAACGGACGCGATCAAGAGGCACGTCGAGCACTGTGATTACTGGGTGAAGGCGCTTCGAGACGCGTCCAACGTGTTGGACAGGATCTCGGGCAGCTACCGGACTATCGACCGACCCGCGACCGTCACCGTCCCCGTCGGTTGGGATGGTTCGGGTGAGAAGTGGGTCGACGTGCCTGGCTACGAGGGCCGCTACAAGTTCTCGAACAAGAACCGCGTCTACACCATCTACTTCGGCCAAACCATGAAGCCGATCGGGAAGGGCTACAACCTTTACGACGGCACCAAGCGCAAGTACTTCAACGTGCGGGAGCTGCGGAATCTCTGCGGCTTTGAGGAGGCGGCATGAACGCCACGTCAACGTTTCGAATGAAGACGACACACGTGCGTCAGGCCGTTGCGCTCTACGAAGCCGGACGGTCAATTCACTCCATCAGCAAAGAACTCAGAATCTCCCGCAAGACACTCGCGAAGCACCTGCGCGAAAAGACTTCAATCCGCACCAGCTGGGAACAGAAAGCATTTCGTCTGAAGCTCTCACCATGGCAGGAAAAGGAGCTCGTACGGCTGTACGAAGCCAACACGCCGATGTACGAGCTTAAGGCCATCTTCAAGCGCTCACATCACTTCATCAACCGAGTGATAGCGAGGCACGGCTTCGAGCTACGAAGCCGCGAGAAAGCTCAGCGACTGAAGATCTGCGGCGACGTAGATACCGCGCGGACGATCCTGATCGTAGAGATGTACGACCGGCTCGGCATGTCGACGATTGAGATCAGCCAGGAACTCGGGCGGTGTGTTCGGTACGTGCGCAAGCGCCTCCCGTCCGCCTCGATCCGGACGAAAAGTGAGAACAACGTCCTGCGATACATCCGTCTGCGCGAGACCGCCACCCAACGCGAAGAGCGCGACCGGCGCGTCCGCGAACTGATTTCAAACTTTCGACGTGAATTTCAGACCGCGCCCTGAGCGCGGTTTTTTCTTGAGAGGAAACACCATGAACGACAACCTTAGGGATCCGCGTCTGACGCTGATTCTTGAGCATTACGGAGAAGAGCATCAGCGGTGGAAGCTCGTCGAAGAACTCGGCGAGCTTTCTGCTGAACTGGGGCGCTTCCGTAACGGGGACAGGTCCAACGTCGCTGACCTGATCCACGAATGCGCCGACGCGATCGTCGTGCTCACGCAGCTCTGCTCCGTGATTCCGGAAACGGACGGATGGACGACGATGGATGTGAGAACGCGCGAGAACGTCACCGACTCACTCGCTCAAAGCATCGGATCGTGCCTGCTCTTCCTGTCGCCGATGCCGGCGTCAATGTGGGGCAAGAAGGAGTTTGTGGTCGTCGCGTCGATCTACGACGCCATCTGGGAACTCGCGACGTTTTTGGGCGAGGTGCCGATGCTCTACCGCGCGGTCCACATGAAGATCAACCGTCAGATCGAGCGCATTGAAGGAGAGAATAACCATGGTTGAGATCTTCAACCGCCAAAGCGAGCAGGAGAGCCTCGAGCACGTCCGAGCAGGAATCACGGATGTTCTCAAGATCGACATGAGCCGGATCTCTCAGCTCGCGGACGAAGCAGACCAGGCGCTCCGTCGGAAGGACACGTATCAGTTTCTCAAGGTGATCGACCGCATCTTCGATCAGATCGTCCAGGCGAATCGGAAGACGGGTGAACTCATGCGCGTCGAGTACGAGTTCAAGCGCCTGAACGGCATCAACTGGATGGAGAGCTATGAATGATGCGAGAGAAGGGGGACGGATGTCTTACGCCCGTGAACTGAAAGCCCAGTCGGAACAGCTCGACGCAGAAATCCTCAAGCACGAGACACGCATTCGAGCGTTCCTGGACGATGCCGCTACGAAGCGCATGAACCATTCAGGTTCACTCGGTCTCAAGAGCCTTATCAGGATCCGCGTCGAGGCCTACGAAGCAATTCAAAAGACCGAGAAGCTCATCGCCCTTCGGCGAACGATCAGGCGTGTCGAGAAACTCGAAGCGGAGGAACGGGCATGAAGATGTTTCTGACCTACCTGCTCTTGATCGCGCCCACGGTGAAGACCGCGGCGGGGATCTCCGGCGTGTCCGTCCTCACCCTTTGGCTCATGTCGTGGGCCGTCGCAGGTTGCGGTTACCGGACCATGCCGGGACGCTTCGCGAACTTGGGCGCGGGCCTTCTGTCCCGGCGAGGAAGCCGCTGCCGTCCTTTTGGAGTCTTTGAAATGAGCACCTTCGATGACCGAAAGCCTCTTTGACGACATCGAAACGACCGCACAGACCCAAAAACCGCACCCGAAGGTGCAACACATGCAGAAAAGCTGCACATGTTGCATCGAGTGCCGGTTCTTCGACGGCCGCGCCCGAGACCGCCTGGCGGTGCTCTTCAAACAGGGCAAAGGCTACTGCGACCATCCCGGACACGCCTGGGGAATCTGGAACGTCGTGCAGGACATCGAACACCCGACCAAGCCGCCGTGTCAGCTGTTCTCACCGGCGCCCGAAACCACCGTTCAAGCCCGACTGGAGGCGGTCCGAAAACTGAGGAAGTGAGATGTGCGAACCGACGAACTTTGAGACCGCGACCTACGAAGAACCGCGGGAAAAGCAGAAGAAAAAGGAGAAGGACAAATGATCAGAGCAAAGTGCCTGAAGCTAGGGAGGGTCTATCACGTCGTGAAGTGGGTCGAGTACGACGGCTCGTCCCGCGGCGTGAGCAGCAAGACCGGCAAGAGCCACGGTCGACCGCACAACTGCTACCGCGGCGTCATCAAGTGCGACGGCGTGAAGATACGCCGTCGTTTTCCGTCCTACGTCGCGGCACGCGCGTGGGTCGAGAACTGGCATCGCTACGTGGAGTGAGGAATGAACATCGCCGAATACGCGCACGGCTGCGTGATCGAGATCGAGCGCGACAACCGGCACTTCGAGGTGCACTTCTCCGAAGCCATCCACGACGACCGGCTCGGACACGCCGCACGGTCCTGCGAAGTCCTCGAAATCACCCCGACCGACGAGGTGATCCGCCTCGATCTCACGACCTACGACTTCGACGACGTGGGCGACAAGGAAGCCGCTTACGCCGTCCGGGAGGCGCTCGAAGCTTTCGAGACCGAGTGCCGCCCAACACCTGGACGCTGAAATGAAGCCCAAGAAAAAGAGAAACAAAACCTACAGGCCGAGGAGCGCGAGCGTCCCCGGCCTTGTTTTTGACCTTATTCGGGGCCCGCGCCTCAACGCCAACGAGTTCGGCATTCTCGACAGCCTGGGAACGGCTGCGCTCACCGCGGTGCAGCTGACGAGCATGAGCCTCCAATCATTCATCCGCTTCGACACGATTTGCTGTCACCTCTACCTCTTGGCTCCTCACTTTGAGCACACGCTGGAGAACAGGATGCTCGCGCAGTACGCGCGTCAGGCGCTCTGCGTGATTTGGGGCGACACCAACAAGCCGTACGAGGAGCGATGGATCATGAACAACCGAGAGTGCGCAAAGACGCTATCGAAGGTCCTCGGCACAGCGCTTGAGACCGTCCGTCACATGTGGGCGAACGTCAGCCGCCAGGAGCTCGAAGCCATGGAGAACGCACTTCCAACGATGCCCCGACCCGGCGACTACGAAAGCGTGATCTGCTTTCCCGGCGACCCGGATGCTGAGAAGTTCGCAGGCCGTGAATGGCGCGTTCTCATCCATGGTGGGGTGCGGCCCGGAAGCCTCGCCGTCGTCGACGGCGTGACCTTCTGGCATTCGGACGACGACCGGTTGATCCGTATCACCGAACCCGTCTTCGTGGTCTTCACCGACCGCGAAGTTCCGCTCAAATCCGCATGACCTTCCGTCCGGCGACACCGCCGGGCGGCCTCATGCTTCAGGGCCTGAGTCCCGCCGTTCTCCTCTCGCGGACGGGGTTCTGGTTCTGACGCATGAGGCGGCAAACGTCCCCACCCGGGTGCGGGGCGGTCGGAGGTCAGCGTTACTCAGATCTCCCCTCTCGATCCCAAAGGTGCGACGCCCGGAAGGTACTCAAGAGCGCACCTCCGCCTCAACTACTTCATCAACCCGCCCCGGGCATCCCGCTCGGGGCTTTTTCATGGGAAACAAAATGGCCTCCGTCAACAAGGCGATCATTCTTGGGAACCTTGGTTCCGACCCCGAAGTCCGCAAGTCGCAGGACGGCTCGCGCACCATCGCACAGCTCTCCGTCGCGACCGCGCGCCGCTACAAGGATGCGAACAACGAACTCGTCACCGAGACCGAATGGCACCGCGTCGTCCTCTTCGGTCGCACCGCTGAAGTCGCGGAACAGTATCTGAAGAAGGGCAACCCGGTCTACATCGAAGGGCGGCTCCGCACCCGCAAGTGGCAGGACCAGAACGGCCAGGACCGCTACACGACCGAAATCGTCTGCGACCAGATGCAGCTCCTCTCGAGCCGCGAACAGTCTCACGACGAACAGCCTCGTCAGGCTTCGAAGCCCGCTCCCGCCCGCCAGTCCCGCGCGGCGGAATCCGTCGACGACATGGCTGAAGACGTTCCGTTCTAATCATCACGGCCCCCAGCATCTGGGGGCATTCACTTTTCGGAGGCACTTATGGACAACATGGACCTGCCCAAAGCGCTCATCTTCTCGAAGACGATCAGCTCCGTCACCGGCTTCACCGTCCGGTACCTTTCGACGCTCGAAGCGAACAATCGTTTTCCCCGCCGCATTCGCCTGGGGGCGCGCCGCATTGCGTGGGACGCTTCCGAAGTTGCAAAATGGCAGAGGGGCGAATGGCGTCCCCAGGTCGAAGAGAAGAAACCTGCCTTTTCTTCGTAACGGTATTTGTAACGGTATCGGCGCCAATCATGTGTTTCACCCCCTTGAGGCTCTAGGAATCTCAAGCCTGTATATTATTGAGTGGGAATAATCTCCCCTGACGTGGTCAGGCCGATGACCTGATCGAACAAGACCCCCGGGATTCGCTGAGTTCCGGGGGTTTTGATTGGTCCATCCACTTCGACGTCGACTCATCGTCGGTCCACACCGTTGTGTACCCAAAAACAAGTTTTTTGTTGTCGAGCCTCTCAGAAAGGGCCCCGGTGAAGAGGTTCCAAAAATCTTGATTTCGAGTGCTCGGCAGGGGGTCTGAAAGGCCAAGAAATTTGAATTCGTTCGGCCTCGCTTACCAATCCAGGGGCTCCCTGCGCTCGATTCCTAAAAAGTAGGCAGATCCCAATATTTTAGACAAAGCTCCGCCCTACTCGGGGGGTTGGCCAGAGTTTTGAACGGCTCGGCGCCGAAAATCAGGCTGCTTGGGCCGCTTGGGCTTCGCGCCAACTGTTCAGCCGGATCCAGTTGTACAGGCCGTAAAGCGTGAGGCAGCGCTTGTGGTTCTTCGCGATGCCGCGGTAGCGCGTCTTGGCGTAGCCGAAGATACGCTTGAGCCAAAGGAACGACCATTCGACGCAGCACCGGACGGAGGCCTTGGAGAACTCGATGCTTCGGTAGAGGTCGAGATAGGCCTGAGCCTTCTCGGCGAGCGTGCCCTCCTGGTTTTCAACGAGCTTCTCGTACTTGCGCACCGTGCTCGGCTTGGCCGCGATGAACCACTTCTGCGGGTCGAGATTGAACTGAGCGACATCCTCGCGCTTGAAGCACCCCGTGTAGCCCGAGTCGACGAAGACCCCCTTCGTTTCCTTCCCCGTGAGCACGTCCCCAAGGCGAGTGATGTCGTGCTCGTTGGCGGGGCCGGCCACGCAGGCGCGGATGATGCCGGCTCCGACCGCCGCCGCCACGTGAAGCTTCATGCCGAAGTGCCAGGTCTGGGCCTTGCGACCGGAAGCCATCTCCGGATCTCGCGCACGGTCCTTGTTCTTCGTGGAGCTCGGGGCGTCGATGAAGGTGGCGTCAACGGCGACGGCGTAGTCCTCTTCGGGGATCGCGCCATCCTCCTCGGCGGCCTTGACGGAATCCATGAACAGCGCTCGGCCGAGGTCGTTGTTTTCCATGCGGCGGCGGAAGCGGAGGATCGTCGTGTCGGAGGGTACCTTGCAGCTGGCCGTAAAGCCGCAGAAACGGCGGACGTAGAGATCCGCCATCAACAGCGCTTCCATTCCGGGGTCTGACAAATTCAGCGCGATCTGCACCAGGTGAACGCGCAACATGCGGTGAATCTCCGTATCGCTGAGCTTGGCGGCGCCATCTTCGGCGAAGGCGTCCCTGACGATCCAGAACGCGCGACCAACGGCCTCGTCGGAGATTCGTCCAAGCATCCTCACGACGTAGTCAGGGTTCTTCTCACGGGCGGCGTAGTGCCCCTCCAGTTCAACGTCGGCAAAGGAAAGCTGGGCATTGCGGCCGAACAGAATGCGGCGGGTCACGAGAAGAGCCTATGATAACTACTATAATAATAGAATTATACTATCGTATGGGTAAAAAATCAACCCATTCGAATGAGTGTTCGGAATTCGTGAACTAATCAAATTTGTTGTGGAACCTCTTCCGTGAAGAGGTTCCTTAGAATCCTTTTCGTCGCTGTCCGCAAGGCGCGAGCCCCTCAAGCTTCACGGGTTAGTCGAAATCGACAAGCTCTTCTTCGATCTCTCGTTTAAGTGCACCCAACACGCTCCCACGTGGATTCAATCAGAGGAAAACTCACTTCATGAGGTTAGCAAGAGCCTGCAACGGCGACGCCGAGATCACGGCCTCCAACCTAGTCAACGTCTCAAAGACCAACATCAAGAACGCCTTCGGCGGCGTCGTGCATGTTGCCTCGAAGCTCTGCTCGGATAGCACCGAGATCTACGAGTATCTAGCCCAGGGAGAACATCCGACACTTGATCGACTCTGTGGGAAAGAGCGGAGGCGCGGCATTTTCCACACAACAGCTTCTAGCGTCATTGCGGGGCTTCCTGATGTCGTTTGATCAAGTAACTTTCGAACTACCTGACATGGTGCGCCTCGATGGGTGGAGCCGCGCTCGATGCCGATATACAACTGCATCGAGCCGGATCCGATTGCCTGGCTTATGGCACGAGTTGCAGGGGAGGAGAGCTGCCGAATCGAGTACCGGAGCCGATCACCTCGACACGGCAGAAGGTTTTCCTCTATGAAATCTTCAGGAACATGCGCCTGAAAGCCGCGTGAAGCCACAACAAGCTCCAACATCCGAAGCATCGGGATCTCGAGATGGATGAGGAGGTTCTGAAGGAACTTACCCTCTGACCTCCATGGAAATCAACACTTGGTTTCAAATGTCTAGAATATTTGAATAGAAATCGTCAAACCCCCAAATTTCCCAATTTTCGTATTTATGGGACTTTTCGGTTAGCGAGACGCCAATTTTTCGATCCGTCCAAGCCAAATCAAGAACTTCACCATTTTTCAGTCTCGCAAAGACATCCGGTATTGACCAATGCTCAGAGTGAGCCTTCAAAAGCCCATTGTGTAGAGCAGGATCTGCGAACTCAAACACTTTTTCCCAGGTCATTGGGTCAAGGAGCTTTTGCTCATGGCGAATTTCATTAAGCAATCGTAAATCATTTAGCAGAACTGGATTTTTTTCGTGCAAAGGCATCAGACGATGGCAGCTCGCACACAACGTGATTAGATTCCCTTTGGAATTGTCATTTTTTACGCCATTAGAATGGTGAACGTGTAGCAGATGTTTATGATTCTTTAAGACAATGCCGCAATGACGGCACTTCCATCCTTCAGCTTCTCTGACGCGTCTGGATATGGCAGGCCAGTCGCTCGTGTATCCTGTCATGTCAGAGGTGATTTTTGATACGGGACGAGGATTGACAAAGACTGAGGAATATTGATCGAAGAATTCCTCGATATCGAAATCACTAATGTTTATTCGATTAAGGCTTTTTTGCGCCCCCCCTTGTAGTTGAGCTGGCGCAGGCAATTCTTGCAAACATGTAGTCTCGCCTCTCCTTCGATTTTATTTTTGTGTTGATTAATCCCGACGATCTTAAATAGTCCGGATGTATTAGTTGTAGCTACATATCTGGCATATCGGTTGATTGCTCGCATTTGCTTGATTGTTTTGCAATCGGACAAATGGAACCTCTTCCCAAGACCAGGATCCCTTAAGGCATCTTCGACATAAGGTCCATGATCTGGGATGTAGAGTAGGACATGTTGGCCACGATATGAAAGTAGCCCGCCATTTGTTGTAACGTCTTTGAGTTTGGGAACCTCTTCACGGAAGAGGTTCGACAACAAATTTGATTCGTTCGACGAATCCGAACAATCCTTAAGTAGGGTTGATTTTTGCCTATCTGATAGTATAATTCTATGAC
>ENA-OPAA01002024-OPAA01002024.1-human-gut-metagenome-genome-assembly--contig:-NODE-2024-length-10783-cov-2.037565_pt1 | contig 10783 bp, 10 predicted proteins | sample MGYA00241049_ERZ501414 | MGnify/ENA primary metagenome ERZ501414 (study PRJEB25962, sample SAMEA2042520) | human gut metagenome | biome: human gut; feature: human-associated habitat; material: faeces... | reverse complement strand
TGGATCCCAGAATCTATGCTTTCCACTAAAGCCGATTTAGAAACTAATTTTAAAGACATGATTATGCTAGGAAAAATCTTTGGTGTAGAATCAAAAGCTAATGAATGGGTTACTTCTCAACGTGACACACTTTCAAAGGTACAAGCACAATTGAAAGATGTCCCAAGAAAACGCGTATTTATCTATGATTCTGAGGATGGTCAACCGTTCACAGCATTTGAAGGTTATACTACAAATATCCTTCGTTTAATCGGTGCTGATAATGTTATGAGCGGTCTCGGTGTGGATAAAACTTGGGCTAAAGGCTCTTGGGAAACAGTAATCGCACAAAACCCAGACTATATTATTATTGCTGATTATGGTAACTCTATCCGTAATGATGACGATTTCCAACAAAAAATCGCTAAATTAAAATCTAATCCTCAATTGCAAGATATTACAGCAATTAAGGAAAATCATTTCATTCGTGTAAAATTATCTGAAATCACACCTGGCGTTCGTACTGTAGATGCTTTAAAACGCTTAGCGCAAGAAATTCACGGTATTACAATTCAATAATTATTAAATAAAAAAGGTCTGTAAAATGCGATTTTTCACATTTTACAGACCTTTTATTTTAATCAAAATGCTCTATACATATATTTAATTTGCTAACATCCAATCCACTAGTAACCATAATACAACTAACACCACTATAAGTATTATAGTCAATGGTGTAGATGGCGTCGCATCAATAAATCCATATTTATGTGCCATTTGCTTTGTAATGACTTCTACCCCTGTTGGATTTCCAAACCGGTTAGCCGCGGTCTTTCCAGGCAAGGCCATTAATATTAATACTGCCGGAATCCCGACAAAAGGAATGAGTCCCAATAAAACAGGCCACCCAGACCAACCAAGATCATGTAAACGTCGAACAGCAACGGCTACACCTGGTATGATAAATCCAATCGACAAAATAAAAAGAACTACTAGCCCTAAGGCAACCCCCGTTGTTCCCGATACAGGTGTTACACAACTAATAGCAGCACATATAAATAATATAATGGCTATAATTAATTGGTACACAAGCATAAAATGCCAGTATTCACTGCGACTAGCACGGCCCTCAAAATCCGCATATTTATGAACCACACAGTGTTTAAAATTTTCTATAAAACCCAATTCATAGGCATCAAGTGGTAATGGAATATTTTTCATATGCCCACAATACGGGCAATAACGCTCTGAACTAGGTATTCTTTGTCCACACTTTGGACAAGCACGCATGCCGAACCTCTTTCTACAATATGATTTACATAATACTTAGTATCTAATTCGAATTATTTAGTTTCATCTATTATTCATTTTACAATATTTTTCAATATAGTCAATAAATCCACATTTAAACTGTCATAAAATTTTCATATAAAAAGAACCTCGTCTTACCAAATGGTAAAACGAGGTTTGACTAGAACATGCCTCTAGCATTAAAGGATACCCATGCACTTTCAACAAACTGCTGGGTAAAAATCCAAACGTATAAAATAATAGCCACCGCACCCATCAAAATATCTTCTCTTACAGTAGGCGTATGCTCTAGGCCTAACTGTTGCTCCATAACAGGTGTAACACAGGTATACCCTGTTTTTCCCCCATACACATTCATGGATACGTCACCTTTTTTCACAAGATTAGATAAGAGCACAAAGATACCAACAATAGGAATAAATACTAAAAGAAATGTTAATCCGCTCTTTCCAACATCATGCAATCGACGACAGGTAATAGCAAGACTGGGTAGAAAAAATACGAGCTGTAATATGACGAGCAGCACCATTGCATAATCACTAGCAGCCGATGTATTGCCGAGCACCATATCTACGATAAGACCGAAACCAGCTAGCCCGTCTAAAATAATTTCTCGGCACACCATAAAACGCCAAAACTCACTGCGGCTAGCACGACCAGAAAAGGTAACATATTGCTTGAATCCACGTTTAAGGGCATCCATATAACTTACATCATATATCATATTCTGATTCATAGGCCCTCCTTATCGCTCTTCATATTTTTGATCGTACGGCACAATCGACTCAATACGCCACGTATCATGCTCATATATCATCTTGACGAACATTTGATTAGGATAGGCTTTATCTGTGAAAGTCAGCTCAAAGGAAATATGATCTACATCGTCATCATCTCGCAACACAGCTTGTAAACGGAGCGAAGACATTTGACGATTATGAGTAGCTTTAACAGATTTAACCCATTGATCATAGGTGCCATATTTTTCACGTTCTCGATGAGCCAATAAACGATATGCCTCTTGATATTGTTCCTTATTAAGATATGTATAATAATTTATTACAACCTGTTTAGCAGATTCAACAGCTGTACTACTACCTAAGGTCTTTTGTGCCATAATCATAAACGCACCAGGTTGCATCTGTAAATACGCATCGATTTCCTTATCTGCAGCAGAGGAAAAACTATATATCCCAATCCCCCAGCTAACAATAGTAAGAAAAACAGCAGCAATAACACTTATTTTCCCATATGATGTATGAGATGCATTGCTTAATATACCTACGTTTTGCGGATTATCCACCGCGTTATCGCTAAATAAATCTATTTCTTCAAAGGATTCAACTGAGCTTTCAATAATAGGATGTTTCTTTGTACCTCGCAGCAATAATACGATAACGATTAGAATGCCTATATAGGGAATAAACCCTAATAGCAAAAGCCATTCGCTATTATTTGTATCATGTAAGCGACGTACCATAGCACCCAAATTAGGCAATGTAAGGGCCATAATCGAAATAAACCACAGCGCAAAAACTATGCCTATTGTATATATAAATAGGGCACTATACAGGGACAGTAAACCTAGCACGGCTAAGCAAACACCAACAATCAAATGTTCAACGAGCATAAATCGCCAAAATGCGCCCCGAGAAATGGTGCCAGAAAAATCACAATACCGATCTATAATATTATCTTTTATTGTATCAATTACTAATTGTCGTATCATTAAACATCCTTTTTCTCAAACGACAGGGCAACTATATTATGCACCAGCCTTTAAAACGGCTTGTTTCATAGATTGTACATAGTCAAATAGTGCTTGGTCTGCATGTTCGCCATGTTCTGCCACGATTTTTACAATAGCAGACCCTACGATAGCACCATCAGATACGCGAGCCATAGCCTCCGCTTGTTCTGGCTTGGAAATACCGAAGCCAACGGCTACAGGAATATCTGTGTATTTACGAATCGTTTCAACGATGGATTTAATATCCGTCTTGATTTCGCTACGCATACCGGTAACCCCCAAGGACGATACACAATACACGAAACCTTCTGCTTCTTTTGCGATCATTTCGATGCGATTTTCAGATGTTGGGGCAATCAAGGATACTACTTCAACACCATGCTTATGAGCAATTGTTCCAAGTTCACCTTTTTCTTCAAACGGCATATCCGGCACAATAACACCAGAAATGCCAACCTCTTCACAGAGGGTAAAGAATTTTTCACGACCGAATACATAGATAGGATTCAAATAGGTCATGAATACGAATGGCACTGTCACCGCATCATCACCAGTACGCAAACGGCGTACCATATCGAAGATATCGTGAATTTTTACACCTGTAGACAATGCACGCGTGCTTGCCTCTTGGATAACTGGGCCTTCCGCTGTCGGGTCCGAGAACGGAATACCAATTTCCACCATATCAGCGCCAGCTTTCACCATGATGCGAATATACCGTTCCGTATTCTCAATACCATGGTCACCAGCACTAATAAATGGGATGAATGCCTTGCCCTTTGTGAAAGCGTCTTTAATTTTACTCATGAAGATCCACCCCTCTGTATTTCGCCATAGCCGCAACGTCCTTATCGCCACGACCAGATAAACAAATAATAATGATATCGTCCTTACTCATGGTAGGAGCAATTTTACGTGCATGTGCCACCGCATGAGCACTTTCAATAGCAGGAATAATCCCTTCTAAACGGGATAGGTATTCAAACGCATCTACTGCTTCATCATCTGTAACAGGTACGTATTCAGCACGACCACTGTCGCGCAAGTACGCATGTTCAGGTCCAATGCCAGGATAATCAAGGCCTGCAGAAATGGAATATACCGGTGCGATTTGACCATCTTCATCTTGGCAGAAGTAGGATTTCATGCCATGGAAGATACCTACTGTACCATTTGCCATCGTAGCAGCATTCATATCTGTATCTACGCCATGGCCAGCTGCTTCACAACCAATGAGGCGTACACCTTCATCAGGAATGAAGTTATAGAACATCCCCATCGCATTGGAGCCGCCACCAACACAGGCCATAACAGCTGTTGGCAACTTACCTTCCGCTTCGAGAATTTGTTCACGCGCTTCACGGCTGATGATAGATTGGAAATCGCGAACAATCATAGGGAATGGATGCGCGCCCATAACGGAGCCCAACACATAGTGTGTATCGGACATACGATTTGTCCATTCGCGCATCGCTTCGGATACAGCATCTTTCAATGTGCTAGTACCTGTTGTTACAGGATGTACCTTTGCGCCCAACAATTCCATGCGATATACGTTGAGCGCTTGGCGTTCACAGTCCTCAGCACCCATGAATACTTCACATTCCATGCCCATCAATGCGGCTACTGTAGCTGTTGCTACACCGTGTTGACCAGCCCCAGTTTCAGCGATTACGCGTGTTTTACCCATCCGTTTTGCCAATAGCATTTGGCCAATTACGTTATTCAATTTGTGAGAACCAGTATGGTTTAAATCTTCCCGTTTCAGATAAATTTTGGCACCACCAAGATCTTTTGTCATGCGGTCTGCATAATACAAAAGGGATGGACGACCTGTATATGTTTTATGTAAATCCTCAAGTTCGCGCACGAACTCTGGATCATCTTTGTACTTATTGTACGCTTCTTCCAATTCGATGACTGCATTCATCAATGTTTCTGGCATAAATTGACCACCGAAGGCGCCAAAATAGCCATGTCTTTCTTCACTCATATTACTTACCTTCCTATACTCTTCACAATCTTGGTGAAAGCTGTAATCTTCTCATCGTCCTTCACACCATTTGTTTCAATGCCACTGCTAATATCAATACCATATGGGCGAACGGTGCGAATCGCACGCGCCACATTTGTACTGTCGATACCTCCAGCTAGCATGAATGGACGTTCAAACGCATCTAAAGAGGACCAGTCGAATACTTCTCCTGTACCGCCCCTCTCATCTTTATGATATGCATCAAAGAGAAGCATATCTGCACTGCTATCGATCCACTTCTCTACATCTGCCGCACTTCGGATTTGAATCGCTTTCCAAACCTCTACATTAGTACGTTCTTTTAAGGATTGGATGAAAGTCTCATCTTCATCGCCATGCAATTGCACAGCGTCAAGATTAACCTCATTTGCGATTGCAACAAGGTTATCTACTGTTTCATTTACAAAAACGCCTACTGTTTTAACTACCTTTATGTCATAGTGATTTATACATTGCTTATGTAGTTCTTCAATCAATATTTTAGCTTGCTCCACTGTGACTTGTCGTTTGCTCGGTGCAAATACCAATCCCATATAGTCTGGTTTTGCTTCTACTACAGCAGGGATTGTTTCAACCTTGGAGATACCACACATCTTAACCTTTGGCGTATAGTAGGTCGGACCATAGAGATATGCCAACTTTTCCACCTTGTTAGGAGAGCGCATGAAGGTTTCCCCCATCAAGGCGACGCCGATATTGTTATCCCGCAATACTTGGATATCCTCTGGCGTTTCTAGACCGCTTTCAGATACAAAGATCACATCGTCTTGAACGAGATTACGCAAGCGCACACTATTTTGTACGTCTACCGTGAAGTCTTTCAAATTGCGGTTATTAACGCCAATAATACGGGCACCGCAATCGATAGCCATTTGTACTTCGTTTTCGTCATGAGCCTCTACTAAGGAGGATAAACCAAGAGAATCGGCTAACTCACGGAATTTTGTTAACGTAGGTACATCTAAACATGCACAGATTAGGAGAATCGCACTAGCGCCCCACACTTTTGCTTGGTAGATTTGGTATTCATCGATGATGAAGTCCTTACGAAGCACAGGGATTTTGACAGTGTTTGCAATTTCTTGCAAATATTTTTTATCACCTTTAAAGAAGTCTGGCTCTGTTAATACAGAGATAGCCGCAGCACCAGCAACCTCATATTCTTTGGCAATATCTAAATAAGGAAAGTGCTCTGCTATGATACCTTTTGATGGAGATGCTTTCTTCACTTCGCAAATGAAATTAAAGTCTTGCTGACGAAGGGCTGCTTCAAAAGGAAATCCTGTATCAGATGGTAACGCCAACGCCGCTGCTTTTACAGCCTCAGGCGTTTCCACCTCTTTTTCTTGGGCTACTCGAATTTTGGTAGCCTCTATAATCTTATCTAAAATCAATGGTTATACCTCTTGTGTTGCTTTCACAAATTGTTCCATTGTCGCAAGGGCCTTGCCAGAATCGATCATGTTTTTCGCCTCTTCAATACTCTCTGCTAATGTAAGGCCCTCTTTAGCGAGGTAAATCGCCATACCAGCGTTGAGAAGAACTGCGGTGCGCTTACCGCCTTGCTCACCACCGAGAACGCGGCGTGTAATCTCAGCATTTACTGTTGCATCGCCACCTTCAAGCTCAGTTTTATCAGCGTATTCGAAACCATAGTCCTTAGGATCGAATTCGTAGCTTGTGAAAGTACCATTATTAATTTCGCATACATATGTTTTGTTGGTCGCCGTAATCTCATCCAGACCATCGAATCCGTGTACCACAGCACCGCGTTTCACACCGAGGTTAGCCAATACATGAGCCAATGGCTCTACCAAGGATTTATCGTAAACGCCCATCAACTCCACAGTAGCGCCTGCTGGGTTCGCCAACGGTCCAAGGATGTTGAATACCGTACGAACGCCTAACGCTTTACGTACAGGGCCTGCATATTTCATAGCTTGGTGATATACAGGAGCAAACATGAAGCACATATTGGCTTTATTGAGAACTGCCTCGTTTTGTTCACCATTAAGCTCTAATTTAGCGCCTAATGCTTCGATCAAATCAGCAGCACCACATTTACTGGATACACTGCGGTTACCATGTTTTGCTACAGGAATACCTGCGGCAGAAATGATAAAGCCAGATGTAGTAGAAATGTTGAATGTATTCGCTTCATCGCCACCAGTACCTACAATTTCAACTACTGTTTGCTCGTGCGGAACAGAACCAGCCTTTTCACGCATAACCTCAGCAAAAGCTGTAACCTCATCTACAGTAGGGCCTTTCGCTGCTAGAGCACATAAGAAACCAGCCATAGGGACTTCGGCTACATCTCCGCTCATAATCTTGTTCATTGTATCCTTTGCAAGGTCATAAGATAAATCTTGACCATGTGTTACTTTATATAATGCTTCTTGGATCATTTATAACTCCTTACTTGTTGTTCATTTTGCTTCTGTTCAACGGTAATAGGGCATAGACTCTCATTCATATCGCTTGTGGATTCACAGGGACCTATTCCCTCCAACGGCCGGGTCTGACTTCGGCCTGCGGCCTTCGCAGGGCCAAAGTCGGGACTAGACCCCTGTGAATCCACAATAACACTACGACATTTAGTCCTCTATATGCCCTACTACCTGCTAGAACCGCTATCAAAATGAACAACAATTAAATATTTAAAAATGTTTCTGCGGCGCTGGGAAGGAAAACGGCGATGCCGTTTTCTTACTTTTGCATTTAAGGAAACAAATGATTCGCAATTTTTATTAAAAGTGGTCATAGGACCGGATTTGGATTTAAATAAAGATGAAGTCGAGATGGTGGTCCTAAAACGACTTTGGCCCTGTCCCGCAGGGACAGATCTGGCCGGTGGAGGCTTTAGGGCCTCCATCTCGACTACAAATGTATATAAGACAATACCGGTCCTGGTACTACTTAGATAAGAAATTGCGAATCATTTGTTCCCCATTTGGTGTCATGATGGATTCCGGATGGAATTGCACGCCGTAGATTGGGTAGTCTTTGTGTTCTACGCTCATTACTTCGCCGTCGTCTGTAATGGATGTGACGATGAGTTCGCTTGGCATGGTTTCGTCAATAATCGCCAAGGAGTGGTAGCGTGCTACTTCAAATTGTTCAGGTATACCTTTAAGGATTTTGGATGGGTGTACTTGTTTGGCTACGCTTTGTTTGCCGTGCATAACTTGTTTTGCATAGGAAACGGTGCCACCGAATACTTCGCCGATGGCTTGGTGACCAAGGCATACGCCGAGGATTGGGAATTCGCCTTTGCATTCGCGCAATAGGTCTTCGTATACGCCCGCATCAGCTGGTCTACCAGGTCCTGGTGAAAGTATCACGTAATCTGGTTTCAACGCGCGGATTTCTTCAACTGTTAATTCATCGCTGCGGATGACTTTAATATCTGGATCGATAGAGCCTACTAATTGGTATAAATTGAAGGAGAAGCTATCGTAATTATCTATAAGGAGTACCATTATTCTACCTCCTGTGCATCTGTAATTGCGGAAATCATGGATTGGCCTTTGATCAAGGTTTCGTTATATTCACTAGCAGGAACACTATCGCGAACGATACCTGCGCCAGCTCGAACATAAACCTTACCGCCTTTATTCATAGCCATGCGAATACCGATACATACGTCCATATTACCGGAGAAATCGATGTACCCTACAGCGCCGCCGTATACACCGCGCGGGCTTTTTTCTAGTTCGTGTAAGATTTCGATAGCACGAATCTTAGGAGCCCCGGACAATGTACCAGCTGGCAATGTAGCACCGATGGCATCGAGTGCATCTTTACCGTCTTGAATGTCACCACTTACAGTAGATGTAATATGAATAACATGAGAGAAACGTTGTAACATGTGTAACGCCTCTACTTTTACGGAACCGAATTTAGAAATTTTACCTAAGTCGTTACGGCCAAGGTCAACGAGCATGTTATGTTCAGCCAACTCTTTTTCGTCATTAATGAGTTTTTCTTCAATAGCGAGGTCCTCTGCTTCGGTTTTACCGCGGCGCATAGTACCTGCAATTGGGAAGGTGTACATTTTACCATCCGTCAATTTTACCAATGTTTCTGGAGAAGCACCTGTAAGCTCTACATCGCCACCAGATAAGTAGAACATGTATGGAGATGGGTTCAATGTACGCAATACGCGGTACGCATTTAACAAGCTACCATCGAACTCAGCTTCACGGCGGTTAGATACAACACATTGGAAGATATCCCCTTCCTTGATGTAATGCTGTGTCTTTTTAACAACTGCTTCGAACTCATCCTGTGTAAACTCAGAGGTAAACTCTGTTTTAAGGATGCCTTTTGGAATATCCGCCTCTTTGCCGTTTACTACGAGATCAGCTAGTGTTTTTAACTCAAGCTCAGCCTTGTTGTAGTTACGTTCCAAATCGTTTGTGCTGATGTTAGCAATCAAGTAGATTTTATTTTTGTAATGGTCGAATGCAATGACTTTGTCGAAGAGCATAAGGTCTACATCGTTGACCATAGCAGAGTCATCATCTGGTGTTGGGAAGTCCAATGTTGGCTCGATGTAACGAATATATTCGCAAGCAAAGTACCCTACAAATCCACCTGTGAAGGTTGGTAACTCTTCTAAGCGAGGGCTTTTATATTGGCTCAAAATATTACGAATTTCTGCAGCTGGGTCAGAGCATTCAAAAGTACGTGTTGTACCGTCTTTGATAGTCATTTGATGGTTTTTGCAGAAGAGCTCGATCTTAGGATCATAGCCCAAGAAGGAGTAACGGCCCCAATGATTACTATTATCCGCACTTTCAAGCAAGTACGTATGACTGCTCACTTGTTTTAACGCTTTCAACACGCTAATCGGTGTGCGTACGTCGGATAAAATTTCCATATACACAGGCACGATATCGTAGCCCGGTGCGATAGCTTTCACACGGTCAAGACTAGGGAAAATCATGAGAACCTCCATCTGGCATTTGCCAATAAAAAAACTCGCCCATGACAACATAACGTCAAGGACGAGTTTATAGTTCTATTGTTACAACTTGATTGTATGTGCTATAAATCGCGGTACCACCTTGTTTGAATGCAGTGCATTCCCCTTTCGCAGGATACTAACATATCCCTCACGACTAACGCTCGTGTGACGTCGCACCATACTAGGAATGAAAGTTCATTCTGTTCCATGCGCCCTCGGTGGTCCATTTAATAAGCTGCGTACTACGGGTTCTCAGCTAATCCCGCTCTCTGTGAGTGCATTTCCTATTTTTATCTCCACCTCATCGGTTTCTTTTAGGCGAGTATAAAATTATAATCTGATTATAATGTTTCTATAGAATGAAAGTCAAGGAAAATCTTAACTTTCAATACGCCAAGATTTTTTAAACAAAAGATAATAACTAACAAAAATATTAATATACGGAACAAAAAGTCCAATAATCCACAACCCGCTTAATAGAGAATCATGAAGTCTACGTATGCCTAATGTAATCATTGCTAAAGCTGGCCATATCAGGATATACATAAAGCCCCACTGTGGTATATAAAGAGGTATACCAACCTGAACAATTAACGATACTACGGATATAGCCATATACATAATGACATCCATGAAAAGACGAGATCCTACAAGACCAACCCAAAAAGCTGATACGGAAGCTCTTCCTTTAATATCGAATGGCTTAGCAAATAAAACATCCCATATACAACCACAC
>ENA-OPAA01002022-OPAA01002022.1-human-gut-metagenome-genome-assembly--contig:-NODE-2022-length-10783-cov-7.057513_pt1 | contig 10783 bp, 6 predicted proteins | sample MGYA00241049_ERZ501414 | MGnify/ENA primary metagenome ERZ501414 (study PRJEB25962, sample SAMEA2042520) | human gut metagenome | biome: human gut; feature: human-associated habitat; material: faeces... | reverse complement strand
GCTAAGTCGTAACAAGGTAGCCGTACCGGAAGGGGCGGCTGGATCACCTCCTTTCTAGGGAGATAAATCTTCTAGAGAGATCAACTTAACTCGAATGGAGGGCAGGAGCCCGTCCGGTTGATGTCGCCCGGAGTAAGTCCCCGCAGCACCCGGTCCCCGGGGTCGCACCCGCGTACCTTGAGAGCCGCATAGCGATAGGAGAGAGATGGAAGATCAATTTCTTCCAGACTCGATTCTTTTCTGCGATTTATCAGACAGAATGATAGCAATCATTCATCCGATCCAAACAAGAAGAATTCACTTATATATGAGTGAGGAGCATCTGATCGCGAGCACAGTTCAACTACTGTGCCGCGGTATGAGATACCCGAATTGCGACATACGAGCGCTATTCATGATATCGATTAATTAATTTTAGCGACACGTGGATATCCCGCGGGCCCGAGTGCGGTCCCGCAAGATACCACGGGCGCACGGCGGATGCCTTGGCACAGGGAGCCGATGAAGGACGCGGCAAGCTGCGATAATCCCCGGCGAGGAGCACACATCCTTCGACCCGGGGGTCTCCGAATGGGCGAACCCATGCACAGCAGTGTGCATATCCCCACCCCGAACACATAGGGGCGGGGAGGACAACCCGGGGAACTGAAACATCTAAGTACCCGGAGGAGAGGAAATCAATCTCGAGACTCCCCGAGTAGCGGCGAGCGAAAGGGGACCGATGGCCAAACCGTCGAGCGGGCATACCCGGCAGGGGTTCCGCCGACGGGGTTGCAGGGCCGCGCATCCGGGGGCTGCCGCCCCCGGGCGCAGGTCCGGCTGGGGAGCGGAACGGCATGGGAGGGCCGGCCGCAGCGGGTGACAGCCCCGTACGCGAACCCAGACCGGACGGCGCGACGCGGTCCCTGAGTAGGGCCGGGCACGTGAAACCCGGTCCGAACCTGGGTGGACCACCATCCAAGCCTGAGTACTACCCTGTGACCGATAGCGCACCAGTACCGTGAGGGAAAGGTGAAAAGCACCCCGGGAGGGGAGTGAAACAGTACCTGAAACCGTGCGCCCACGAGCAGTCGGAGCACCCTTCGGGGTGTGACGGCGTGCCTTTTGTAGAATGAGCCAGCGAGTCGCTGGCGCGGGGCGAGGTTAACCGAAAGGGAGCCGGAGCGAAAGCGAGCCTTAACAGGGCGACTTGAGTCCCGCGCCGCGGACGCGAAGCCGGGTGAGCTATCCGTGGGCAGGCTGAAGCGGGGGTAAGACCCCGTGGAGGGCCGAACGCACGTCGGTTGAAAACGGCGGCGATGACCTGCGGATAGGGGTGAAAGGCCAATCAAACCCGGAGATATCTCGTTCTCCCCGAAATAGCTTTAGGGCTAGCGTCGCGCGTTCACCGCCGGAGGTAGAGCACCGGATGGACGAGGGGGCTTCGCCGCCTACCGAATCCAACCGAACTCCGAATGCCGGCGGCCCAGAGCGCGGCAGTCAGAGCATGTGGGCTAAGCTGTGTGCTCGAGAGGGAAACAGCCCGGACCGCCCGCTAAGGTCCCCAAGTTCCAGCCGAGTGGCAAAGGATGTGCGTCCGCCCAGACAACCAGGATGTTGGCTTAGAAGCAGCCATCCATTCAAAGAGTGCGTAACAGCTCACTGGTCGAGTGGACATGCGCCGACAATACACGGGGCTAAGCTGGACACCGAAGCGGCGGGATTTTAATTCATTAGAATCGGTAGGGGAGCTTCCCATGGGCGGAGAAGCCGGAGGGCGACCGACGGTGGAGCGCATGGGAGTGAGAATGCTGGCATGAGTAGCGAGAGACGAGAGAGTAACTCGTCCGCCGTGAACCCGAGGTTTCCTGGGCAAGGCTAATCCTCCCAGGGTCAGTCGGGGGCTAAGGCGAGGCCGGTAGGCGTAGCCGACGCGCAGCAGGCAGACATTCCTGCACCGCGCACGCGGCGCTACGACCGACGGGGCGACGGATGGGGGTGGCTCGGCGGGGTTCTGGACGTCCCCGTGATGGAGCGCGGCCCGCGGACCAGGGAAATCCGGTCCGCAGAAGGGCGAGGCTCCGGACGAAGCGACTGAGCGAAGCGAGTGAGCCCGAGGTCCCTAGAAAAACCCCTAGGCAGGCGCGTGCGCGCCCGTACCGCAAACCGACACAGGTGGGTGGGTAGAACATACCGAGGCGATCGGGTCAACCATGGTCAAGGAACTCGGCACAATGGCCCCGTAACTTCGGGAGAAGGGGTGCCCGCGCGTACGTGAACGGACTTGCTCCGGGAGCGGAGGCGGGCCGCAGTGGAGAGGCCCAAGCGACTGTTTACCAAAAACACAGGACTCTGCAGAAGCCGCAAGGCGACGTATAGGGTCTGACGCCTGCCCGGTGCCGGAAGGTCACGCGGAGGAGTTAGCGCATCGCGCGAAGCCCCGAAGCCAAGCCCCGGTAAACGGCGGCCGTAACTATAACGGTCCTAAGGTAGCGAAATTCCTTGTCGGGTAAGTTCCGACCTGCACGAAAGGCGCAACGACTTGGGCGCTGTCTCGACCATGGACCCGGTGAAATTGCACTGGTCGTGAAGATGCGACTTACCCGCGGAAGGACGGAAAGACCCCGTGAACCTTCACTGCAGCTTGGCATTGGCCGCTGGTCCCGCGTGTAGAGGATAGGCAGGAGGCACAGATCCGGAGGCGCCAGCCCCCGGGGAGCCGCCCTTGGAATACTGCCCTCGCGCGACCGGCGTCCTAACCCGAGGCCGTCAACCGGCTCGGGGACCGTGCCAGGCGGGCAGTTTGACTGGGGCGGTCGCCTCCTAAAGGGTAACGGAGGCGCGCGAAGGTCCGCTCGGGACGGTCGGCAACCGTCCTTTTGAATGCAAGAGTACAAGCGGGCTTGACTGCGAGGCCCACAAGCCGAGCAGGTGCGAAAGCAGGCTCTAGTGATCCGGCGGCCCCGAGTGGGTGGGCCGTCGCTCAACGGATAAAAGGTACTCCGGGGATAACAGGCTGATCTTGCCCAAGAGTCCACATCGACGGCAAGGTTTGGCACCTCGATGTCGGCTCATCGCATCCTGGGGCTGGAGTCGGTCCCAAGGGTTGGGCTGTTCGCCCATTAAAGCGGTACGCGAGCTGGGTTCAGAACGTCGTGAGACAGTTCGGTCCCTATCCTCCGTGGGCGCAGGAGAATCGATGGAGGCTGCCCCCAGTACGAGAGGACCGGGGTGGACGCACCTCCGGTGAACCGGTTGTCGACCAACGGCACGGCCGGGTAGCCGCGTGCGGCGCGGATAACCGCTGAAGGCATCTAAGCGGGAAGCCGTTCCAGGGATTAGTTCTCCTTCCGGTAAGGGCCCAGGTAGACTACCTGGTCGATAGACGGCAGGTGCAAGGACGGCGACGTCCTCAGCCGAGCCGCACTAATCGCCCGAGCTCTTCCGGAACCGCACCTCGCGGCCCGCGGGACCCAGCGCTCACACGCGGTCCGGGCACGAGGATGCCCCCGAGTCATCTTTCCTATGCGCCATGCGGCCCCCAGGGCACGTGAGAGGGACACCCGGACACCGTAACGGTGGGCGCCGCCCACCGGTCAGCGGCCAGAGCATGGGGGGCACGCCCGGTCCCGTTCCGAACCCGGAAGCTAAGCCCCATCGCGCCGAGAGTACTGCGGGGTCAGCCCGTGGGAGGCCAGGGCGCCGCTGACCGGTGGACGGCACCGAGCCGTACGCTTGAACTTGGAAGGGGGAGGCCTCGCGGCCTCCCCCTTTTTTGCGTTTACGGGCTTTTGTCTCACATAGTAGCTGTGTTTTATAACCCTCGTTTGTCGCATCTTCTGCGAACGGGCTACAATAACTTAGTCTGTGCGATATGGAGGTGAACATGGCTGAAGCTGGTATCGGCGTTGATATCGTCGAGATTTCCCGCATGAAATCAATTCTTGAAAAGACGCCGTCGTTTGCTCGGCGTGTGTTTACCGAAGAAGAGCGTGCGTATTGCGATGCATCATCGCGTCCCGCTGCTCACTATGCGAGCCGCTTTGCTTCGCGCGAGGCGGTACTTAAAGCTCTCGGCACGGGTTTTAGTCAAGGCGTGGGTCGCAAGGATGTTTCGGTAACGCGTGATAAACTCGGCAAACCGAAGGCGCTGCTTTCGGGCCGTGCTCTCGAGATCGCTCAAGAACTGGGTGTTGTTGAAGTCGCTCTTTCCATTACGCTTACAGGAGACTTGGCCGTTGCGAATGCCATCGCGATTACCGAAGATGCTCGGCCTAAGCCAAAAGAGGAAAAGGTGAGCACCAAGAAACGCGTAGCGCAGACATTTAAAGAGGCTCGCTCTGTTTTAGATGAGCTTGAGCAGCTGCAGAATTCAGCATTGACGGAGCACCTGGGCGATGCTTCGCAAGATACGCTAGGAGCATAGATGAAACCGGTTTTGAGTACCGAAGAAGTCGTTCGTCTCGAGGATATCATCGAACGCGAAGGGACTTCGAAGGCCGAGCTTATGGAGCTAGCGGGTGAGTTTGCCGCCAACGAGGTCTTGAAGCTCAATCCCGATCGGGTTCTCGTTCTGGTCGGTTTTGGTAATAATGGCGGTTGGGTTGCCGCCGATATCCTGAGCCATAAGGGTGTGGACGTGGATATCGTTTCTCCGGTTGAGCCGGATGAGATTCCTGCTGCTCTGGCACGTCATGTTGCTCGTCGTACTGCCGGCCGCGATGTGCACGTTTGCGTCGGCCCCTCGCGTGACGAACTCGAGGTTTTGATCGATAAGGCCGATGTTGTTGTCGATGCCATTTTTGGTACCGGTTTCCACGGAAATCTGCGTGCGCCGTTCTCCATCTGGATTCCTACGGTCAATGAATGCGCCGATTGTGTCGTATCCATTGATGTTCCCTCGGGCCTGAATGCCGAGACGGGCGTTGTTGATGACGACTGCATTCGTGCCGAGCATACGGTGACGATGATTGCGCCCAAGATTGGTCTGTATAGCGCTGATGGTCCTGAGTATGCTGGCGATTTGATCTGCGGCAATCTTTACGACCGTCTTGACGAGGTCATCGATGATGTCGACCACGCCGCCGAGATTGTCGAGCCCGGTGACTTAGTTGATTACTTTGCCCCACTACCTACGAATATCGATAAGTATTCCCGTGGCTCTGTGCTTATTGTCGCCGGATCTGCGCAATATCCTGGTGCTGCCATTATGGCGGCCAAGTCTGCAGCTCGCGCGGGTGCTGGTTACGTGGCAGTCGCGGCTCCTGACGCATGCGCCAATCTTATTCGCATGGCACTTCCTTCGATTCCCGTCTTTGCTATTCCGTCTGATTCCCGCGGCTCCTTTGGCGCCGCTGCGCGCATGACGGTGTGCGAGATTGCAAAGAAGTACAGCTGTGTACTGTGCGGTCCCGGTATGACGACATCTGCCGGCGCTATGCAGGTGGTTTCGGGCTTGCTCGAACTTGATGTGCCGCTTATCTTGGACGCCGATGCACTCAACTGCCTTGCTAAGATTGCCATTGACGGTATTGATAGTAATCCCGAGATGTATCGTCGCGAGCAGCCGTTGGTTATGACGCCGCACTATCGTGAACTTTCGCGTCTGGTTGCCGGTGACGAGGTGAACGACCTTGGTACTGCGATTGCAGCCGCGCAGAAGGTTGTCTGGGCTGCAGGCTCTGACAATCTGGTGGTCATTGCCAAGGGGCCGACGACGGCTATCTGTGGCGTTGAGCGTGTGCTGCTGCCGCTCTCGGGTCCGGCTTCTCTGGCAACTGCCGGTTCGGGTGATGTTCTCGCGGGTATTTTGGCCGGCACGCTTGCCACCATGCGCGACGAGATGGATCGTTGGGAGTTGCTGTATTCGTACGCCGTCGCACTTCACAGCTACGCCGGTTTTGCCGCGGCGACGGAGTATGAGCGTCATCGCGACCGATCTTATCGACTTGATCGGTCCGGCCATGGAACTGGCGGCAAAGGATGCGCTCGAAGATCTGGGAATCATGGACGAAGGGTCGGATGACTAATCATGAATAAAGCCGATTTGACGCGCTGGTCCTGGGTCGAGATCGACCGCGGGGCGCTCCGTCGCAACACGAGGGCCTATAAGAACTTGCTGAATCCACGTCAGCGCCTGTGCTGCGTGGTCAAGGCCGATGCCTATGGTCATGGAGCTGTTGAGTGCGCCAAGATCATGTATTCGGCCGGTGCCGACATGTTTGCCGTGGCGACGGTTAACGAGGGCGTTGAGCTCCGACAGGGCGGGATTACGAAACCCATCCTCATCCTAAGCGAGCCGCCTATCGAGGCCATTCCGACGTTGCTCGAGTTTGATATCATGCCTTCGGTCTATACGTCTGATTTTGCTCTTGCGTATGGCGAATGTGCCGTCGCGGCGGGCAAAGTGGGCAAGTATCATCTCGCCATCGAGACGGGCATGAATCGTATCGGCGTTCACTACACGCAGGTGCTCGACTTTGTCCGCGGTATAAATTTCCATCGCGGTATTCAGTGCGACGGCGTATTTACGCACTTCGCCACGGCCGATGAACCTTCGGGCTGGGACTACAAGCTGCAGTGTCAGCGCTTTACCGAGGCCGTTCAGGCCATTAAGGATGCGGGTTTTGAGTGCGGTATCGTGCACTGCGCCAACACGCCGTCCTCGATGCTCGACCCCTCGATGCATTTTGATATGATTCGCGCCGGCGTTGGCTTGTATGGCATGCAGCCGTGCGAGCTGAGTGGCCGCGTGATGCAGCTTGATCCCGTTATGAGCGTCCATGCGCGCGTGACGCGCGTGGCACACCCTGCGATGGGTGAGGGCGTGGGCTACGGTTTTACCTACCGCGTACCGCGTACGCGCGTTCAGATCTGCACGCTGCCGATCGGTTATGCCGATGGCCTATCGCGTACGCTTTCCAATCGTATGGATGTGCTGTATCGCGGCGAGCGTGTGCATCAGGTTGGCAATATCTGCATGGACCAGTTTATGGTCGCCATTCAGTCCAACCCGGCACACGAGATTCCCGAGGCCGAGTATGGTGACGAGATGATCATTGTCGGCCGCGATGGCGATGCCGAGATCACTATGGACGAGATGGCCCGACTGCGCGGAACGATTAACTACGAGGTCGCCTGCGGCTTTGGCATGCGTCTCGACAAGGTCTACGTGTAGGAGCCGCTATGGGCGTCATGCACATCCCCGGCCATACCCATCAGGCACCACGTGAGGTCGCACTCGAGGAAATTGAGGCCGTTCTGGGCGATTGTCACCTCTGCCAGCTCTACCAGTCGCGTCACAATATCGTGTTTGGCGTGGGAAACCCCCGCGCTCGCGTGATGTTTATTGGTGAGGCGCCGGGCCGCAATGAGGATTTGCAGGGCGAGCCCTTTGTGGGGGCGGCAGGCGAGGACCTCAACGGCATTTTGTCGCTGGCGGGCCTCAAACGCGAAGACGTCTACATTGCCAACGTGCTTAAGTGCCGCCCGCCGGGAAACCGCAATCCGCGTCCCGAGGAAGTGTTGGCTTGCTCGCCGTTTTTGCGTGAGCAGATTCGAAGCATCTGGCCCGATATTATCGTGACGCTCGGCAACCCCGCGACACACTTTGTGCTTAAGACCGAGATTGGTATTACTAAGCTGCGCGGCAGGTTCCACCAGATGGGGCATTTTGTAGTAATGCCCACGTTCCATCCGGCAGCAGCGCTGCGCAATCCGGCGTGGCAGGAGCTGCTGGAGGAAGACTTTAAGATGCTGGGCGATTATCTGGAGCGACATCCCGCACCAGAGGACGCCTCGGAATAATAAGGAGCATATATGTCCCTGGAGCGCCTGGGGGTAGGTACTTACAAAACGACTTGCGCTGCCGATACGGAGTACTTTGGCGAGCTAATTGCACCGTGCCTTGAGGACGGCGATGTGCTCATCCTGACCGGTGGCCTGGGAGTGGGCAAAACTCACTTTACCAAGGGCGTCTCGCGCGGGCTGGGCGATGGGCATATGGTTACGAGCCCTACGTTTGCGCTCATGGCCGTTCACGATCAAGGTCGTATTCCGCTGTTTCACTTTGATCTATACCGCCTGGAGCATGCCTACGAGCTCGAGGATACGGGCATTTTCGATGTGCTGGGCTATGAGGGTGCTTGCCTGCTGGAATGGGGCGAACAATTCCAAGACGAGCTGACGGATGAGTATCTTTCGGTGACGCTCAAGCGTGATGAGGGCGACAGTGATGTGCGAACGATAACGCTCGAGGCGCACGGTGACCGCGCAATGGAGCTTTCCCATTTGATTGATAAGGCTGTACAAGATGAGCTTGCATAACGACAACGCGCTGGTGGTGGCGCTCGATACTTCGACCGACATGCTTGCCTGCGCGGCAAGCTGGATTGATGGGCAGACGGGCGAGACGAAGCTCGTGAGTGGCGACCACATGTGTCGCCGTCACGCCAACGTTGAGCTCGTGAATACCGTTGATGGCGTGCTGGCTCAAGCCGGTCTGGATCGCAGCGATGTTGGTTGCTATGTGGTCGGCCGCGGCCCGGGGTCCTTTACGGGTGTGCGCATCGGCATCTCCACTGCCAAGGGCCTCGCGCGTGGTGCCAATGTTCCGCTGCTGGGCGTGTCGACGCTCGACGCCTGCGCTTGGACGGCGTGGAAGGCTGGCGTGCGCGGCAAGCTTGGTATCTTGGCCGATGCTATGCGCGGTGAGGTATATCCGGCGCTGTATATGCTGGTCGATGAGGGCCCCGAGCGTCAATTTGAGCGCGAACACGTGGTCAAGGCCGCCGTGGCGCTCGATGAGTGGCGCCAAGCAGCGGACTGGGACCAGGTTCAGCTGACCGGTGACGGTCTCGTGCGCTATGGCAAGCTGCTGGGTGAGGACGAGACTGCCCGCTGCGTGGAGCGCGACCTGTGGTGGCCTTCGGGCGAGGGCTTGCTGCTCGCGCACGCTGCGGGTGACGGCGATCCGGCTCGCGTCCTGCCGATTTACACGCGCCTTTCGGATGCCGAGGAAAATGAGCGCAAGCGTCTTGGTCTTGCCGAGAGTGCGCAGAGCGAAATTACGGGCGTTGCCGATGAGCTCGCCGGTCGTCATCTGCAGTTCCGTCCCATGGGCGCGGCGGATGTCGAGGGCGCGAGCGCGCTGGAGGCTGCCTGCTTTGAAGGTGCCGGACACGAGGCGTGGACGCCGGGCATGTTCCTGTCCGAACTGGGCGAGGACGTCGCTGCGCCGCGTAGTTGGTGGGTGGCACACGACGACGGCAAGCTACTGGGCCTTGCCGGCGGTATGGTCGTGGACGGTGATGTGCAGATTCTGGATGTCGCCGTCGACCCGGCACATCGCCGTGAGGGCATTGCCCGCAAGCTGCTGTCGCATGTGAGCTATGATGCCCAGATGCTCGGCTGCACCACGGCTTCGCTCGAGGTCGAGGACGGCAACGAGGGAGCGATTGCGCTCTATAACGCTCTGGGCTTTACCGAGGCTGGCCGTCGCCGCGGCTACTATGGTGCCGGCAAGGACGCCATCGTCATGACGGCCCCGCTGCCCCTGGTACTTCCGGTCGACAATGCTTCGCCCGAGCCGACGGCGGCAGAGCAGCGCGTGTGGCCGCTGCCTGCGCCTGGGCGCTCCGAGGGGGAGCGTGCCGAAATTGAGCGCCGCCGCCTAGTGCTCGCTATCGAGAGCTCCTGCGACGAGACGGCCGTGGCGATTATCGATGCGGATGGCAATATGCTGGCCAACCAGGTGTCGACGCAGATTGATTTTCACGCCCGCTTTGGCGGCGTGGTGCCCGAGATCGCCTCGCGCAAACACGTCGAGGTGATTGTGAGTGTCGTGGATGCGGCGCTCGAGGATGCCGCAGCATCGCTTGGTCTTGAGGATGGAGCCATTGCCCCCAGCGAGCTTGCCGCCGTGGGCGTGACACAGGGCCCGGGCCTGGTGGGCGCGCTCGTGGTTGGCGTCGCCTTCGCCAAGGGCTTTGCCTACGCTGCCGGCAAGCCGCTCGTGTGCGTCAACCATCTGGAGGGGCACCTGTTTGCCAACCTGCTGGCGCAACCCGACCTCAAACCGCCGTTTATCTTCACGCTTGTCTCGGGTGGGCACACCATGCTCGTGCACGTGAAGGCGTGGGGCGACTACGAGGTGCTCGGTGAGACGCTCGACGACGCTGTGGGCGAGGCCTTCGACAAGGTAGCCAAGGCATTGGGTCTGGGCTATCCCGGTGGCCCCATCATTTCCAGGCTGGCCGAGACGGGCAACCCCAAGGCGATCGATTTCCCCCGTGCGCTTAACAGCAGAGGAGACTATCGCTTCTCGCTTTCGGGCCTTAAAACCGCTGTGACGCTCTACATTGAACAGGAGACCAAGGCCGGGCGCACGATTCACCTGCCCGATCTGGCAGCTTCGTTTGAGGCAGCTGTCTTTGACGTGCAGTACAAGAAGGCCAAAAACGCATTGCACGCTACCGGATGCAAGGAATACTGCATCGGTGGCGGCGTCTCGGCCAACCCGCATCTGCGCGAGATGATGATCAAGAAGCTTGGGCGTCAGGGGATTCGCGTAACGGTGCCGCCCTTGTCTGCCTGTACCGATAACGCAGCCATGATTGCGGAGGTCGCTCGCCGTAAATTCGACCGAGGTGAAATCTCGCCGTTCGACGTCGACGCCGATCCAAACATGACGCTGTAGCTGGTACGGCGCGGTCCCCGGACGGAGGGGCCGGATATAAGGTTTCCTGCTCTACAGTCCTGCGCAAGACGAAGGCCACATTAAGTGGCCTTCTTTGCGTGCGGAACT